>JGI20166J26741_10111115_pt1 | contig 34840 bp, 31 predicted proteins | sample TergutCu122P5_FD_26741 | JGI IMG/M metagenome (IMG submission 26741)
CGCCCCGTTTGACTCAAAAAAATCCAGATAACTTTTGCGTATGTCTTTGCTCTTCATATATTAAAGTATACCAAAATTGTATTTATGCTAAAATTTCCTAAGAGGTGGATTATGAATAAGATTATAGGTTATGCGCTTTTGGTTATAGGTCTGGCGATAATCCTTTTTTCTGCGCGGTCAATGTACGGCGTTTTTGTGGACAAACAGCCCGTCGCGCAGCTTATAGCGCCGGACAAAATAACCGTCAAGACACAGCAGGGCCCATCCGAAATTGACACGGCTATGTTTGCCGGCGTTCTGAACCTGGCGCTGTACGGAATTTTTATGCTTTTTATGGTCGCCGTGGGCGGCAAGGTGGCGAGTCTCGGCGGCGGGCTTATTAAAACCGACGCGCTGGCCGCCGCGTTAAAAGAGGCGAAATTCGAAGACATTAAAAAATTATGATGCTGTTCATTATTAATCCCAGAAGCGGCGCAAAAAAAAGCGCGGACGATTTACGCGTTCTGGTAAAAAAATATTTCCCGCGCGCGGATATTGTTTTTACCGAGCGGCCAGGCCACGCGCGGGAAATGGCCGCCGCGGCCGCGCGGAACGGTTACGCAAAAGTGATAGTCTGCGGCGGGGACGGGACCATTAACGAGGCCGCGCGCGGAACGGCCGGCACAAACGCAGCTCTGGGCGTGATACCGCGCGGATCCGGCAACGGTTTTGCGCGGGAGCTTGGCATGTCGCTCGACAATAAAACCGCGCTTAAACAATTGCGCAAAGCGCGGGTTATAAACTGCGACGCCGGTGAAATCAACGGGGATTTTTTTATAAACCTCGCCGGCATAGGGATTGAGGCTGAAATAGCGCACGCTTTCGCGAAGCACGGCAGGAGGGGCCGCCTGCCTTATTTCTGGCTGGGCCTCAAAACAATTTTGTCTTACAAACCGCGCAAAATAAAAATAATTTCCGGCGGGATTGAGACGGAAGCCGCGCCGCTCACCCTGGCTTTTGCCAACGGCAGGCAGTACGGCACAAATTTTAAAATAGCGCCCAAGGCAAGTCTTACCGACGGGTTTTTGGACATGGTGCAGGTTTTAAACAAGCACATTCTGCGCATGATTTTCGCGCTGCCTGAATTTTTTAATTCAACCCTGCGGCCTTTTGACCCAACCCAGGTTTCCAAAATCAAAGAAGCCAGAATAATCACCGGCGGCCCCGTTTTCTACCACGTGGACGGGGAACCCAAAAAAAGCGCCGGCGGCGAATTTACGGTAAAAATCCTCCCGGCCGCCTTAAAAGTCCTCACTCCAAAAAAGCTATAATGTATTAATATACTAATTTAAGGATTTCTAAATGATTACCACTGTTATTGAAAAAATCTTCGGCACCAAAAGCCAGCGGGATTTGAAAAAACTGGCCCCGACCGTCGCCAAAATCAACGCCTTTGAGCCTGAAATTTCCAAATTGTCGGACGAAGAATTAAAAAATAAAACCGTTTATTTCAAAGAACTTCTGGCCGCCGGCAAAACGCTGGACGATATTCTGCCGGAGGCTTTTGCCGTCGTGCGGGAAGCCGCGAAACGCGTCATAGGACTCCGCCACTACGACGTGCAGCTGCTGGGCGGCATGGTTTTGCACCAGGGCAAAATAGCGGAGATGAGAACGGGAGAGGGCAAAACCCTCGTCGCCACGCTTCCTTCATATTTAAACGCGCTGACGGGCCTGGGCGTGCACGTTGTCACCGTCAACGATTACCTTGCGAAACGCGACCGCAACTGGATGGGGCCGATACATGAATTTTTAGGTTTGTCCGTCGGCTACATCAACCGCGAAATGGAAAACGCGGGCCGCCAGGAAATGTATTTAAAAGACATAACTTACGTCACGAACAACGAACTCGGTTTTGATTATCTGCGCGACAACATGGTTGTAAACCGGGCGGACCGCGTGCTGCGCAAACTCAATTATTGCATAGTGGACGAGGTTGACTCCATTTTAATCGACGAGGCCAGAACGCCGCTGATAATTTCCGGCCCGGCCGAGCAGAGCACGGACAAATATGAAATAGTGGACAGAATTATCCCCAATTTAAAAGTCCGCAGAATCACGGAAGACGAGGAGATAAAGGCAAAATACACCGGCGAAAACCTGGCCAAAGGCTACGACGCGATTATCGACGAGAAAAACCACAACGCCACCCTAACCGAGGACGGCGTGTCAAAGGCTGAAAAATTCCTCGGCGTGAAAAACCTGTACAACGACGTGGAATCCGAATGGGTGCACCACATCAACCAGGCCCTGCGCGCGCACCATCTTTACGAGAAGGACGTGGACTACGTGGTCAAAGACGGCGAGGTCATTATCGTGGACGAATTTACGGGCCGCCTCATGCCCGGCCGCCGCTGGTCCGACGGGCTGCACCAGGCCGTGGAAGCCAAAGAGAAAATTAAAATCAAAGAAGAAAACCAGACGCTTGCCACAATCACGTTCCAAAACTTCTTCAAACTTTATTCAAAACTTTCCGGCATGACGGGAACGGCCATGACGGAATCGTCCGAATTTTGGCAGATTTATAAACTTGACGTGACGGAAATCCCGCCGAACCGCCCGTCGCGCCGCGTGGACAACGCGGATTTGGTTTACAGGACGGAGAGAGAAAAATTTAACGCCATCGTCGGAGACATTGAGGCGCTGTGGAAAAAGGGCGCGCCGGTCCTCGTCGGCACGAGGTCCATTGAAAAATCCGAAAAAGTATCGAACATGCTGCGCTCAAAGGGCATACCGCACCAGGTTTTGAACGCCAAATACCATGAAATGGAAGCGCAAATCATCAGCCAGGCGGGCGCGAAAGGCACGGTGACAATAGCCACGAACATGGCGGGCCGCGGCACGGACATTGTGCTGGGCGGCAACCCGCCGACGGCGGAAGGGCAGGCGGCGGTGGTCGGGCTGGGCGGCCTTCACATAATCGGCACGGAGCGGCACGAGAGCAGGCGCATTGACAACCAATTGCGCGGCCGCTGCGCCAGGCAGGGGGACCCGGGCCTGAGCAAGTTTTACATTTCGCTCGACGACGAGCTTATGCGCCTTTTCGCAAACACGCAGAGAATCAGCGCGATACTTGAAAAAATGGGCATGAAAGAGGGCGACGTTATTGAGTCCCGTCTCATGAGCCGGCAGATTGAAAGCGCGCAGAGAATGGTCGAGGGCCACAACTTTGACATAAGAAAACATTTGCTTGACTATGACAAAGTGATGAACCAGCAGAGAACCGCCATTTATAGCCTGCGCAACGCCATTTTGGACGGGGAAAGCGTGCGGCCGCAGACAATGGCCATGATACATGAGTTTATCGACGAAGTTTTCCATAAATATTTTGACGCGCGCAATCCGCACAAATCCGACTTCAACACGCTCAACGTTTTCCTGCGCCGCGTGTTTACCGTGGAGGAAAATTTTAACGCGGACAATCTGACCGCGCGCGGCCTGGGCAAAGCGGAGGAAGAAGTTTTTGAGCACGTCAAAAAAGTTTTTGACGAGCGGGCCAAATATTTCGACGACCAGGGCATAAATTTCGCCGAAGTGGAAAAAATGTTAATGCTGCAAATTATCGACCAGGCGTGGAAACAGCATTTGTACGAGCTTGACCAGATGCAAAAGAGCGTGAGCCTGCGCGGCTACGCCCAAAAAGACCCGCTTATCGAGTACCAGAAAGAGTCTTATAATTTATACCAGACCATGCTGAACAAAGTGCGGGATATTTTTGTGGAATACATTTTCCGCCTTCAGCTGCCGCCGAAGAGAAGGATTTCCCCCGTAGGCACAGCCGAGCAAGGCGGCGACGAAAACGCGGGTTCGGAAGACACGGTCGACGCGCCTAAAGAAACGGGCAAAAAAGCCGTGCCCGGCAAAATAGGCCGCAACGACCCGTGCCCGTGCGGCAGCGGCAAAAAATACAAAAAATGCTGCGGCAAAGATTTGTAATTAAGCCGGTAAACGCCTTTTCTCCCCGAAAGGGAGAGCGCGCCCAAGCGCGCGAATAAAGATTTAGCCGTTATCCAGCCGTGGCAGTGGCCGTTGCCGTCAAAAATGCCGTTAAGCCGTCTGAAAATCAGCACCGCCGGGAGCGAAGCAACGTCGTTACCTTCTTTCAGATTTGAGCGAATTTTGCATTTTCTTGCGACGACCGCGTATCCGTAGGATACGCCGAGGAGCAAAAAATGCAAAATTCGCCAAATGTGAAAGGCCCCGTTTGAGGAACAACAGCCCGTTGCGCGGCGAAGACGCGCAACTAAAATAGGTGTGCGGAGGTCCGCACACAACAAGCACGCGCCTCAAAGCGCGCGCATAAAATCAGACAGTATTTTAAAACATCCATGGACAACCCAAGACCCAGGCGGGACAGCCAGTTTATCGTCAGACAACACGAAACTCTGGTCTATAACTACATCCCCCCCAAATCCAAAGAGCCCGCGAAAAAGCCGGACCGGGCGTCCGCGGTCATTGACGGCGTCGCGTCCGCTTTAAAACTGATCATCTTCACGACGTGCGCGCTTATAACGGCATTGCTCATCTCCATAAGTTATCCCAAACAAAGCGTTCCCTTTGTGGCGTGGGTCGCGCTGGTCCCGTTCTTCGCCTGTTTCAAAAAAACAAAATCGTTCCTCGGCGCGGGTTTTTACGGCCTGTTCACGGGGTTCGTCGTCTACTGCGGACTACTGTACTGGATTTACGTCACGTGCCGCGCGGGCGGTCTGCCGCACGGTCTTTCCCTCGGCGCGGCGGCGGGCGTCTCTTTTATTATGGCTTTCCAGTTTATGTTTTTCGCGTTGTTTTGTTTCTACGCCAGACGGACAAATTATCTTTTCCCGCTGATAGCCGCCGCCGGCTGGGTGACGCTTGAATTCGCTAACGCGGCCCTGGCTTATAATTTTTTGGGGTTCCCGTGGTTCATGCTCGGTTACTCCCAGTGGAATTCCCCGGTGTTTTTGCAGACGGCGAGTTTCGGCGGAGTGTTCGCGGTTAGTTTTGCCATAGCTTTTGTAAACGCGGCCCTGGCGTCGATGTTCACGCTCAAAACTTTCGGCGAACGCGCGCTGCCGGCGCTTATGGCCGGCCTTATGTTTTTCGCGGTTTTCATGTTCGGCAAATCGCGCCTGAACACGCAAATCCCGTACACGCGCGAAGTGAGAATCGCCGTTTTGCAGCCCAATATCGACCAGTACAAAAAATGGAACCAGGCTTACGCGGACGAAATCGAGGGCGTTTTAAAATCGCAGATTGACGCGGTGACTCCGTTTTCTCCGGAAATAGTTTTATGGCCGGAAAGTTCCCTTCCCGGCCCGGCGCAGACGGAAAAATATATGGACTTGCTCAAACAAATTTCTTTGCAGACGCAGGCGTATCAGCTGGTGGGCTCCACAACGTCGTCGGACGAGGGCAATTTTGTCAGCGCTTATCTTTTTGACAAGACGGGCAATCTGGCCTCTCTTTACAATAAACAGGTTTTGGTGCCGTTCGGCGAATATATACCGTTTGAAGATTTTTTCAGCAATTTCCACATAAGCGTTTTGAACGAGCTGGGCTCTTTTACGCCGGGGGACAGAAACCAGCCCGTCCAGAATTTCAACAATTTAAACTTCGGCGCGAGTTTGTGTTATGAGGCCATTTTTTCCCCGGTGTGGGCCAGCGCGGACGAAAAAGGCGCGAAAATATTTTTCAATCTTACCAACGACGGCTGGTATCTTGACACTTCCGCGCCGTACCAGCACTTCGCCGCGAACGTCATGCGCGCGGTTGAGTTCGGCAAGCCGGTGGTGAGAAGCGCGAACACGGGAATTTCCGGCTGGATTGACGGGCTCGGCCGCATTAAAGAAACTACAAAACTGGGCGAGAGGACCGTTATGGACTTAACCGTCCCCGTCAACGAGAATAAAACGCAGACTGTTTATTCCCGCTACGGCGACATTTTTGCGTACGTCTGCATAATATTTTTCCTGACGTCGGCGTTCACCGCCTTTGTGATGTCAAATGAATAACGCGGAATTTAAAGACGTAAAAAATAAAATTGAGGAACTGCGCCCGCGCGTCGCAAAAATCGCGGAGTTGTACCGCATTGAAGAAAAAAAGAAAGAAGTTATAGAACTGGAAAAACTTTCCGCCGGCCCGGATTTTTGGAACGACGCGGACGCGGCAAAAAACACTTCCAAACAAATTGATTCCCTCAAACAAGACATTGAAAAATATTCTTCGCTGTTAAGACAATTTGAAGAGGCCGAGCTTTTTTACCAAATGGCCCTTGAGGAAAAAAACGAGAGTGAAATTATCCCCACGCTGTCCATGCTCGCCGGCGCGGAAAGCGAACTTAAGGCCATGGAGTTTAAAATCAAACTCTCGGACCCCGCCGACAAATTCAACGCCATTTTAAACATACACGCCGGCGCTGGCGGCACGGAAAGCTTCGACTGGGCGCACATGCTGCTGCGCATGTACAACCGCTGGGCCGACGAGAGGGGTTTCAAATTTACCGTCACGGATATAATGCCGGGCGAGGAAGCCGGCATAAAAAGCGCGTCCGCGGTGGTTGAAGGCGCGTTCGCCTACGGTTACCTTAAAAGCGAAAACGGCGTGCACCGCCTTGTCCGCATTTCCCCGTTTGACGCGAACGCCCGCCGCCACACGTCCTTCGCGTCCTGCGACGTGCTGCCGGACATTGAGGAAGAAATTAAAATTGAAATCAAAGACGCTGATTTGAGCGTTGACACTTTCCGCTCCGGCGGAGCCGGCGGCCAGAACGTCAACAAAGTTGAAACAGCCGTTAGGATAACGCATATTCCGACGGGAATCGTCGTCGCGTGCCAGGTGGAAAGGTCGCAGCTGAAAAACCGCCAGATGGCCATGAAGATGTTAAAGGCAAAACTCTACCAGGTTGAGGCGGACAAGAAACGCGGCGAAATGGAAAAGCATTACGGCCAGAAAGGCGACATAGCCTGGGGCCACCAAATCCGCTCCTACGTTTTCATGCCGTACCAGCTGGTAAAAGATTTGCGGACCGGCTACGAAACCTCCCAGGTGCAAGCCGTCATGGACGGCGCGCTGGACCCGTTTATGGAATCTTATCTTGATTACGAAGCCGCAAAAAAATCAATCTAATCATTTTACGTAAGAAAAAAATAAAAGCGTATTATCTTTTAACCAAAATGTAAATTCTATACAATATTTACATGCATAAACAAAAAACGGGTTTTACGCTGATAGAACTTCTGGTCGTCGTGCTGATAATCGGCATACTGGCCGCAATCGCGCTGCCGCAGTACCAGCTTGCGGTGGAAAAAGCAAGAACCATGGAAGCTATTCTTTTTGTAAAAAGCGCGGCTTCCTCCGTGAACAGATATATTATGGAAACCGGAAGTCCGCCGCAGTCTTTTGACGATTTGGATATAACCCTGCCCGGCACAAAAGGCCAATACGGGGACGGAACCGGTTATGACCAGATGAACATATCCAAATATTATTACGCTCTGCTGCATAAGCCGAGCGGCGGCGTAACGGCTTACCGTATAGGCGCTACAAATCAAGAGCCAAAAATTACTTCCTTTGGGGGCGGAAATTTAAAAATACTCTGCGCTTCGGCGGCTGCAAATGCCTGGGCCCAAAAAGTCTGCCGCGCGTTGGGGGCGCATGAAGATAATCCGCCCATAACTTACTGCGGCTGGGGCGCGGGCGACGCATGTCTTGTTATCGCCGCGCAATAATTTTTACCTCGTTAACATAAAACTAGTAAAATAGTTTTATGTCGCTTCTTGAGCCTAATAAAATTTTTTCCGTTACCGAAATTTCTTCCGTCATCAAAGAAATGCTTGAGGGCGTGCTGACGGGCGTAAAAATTGAGGGCGAAATAAGCGGGCTTAAAAAAGCGTCCAGCGGGCATATTTATTTTGACATCAAAGATTCCGGCGCATTAATTTCCGCCGTGCTTTTTAAAGGCTACGCCATGCGCGCGGCCGAACTGCGCGACGGGCTGAAAATAGTCGCGCGCGGGGATATTGCCTGTTATATCAAGCAGGGCCGCTACCAGATTATAGTCAAAACCCTGGTGCCCGTCAGCGCGGGCGATTTATATTTGGAATTTGAAAAATTAAAACAGAAACTTTCCGCCGAAGGCTTGTTTGACGAGGACCGCAAAAAACCGCTGCCCGCCTTCGCGAATAAAATAGCAATAGTCACGTCCCCGACGGGCGCGGCTTTGCAGGATATTTTGAGCGTGCTGCGCCGCCGCCGGCCCAATCTTGAAATTATTATCGCGCCCACTCTTGTGCAGGGCGAAGAGGCTGCGCCGCAGATTGCCGCGGCCGTTGAGAATTTAAACCGCATGGCAAATCCGCCCGACGTGATTTTGATAGGCCGCGGCGGAGGAAGCATGGAAGATTTGTGGTGTTTTAATTCGGAGATTGTGGCCCGCGCCGTCGCCGCGTCAACAATCCCGATAATCTCCTGCGTCGGGCACGAGACAGATTTCACCATCACGGATTTTGCGGCTGATTTGCGCGCGCCCACGCCGAGCGCGGCTGCGGAAATTGTGGCGGAGAGCACGGACTCCGTTTTCAAACACGTCGGCCAGCTGGCGCGGCGATTAGCCCAAAGCGCGAATTTTATTTGCCTGCGGGCGCAGGGCAGAATCAACGTCGCGCTGCAAAGCCCGTTTTTCAAAAATCCGGCGGACATTATCAACCGCAAAGAACAGGAAATTGACGATTTGGGTTTGAGCCTTAACGACGCTTTTGCAAACAAGAAAAAAGAATTTACGCACAACCTTGATTTACTGACGGAAAAACTTAACGCGCTTAACCCGTCAAACATTTTAAAGCGCGGGTTTTCAGTCGTGCGGCGGGACGGCGTTGTTGTAAAAACTCCGCCGGAAGCGGGACTTATAAATATACAAACGTACGGCGGCGTTTTTGACGCGGAGGTAAAAAAATGAAAGAACAGAATTTTGAAGCGAAGTTAAAACGGCTTGAAAAAATAGTCGCGGATTTGGAGAGCGAAAAAACCGGCATTGACAACGCCGTGCCGCTGTTTGAGGAAGGCATAAAAATAGCCAAAGAGCTTTCCGCGCAGTTAAAGGAAATTAAATTTAAGGTCAATATCTTAAAAGAAGAAAACGGCGAGTTGTTTGAAACGCCGCCGGAAGAATAAAGTTATGAGAAAAATATTATTTATAATTTTTCTAATTTTCGCAGCCTTTCAATTTTATATTTGGGTTTGGTTGAGACAAGATTACCATGGGCAATATGTTAACCAAGTTAAGAAATGGTGGCACTGCGATATTATAAAAGACGCTGATGGTTGTACGCCGCCGCCGACAATAAGTGTGGACCCTGCAATATTTTAAGATAGTCAGTAAACTAATTTTATAAAGGCGGGGCGCCCGTCTTCACTTCGTTACGACGCGGCGCATGGAAATTGTCTTTTTATGTTTTAATTTCTACCAACATAACACCCCTAACGGGGTGTGTTTGACCAACAACGCTAATTATAAACAAAAAATATTGCGGTTGTCTTACCACCCCGGAGGGGTGGAATATCGGTAGAAATATGTTGTTGATAAGATAATTACCATGCGCCGCAAAGCGGCGCCCACGCCGGAGGCGGAGCGTTTTTATAAAATGTTGTTATGCCGTACAGCTAAAAACCCTCACCCTGCCCTCTCCCTGTCAGGGAGAGGGAAAATTATTATGTCAAAGAAAAACAGACTGGATATGGAGCTTGTAGCGCAGGGGTTTTTTGAATCCCGCACGCGCGCGCAGGCTTCCATTATGGCGGGCGAGGTTTTGGTTAACGGGCAAGCGCAGCACGCGGCGGATTACGCGGTCAAACCCGACGACATTATCACTTTAAAAGAAAAATCCTGCCTGTACGTTTCCCGCGGCGGGTTGAAGCTGGAACACGCGCTGAAAACCTTTAATATTGATGTGAATGGGAAAATTTGTTTGGACGTGGGCGTGGCGACGGGTGGTTTCAGCCATTGTTTTTTGAAAGCGGGCGCGGGAAAAGTTTACGGCGTGGACGTGGGCAAAGGGCAGCTGGCAAGCGAACTTTTGAAATACCACAATTTTATTTTTAAGCCGGAAACCAACGCGCGTTTTATGACGGCGGAAATGTTTGACGTAAAATTTGACGTCGCCGCCGCTGACGTTTCTTTCATTTCGCTGAAAATGATTTTAGAGCCGGTGCTAAAATGTATGGCCGCCAACTCCGACGTAATTTTGCTGATAAAACCGCAGTTTGAACTAACCCCGAAACAAGTCCCGGGCGGCATAGTCAAGACGGAAGAAAACCGCCGGCTGGCCATAAAATCCGTCCAAAATTTTTTCAACGAAACCCTGTCCGCCAAATATCACGCCTGCGGCGGAGAACTTATTGAAAGCCCGGTAAAAGGCGTTCACGGCAACACCGAATATCTCTGGCGCATCAAAATAAATTAATTTTCAGGCTCTTCTTCCCCGTCGTCTTCTTCGCCGTTGTCCTCGAAAATTCTTATGGGGAAAAAGGCGACGGAATAACCCGCCAGATAAAGCAAAATGCCCGGGATATATTTGCCTAAGAAAAAACAGAACAGCGCTATCACCAGCAGCCGCGCGAAAACTATAAAAAATCTTACAAACTGCTGCCACGTTTCAAGGCCGGTGCCGAAGATTGTCTTTATTTCCGGATACACGTACAAAATAATCAGGGGGATATTTTTAAACGCCGTAACCATAAAATATTCTCCGGCGCTTATGCCCCCGGCGTCAATAAACGCCGCCGCGTATAAATGAAAAAGCGCGAAAAGCCCGAGAAACGGCACAACCAGCAGCGCCGCGAATTTGCTGCCCGGGGACTCAATGTCAGACGGCGCGTCAACGATAAAAGCCACCAGGAAAGAAAATATTAAACAGAGAAAAGCGCTTGCCCACCAAAAACCCCAGACAATTTCACCCGCGTCCAGTTTAAAAACAAAAGAAAGCGCCGTGGTTATTATCAGCGAGACCAGGAAATCCCGCAGAAAATTTCTGGGCTGTTTTTGTTTACCGCCGGGCTCGCGCGGTTCTTCGCCGGAGCCCATTTCCATTCCTTTCAATTGAGGCATATCAGATTGTAGAAAATTTTTAGCGGTGATTTATGCAGCAGTTTTCTATTACGCAGTCTTTGCACGGGCGCGGCGCGTGGCCGCGCGCTTTTACGGCGGCCAAAATTTCGCCCGCGAATTTAGTGAGCGACGGGTCACGCGCGCCCATTACCATAATCACGTCCCCCGGTTTTGCCTCGGCGGCGATTTCTTTTAAAATTTCTTCCCTGCACTTGTTGAAGTGAACGTTTTTGAGGCCTTTGGCCGCCGCGCCGTCGGCGACTGATTTGGCCGTCACTCCTTCCGGGATTGTGCCGCCGGGGTAATACGCTTCCGTCAGCCAAAAAATGTCTGCCGGGCGCAAAGTGTTAACCAGCATGTCCGCGAACTCGTTCGACAATAATTTTATGGACGCGAAAGCGTGCGGCTGGAAATATGACAGCACTCTTTTGCCGCGTAATTGCGCCGCTTTCAGCGCGGCCGCGAGTTTGTGCGGGTTGTGCGCGAAATCGTCCACCACTTCAATGTCATTATGCTTTCCCACGACGTTGAAACGGCGGTAAACGCCTTTAAAATTTTCCAGCGCGTCCGCCGCCGCGGCAAAATCCACGCCGAGTTCTTTGCAGACGGCCAGCGCGGCAAGCGCGTTTTTAACGTTATGCTCGCCGGGGATATTTAGTTTAAATTTTTGTTTCCCGACGGTAAACGACGAGCCGAAACCGTCCATTTTCAGGTTTGCCGCGTCTTTCAGACCGAAAGATTTATAGTTTTGAAAAAGTTCCGGCAAGCCTTCCTCGTCGGCGTTATAGAAAAAAGTTTTGCAGTGCGAAGCGAAAGTTTTAAAAAATCCCCTTAGCACGTCCAACTCTTTATGGTCATGCTGAATGTTGAGGCAGAGGCCTATTTCCGCGTGATAGTTGACGATGGACCCGTCGGACTCGTCCGCTTCCATCACCAATAAATCGCCCGCGCCTTTATATACGTTTCCGTAAAAACCTTTTTGCTGCAAGGACAAAAGCGTGGCCCCGGTTATGACGGACGGGCTCAAATTGGCGGCGGTCAAAATTTCAAAAATCATGGCGGACGTTGTGCTCTTTCCGCTGGTGCCGGAAACGGCGATTGTCCTGCTTTTGGCGATCTGCGCGGCAAGCAGTTCGGAGCGGTGCATAATTTTTACGCCCAGCTTTTTGGCTTTTAAAAATTCCGGATTGTCTTCTTCTATCGCCGACGATAAAATGACCAGATTCGTGTCTTTGTCTACCCCGCTTCCGTCCTGCGGGAAAATAACCGCGCCGAGCTTTCTCAAAGCGTTGAACACCGGCAAATCCGTCATGCCTTTACTTATCAGCCGGTCTGAGCCCGTAACGCTGTCCCCGCCCATGGCGTGTATCTGTGCCAGCGCACTCATTCCTATGCCGCCGATTCCGATGAAATGAATTTTCATTTTTACTTCCGGTTTACAAAATTTTTCATGTCGTAAAACCCGGGCTTTTGGTTTACCAGCCACGCGGCCACCAGCACCGCGCTTTCGGCGAACAATGCCCGCGTTTTAGCGGCGTGGGACAAAATTATTTCTTCATATTCCGACGAGAAAACCACCGTGTGCGTGCCGGGCACCTCGCCTTCGCGTATGGCCTTAATCTCGTCCACCGGAAAATTCAAAGCCGCGGCCAGCGCCTTGGCGGTGCCTGACGGCGCGTCTTTTTTATGTATGTGGTGAATTTCTTCCATGCGCCGCGCATAGCCTTTGTACAGGTTTTGCGCGTATTTTAAAACTTCCGTAAACATATAAACGCCAATACTCACGTTGGGCGAGAAGAAGACGGGAATAGTTTTTTCTTTTTTCAGACTTTCAACAAAAGCGGCCGGCAGATTTGTGGTGCCGATTAAAACAGCCGCTTTTTTTTCTTTGGCTATTTTAAAAGCCTCGGCCGCGCCTTCCGGCGACGAAAAATCTATTACGACGTCAAAATCCCCCGCCGCTTTTTCGCCCATCTCGCGCAAGACGGAAACGGACAGGCCGCACGACGGATTTTTTCTGATAATATCCGCCGTCATCTCGCCCATTTTTCCCCTTGCGCCATTGATTAAAACTTTTTTCATACAAGTCCGGCCTTTATGATATATTCCACAATCTGCGCGCCGTTGAGAGCCGCGCCTTTTAAAAGATTATCCATGACTATGAAAAAGTGTATGATTTTTTTGTCGTACATATCCGCGCGCAGGCGGCATATGAAACCTTCGTCCTTGCCGGAAGCTTCTTTGGCCGTAAAAATATTCTCGCCGTAAATAAGGCCCGGGTAAGAGCTGAAAAGTTCCTTTACTTTGCGCAAATCAAATTCCTGCTCGGCCTTAAGCGTAACGCCGAGGCTGTGCGCGTTGTCCACAAAAACCCTGACGGTGTGCGGATATATGGTAAGGTTGGGCATGTTCAGGATTTTACGCGCTTCCAAAACGGTTTTTAATTCTTCGCTCAAATACCCGGTGTCCAAAATGCTGCCAATCTGCGGCACGCAGTTTTTGTAATAAATCGAGTCCGGCTTATTTGCTTCCTCAATTAATTTTTTGCCGCCGCCGGACAGCGCCTGGTAAGAGCAAAAGAAAACTTCCTTCGGCGTGTAAACCTTCCGCAGCGCGTCCAAAGCCATGGCCAGCGGCGTTACGGTGCAGTTCGGGCTGGCTATTATTCTTGTGCTTTTGGTGATAGTGTGCGGATTAATTTCCGGTATGACCAGCGGCACGCCTTCTTTGAGCCTGAACTCGCTTGACTTGTCAACAATAAATTTTGCTTTGCCTTCAAGCTCGGCCACAAGTTTTACGCTGTCCGCGTCGCCGGTGCATAAAACGGCAATGTCCATATCCGTCAGCGCGTCGGCGCGGGTAAATTCTTTTATTTCAATGTTTTTATAGCGCAATAAACATTTCCGCAAAGTCTGGCCGACTATGCCGTTTATGCCTATTATTCCTACTTTTATCATTTGATTACCGTTCCTACATGGCCGGTTTTGTAATAGACTATTTTTATGGCCACATTTTTTTCTTTGGCGAGTTTGACCGCGTCGGGGTGCAGCACGTTGGCGCCGTCCATCGCTAGTTTGTACATTACGTCAAAATCTATGAGATCCAGCTTTTCAGCGTCCGGGAATTTGTTGGGGTCTTTGTTGTAAACGCCGGTGACGTCTTTAATCATTTCCACGCTGCCGCCGCCCAGCTGGGAGGCCAAAAATACCGCGGACACGTCGGACCCGCCGCGCTTCAGCGTCGTGATTTCCTTATTTTCGCCAATCCCCTGGAAACCCGCCACTATCGGGATATTCCCGGCGGAAATTTCTTTAAAAAGCCTGTCGCTTTTGAGGGCCAGAATATCCGCGCCGTTGTGCTGGCTCGTCGTAACCAAACCGATTTGGGAGCCGGTCAGCGACACTGAATGCACGCCCCGCGCGCGGAGCGCGATGGACAAAAGGGCCACGCTTATGCGCTCCCCGGTGGTGATTAACATATCCAGTTCGCGTTTGTCCGGGTTGTCGGCAAGGCTGAAAGCGTTGTCCAGAAGAATATCCGTCATATTCCCGTTGGCGGAAGCGACTATGACGGGGTGCAGCCCCGCCGCGATTCTGCTTTTTATCAAATCCACCGCCAGCAGAATTTTCTCTTTATTGGCAAGAGTGTTCCCGCCGAATTTTAAAACGACTACTTTGTTGTCCATTAACAGTACTCCGCAATTAGATTTCTTTCTTTAATATTTTTATTTTCTCCCTTTCGTAAAGGGAGTACCTGCGGCAGTTGTTGCCGTTCGGCATTTCGTCAGAAATGCCGACGCAGGGGAGGGATTTAATAGCTGGAAAACTTATTTTATAAGCGCGCTAATTAATCCGCTCCGAATGTCGCTGTCTTAAATCCCTCCCCCGCGCATGCGCCTTCGGCGCAAACGACGCGCGGGGCGCTCCCTTTACGAAAGGGAGAAATTAAAAATACGTGTACTAAAAATACTTATAAAATCCCTTTCAGGGCAAGAAAAAAATCATTTCCGAACAAAAAATCAAGCCGGCGGTAAAAAATGGTGCTGACAAAAAAGCAAATTTTTTAAAATTATCCATTTTTGCGGGTTTTTTAAACCCAAAGTGCAAACCGAAACCAGCTCCTAAAACCGCAGAAAAAGGATAAACCACAAAAATACCTAACCCGTCTGATTTAACGGAACTCCATGTAAGAAAGGAAAACAATGCAAACAAAAAACCTTGAATCAATAGTCCTAATGACGAAGCGAAATCTTTTTTACGGAAAAAAATAAACAATTGCCACAACGGAAATACAAACAGAGGACTTAACAATAAAAACCTTGGCAAAAAAATCGAAAATATTTCCATAATTTTATCTCCGATTAAAATTGTCCGTTAAAATAGATGCCGCTATCACACCAACTTCTTAATATTCTCTATCCTCTCGCCTTCCATCATTTTGACGAGGGGTATGTCTATCAGCGTATACGCGCCGGGGGCCATTCTCAAGGCGGCCCGCGCGGCCGCGACCATCACGCGCGCGGTCGTTTCCGGGTTGTTTACGGTCATCTTAAATTCGGCTTTCGTTTCGCCCTGCGCCATCTCAATCAGGCCGCCGTGACCCGGTTTTTTGTACGGGGTCACGTCGTCGACAATATGAATTTCCAGCGGGTCGTGGGCAAAATAATCGTCCGCTTTCATGTTTTTATAAATCTCGTCTTTCGTCAGAGAGCCGTCGGGCTTGACGTAAACCAGCCTCTTGTGTTTGCCAAGACCCAGCGGCAGGGTTATGGAAATCGCGTCCGCCACGCCTTTTATGCTGCGCGCTACCACGCTGTGGCCCATTGACATGCCGGGGCCGAAACTAGTATAAATCTGCGCCGACGGGTGTAGCGCTTTAAAAACCGCCCTCATCATGCTGTCCGTCCCCGGGTCCCACCCGGCGGAAATTATGGAAACTTTTCCCGCTTTCTCGGCGGCGGGGCCCAGCTTTTCAACCGTTTTGGCAATCTCCGTGTGTATGTCAAAACTGTCAACCACGTTTATGCCTTTTTTGAGCAACTGCTCAGCCGCGGCGGGCATTTGTTTGGACGGTATGCAGAGAATCGCGACGTCCGGCTTTGACGGCAGTGCGTCCGCGGATTTGTACTCTTTCACGCCTTCGAAAGGTTTTGCGTCCGGCGCGCGGCGGACTATGCCGACACACTCAAAATCAGAACTTTCTTTTATGGCTTTTACCGTATACTTGCCCGTGTTGCCAAGGCCGATCACGACCACTTTCTTTTTCACGTTATTCTCCCATTAAATATTTTTTATCCGTATTTTCCAAAACGGTATCAATTTTCTTGGCGGTTTCCGCCGCAATCGGCCCCAGCGGCAGCCGCACGCCAGCGCGGCAGAGGCCGAGTTTGTTCATTATATATTTGACGCAGGTCGGGTTTGTTTCATAAAAACACGCTTCCATAAGTTTTAGATTTTCCGAGTAGGTTTTGAACGCGTTTTTGCCTTTATAAATATCCACAAAAATTTTAGGCGCAAAGTTGGCCGCCACGGACACCAGCCCTTTGCCGTTCATGGCCAAAAAATACGGGAACATATCGTCGTTGCCGGACAGGATTTCAACTTTGCCGGAAAGCGCCGCCGCCTCGTCGTTCAGATACTGCACGTCGTATTCGGACTCTTTAATCGCTTTCAGCATGGGCACCTTTGCAGCCAGGTCCGCCATAACTTTCAGCGGCACTTTCAGCCCGGTCCTGCCCGGCACGTGGTATAAAATTATTGGCTTGCCCAGTTTGCCGACCTCGGCGTAGTGGGCTATGAGCCCGCTGGGGTTCGGCTTATTATAATAAGGAGTGACGATTAAAAACCCGTCCGGGTCAAATTGCAGCAAATCTTTGGCAAGTTCGACGGTAGAGGCCGTGCAGTTCAAGCCAGCGCCCACCACCATTTTCACCCGGCCTTTTATAACCTTTTTCGCGAATCTGACTATCTCTGTTTTTTCGTCATGCGACAGGCATGGCGCCTCAGACGTGGTGCCCAGAATGACAAAACCTTCAACGCCGGCTTTTATCTGGCCTTCGATAAGGCGCTCAATCGCTTTAAAATCTATTTTATCTTCAGAAGTAAAAGGCGTGATCAACGCCGTGTAAACGCCGGAAAACATAGGCCCTCCCGTGCTACCGAGATAATACACTTAATATTTTAGCATTTTGGTTTTCATATTTGATATATTTTAAACAGGAGAATTTTATGGGAATACCGACAGAACTCATAGGGCAGTCAATTTTTCACACCGAGAAAGACGGCGGGCAGACCAACACCCCTCCGCCCGCGGAAACCAAACCCGTCGCCGTGCAGGCTCCGGAACCGCAGAAGGAACCGCCCAAGAAAAAGTTTTTTCTGGCCGCTCTGGTCATTTTGCTGTTTTTCTTCTCAAGTTTAGCCGGGCTTTACATAATTTTTTCCGGCGGCTACGGCGGAGGCTCAAATCCCGCGCCCAAAACAACAAGGCCGTCTTCCAGAATCGCGTCCAGAAGCGCAAAGTCGTCAAAAGACGGCGTGGCTTTAATCAGAATACGCGGGGAAATTTCCGAACCCACAAGTTCCTCCGGCTGGGGCGACCAGGCGGGCGCGAGCACAATAGCCAAACGCATACGCTCCGCCGCTGACAAAGACAATATAAAAGCCATAATTTTGGACATCAATTCCCCGGGCGGCACCGTCGCCGCGGTGCAGGATATTTATAACGCCGTGCTTTACGCGCGGGAAACCAAAAAGAAACCCGTCGTGTCCTTAATGCGCGACGTGGCGGCCAGCGGCGGGTACTATATTTCCGCGGCGTGCGACAAAATTGTGGCGCAGCCCGGCACGCTGACCGGCTCAATAGGCGTGATTTTCCAGACCAGCAATTTTGAGGGGCTGATGACAAAAGTGGGCGTGCAGTTCGGCGCGATAAAGTCCGGCAAGTTAAAAGACATGGGCTCCCCCTTCCGCGCAATGACCGACGAGGAAAAAAATCTTTTCCAGAGTCTTATTGATGATTCGTACGACCAGTTTTTCCAGGCCGTAAAAACCGGCAGGCCCGATATTAACACGGACACTCTGCGCGGCTACGCCGACGGCCGCGTTTTCACGGGCCGCCAGGCTTTGAAAATAGGACTGATTGACGTATTGGGCGGAGAAGACGAGGCTCTGAAAGCGGCGGGAGATTTATCGGGCCTGAAAAACCCGGAAATCGTGACCGTCAAAACCAACACTTTTATGGACTGGTTTATGACGAACATCAACGCGGAGATGTCCAACAAAAACCTGCTCGGCCAGGTTGAAGCCGCCGCCGCGCCGAAAATGTCATATTTGTGGACTTTATAATATGGGCGACGAAATTACAAAATTATTAAACCTGCGGGCTGATTTCCTGGCGGAGACCGTCAGGGACAGGAAACTCGGTTTCGGCCTGTTCGGCTACTTCATGGGCGCTTTCGCGTTTACTTTTTTTGTAAATTTCGCGCGCGGGTGCGGCATATTTTCTTTTATCGCGCAGCTGGCGATGTATTTTGTGCTGTTCGCTTTCGCGGGGCTTCTTTTTGCCGCGCTTACGCAGATGTTTCTTGATTTGACAGCCAAAAAAGGCAATGCCCCCGGCCTGTTCGCGCTCATAGGAATGAGCGAATTTATTAATGTTTTTCTAATCTCCGGTGCGCTTATAGCGGCGGCTTTCGGCGCGGGCCCGGCCGTGATGGGAATGCTGTTTACCGCGGTTTTCATTATACAGATAGTGTTCCTTATATATCTGGTGGCAAGAGCGTATGAGATGTCCGCCGGAACCGTGTTTTTTTCAATGATATTGACGGTATTTCCGTCAATGATGGTAGCCGTCCTGATAGTCTGCATCACCCTGGCCGCGTTCGCAGCGCTTATAATCGGCCTCGCCAGATAACATGAATAATGAGTTATTGTCCAATCTCAATAAGATACATACCACTGATTTCGGCGTTCTGCGTATCAAAAAAAACCTGGGTTTAGATACTCCGGATATTGTGGCATGGTGCAAACAGAAAATCAAAACCGCGGACAAGATAACCGGAAAAGGCAAAAACTGGTATGTATACGCCGATAACGCCGTTCTGACCGTCAACGCTTATACCTTCACGATAATAACGGCGCACAAAATAAAGTAAATAAGCCGGTTTTTCCACAAAAAAACCGCCGCGGGGTTTTAGGCCGCGGCGGCGAAAACCGACTCTTTACTGACTTCCGTCAAGGGCTCCCATAAAGCACCTCAAAACAGCGGGAGGCTGGCCAACTGGCCTAAAAAGGTTTTGTATAAAACCCCTCCCTTGCCTCCCTGCCTTAAGCATAAACGCTTTCCGCAAAATTGCCAAGGCCCAAAAAGGGCCCAGGACTTTTTTTACGCCCGCGTCGCGCGCGAACCCGCGTTGGTTATTATAAGACCGCTTAAGTTTCGGAAGCCGTATTTTTTCATCGTAGTCCGAACGATAAAAAAATTGTATTATTGGTTTTATATAAATTTACGCTGTCCAAGCGGGGTGAAAAAGTATAAACGAAATACATGTGTTTTTCCTGTTCTCGTTGATCATAATGTTCTTTATTATGATAAACCTTTGGATCAGCATTGTTAAGGATAAAACCGCTGAAATTAAATTCTTTGCCCGTTCCAACATTCCCATTTTTATAGACGGCGCGTTTTTGGCGTTTTTCGTCGTGTTACAAAATCTTTCTCTTTACGCGATTATTTTGTATTTCTGCGCGGAGGCGTTCATAAAATCAGGCGCGGCGGAAATAGCCGCGTCAGACGGCAAAATCAGCGCGGAAGAAAAAAGCGCCATTAAATCTTTCTTTGAAAACAACCAGTGGTACAACACAATTTCCTCCGCCGTGCTTTGCGTCATCACTCTCGCGGTTTTTGTAACTTACAACGGGGCGGATTACATCCTGAACAATACCCTCGCGGAAATAAAATGGCCTTTTGTTTATCTCCTTATATTTACCGCGTCAATGTTTATCCCTTCAAAAACAAGAGTGGAAGTCGTGGTCCGCTCTATGACCAGCTGCGTTTCAAGCCTGCTCCCGTCATTTCTGATAACTCTTTTTATAGTTGAAACAAAACTCCTGTCTGACCCGCGCAATATCTGGCTCGGGCTTATATTCGTGGTTACAAAAACGATTATAAATATTCTTACCTACCAAACTATTGAAAAGAAATATATAAAAGAAAAACCTCTGTCATAAATAATTGATTAGTTCTGACGCCGCGCCGGAAGACGTGCCGGGCCGTGGCCTTATCCCGTCGTCCGTACGAAAAATTTCACAGGATTTTGAGATGATTTTTTATTTTTTCAGGCCGACCAAGTACTTAAGAGCGGAGCGTACGGCGAGGGCCGGAAAAATTGAAAAGCGCTCAAAAGCCGGAGAAATTTTTCATCTCCCGGACAACGCGACCGCAGAAAGCGACACAGAAGAAACCGCGGAGCGCGCCGTCCGCGCCAGCGGGTGAAATAAGTGTGATTTTTTAGAAAAATCACTCCATTTATAACAGCTTGGAAGCTATGTCGGCCAGGCGGCTGCGTTCCGTCTTTGTGAACGTGATGTGTCCGTGGCTTTTTTGGCCTTTCAGACGGTCCACAAGATAAGTCAAGCCGTTAGACTCCGCGTCCAAATACGGGGTATCAATCTGGTACGGGTCGCCGGTGACCACCACCTTCGTCCCCTCTCCCGCGCGGGTCAAAATGGTTTTCATCTCATGCGGGGTCAGATTCTGCGCGTCGTCGACAATCATATATTGCTGGGGCAGACTGCGGCCGCGTATGTGCGTGATTGACGCAATTTCAACTTTGCCGGAATCCAAAATATATTTGGCCTTTTCCTCGCCGTCGTCCGGGTTTTTGCGGTCGGCCAGAAACGCCATGTTGTCATAAATAGCGCCCATCCACACTTCAAGTTTTTCCTCTTTGGTGCCCGGCAGAAACCCTATGTCTTTGCCTACCGGCACGACGGAGCGGCACACCACCAGCCGCCTGTATTTCTGCTCGTCCAGCGTTCTCTGCAAGCCGGTGGCGAGCGTGATTAAAGTTTTGCCCGTGCCGGCCGCGCCGACCAGGGTCACAATGTCCAGCGTGTCGTCCAGCAAAAGCTCCATGGCGAAACGCTGCTCTTTGTTAAGCGGTTTTATGCCCCAGGCCGTCGGTTCCTGCGGCGGCAGAAGTTTTATGATTGCTTCGCCGTTATTGCCCACGCGGCCGACGGCGGATTTTTTGCTGCCGTCGTTGGCTTTCAAAATTATAAATTCGTTCGGGTAAAAATTGCCTTCGGGCAGCGGCATGGCTTTGTTTTTATAAAACGCGTCAATGGCGGGCGCGTCGATTTCAAGTTCCGTCACGCCGGTATAAAGTTCGCTGTAATTTATTTTGTCCGTCGTGTAATCCTGCGCTTCCACGCCTATGGCTTCGGCTTTAAGGCGGAGATTTGTGTCTTTGGTAACGATTATGACGGGTTTTTTATTGTTTATTTTATGCGTTTCTTCATTCTTTTTTAAGAAGTAGGCGATATTTAAAATGCCGTTGTCGGATTTGTTGAAAACGAACGACGGGGGCAAAACGCGCTCTTTTTCCATTTCAATGCGCAAAGTGCCGCCGCTTTCCGTGGGCACGCCTTCGCTCAGCCTGCCTTTTGTCCTGTAAGAGTCCAGCGTTCTTGAAACTATGCGGGCGTTTTTGCCGCGGTCGTCCGCGTCGGTTTTAAAATTATCAAGTTCCTCAATCACGACGATGGGGATAACAACGTCGTTATCTTCAAACGCCTCGATGGCCTTAACGTCGTGCAGAAGCACGTTTGTGTCCAGGACAAATATTTTCTTCATTATTTTCTCCTCATTTAAACCGCTGTGCATATTTTAGCATTAAAATATTAAAATGTAGATATGAAATATCTTTGCATACACGGACACTTCTACCAGCCCCCGCGCGAAAACGCCTGGACCGGCACCGTTGAAATACAGGACAGCGCGGCCCCGTACCACGACTGGAACGAGCGAATCACCGCCGAGTGTTACGCCCCCAACGCCGACGCGCGCGTTTTAAACGCGGACAAATATCTGACGGCCCTCGTCAACAATTATTCAAACATAAGTTTCAACTTCGGCCCCACTTTATTATCCTGGCTTGAGGAACACAAGCCCGAAGTTTACGCCGCCATTTTGCGGGCCGACAAAGAAGCGCAGAAAAAATTTTCCGGCCACGGCGGGGCCATAGCGCAGGTTTACAACCATATAATAATGCCGCTTGCCTGCGCGCGGGACAAAGAAACCCAGATAATCTGGGGCATTGAAGATTTCAAAAAACGCTTTAACCGCATGCCCGAAGGCATGTGGCTTGCCGAGACGGCGTGCGACACGGCGACGCTTGAATTATTGGCCAAACACGGCATAAAATTCACCATTCTCTCGCCGGGCCAGTGCGCCAGAACCAGGAAAACAGGCAGCGCTTTGTGGCAGGACACCGGGCATGCGGACGTTGACCCCAAAAAGCCGTACCTCTGCAATTTGCCGTCGGGCAAAAGCATAACTTTATTTTTTTACGACGGGCCTATTTCCCAGGGCATAGCGTTCGGGGACACTTTGAGAAGCGGTGAAAATTTTGCGGCCAAACTTCTCGGCGCCTACACCAAAGACGCGGAACAAGAAACGGAACTCGTACACATCGCCGCCGACGGGGAAACCTTCGGGCACCACCAGAAATTCGCGGACATGGCGCTCGCCTACTGCCTCAAATATATTGAAGACAACAAACTTGCCAGAGTCACGGTTTACGGCGAATTTTTGGAAAAATTTCCGCCCCAGCACGAAGCGCAGATTTTTGAAAACACGTCCTGGAGCTGCTTTCACGGCGTGGAAAGGTGGAGGAGCGACTGCGGGTGCAGTTCCGGCGCCCACAACGGCTGGCACCAGAAATGGCGCGGCCCGCTGCGCGCCGCGCTGGATTTTGTGCGGGACGAAGCCGCGAAAACTTTTGAAAATCTGGGCAAAGAATTTTTTAATTCCCCGTGGGACGCGCGGAACGATTATATTTCCGTCCTGCTGGACCGCTCAAAAGAAAATATTGAAAACTTTATTGACGCGCGCTGCACCGCCAAAGGCAAAAAAGACAAAACCGCCGTCTTAAAACTGCTGGAAACGCAGTTGAACGCGCTTTACATGTACACAAGCTGCGGCTGGTTTTTCGACGAGATAAGCGGCATAGAAACCGTGCAAATTATCCAGTACGCCGCGCGCGCGGTTGAGTTGAACAGAGACGTTTCCGGCGTGAATCTTGAGCCGGATTTTATCGCGAAACTCTCCGCCGCGCCCAGCAATATGCCGGGCTACGGCAGCGGCGCGAACGTATATGAAAGGTTTGTAAAAAATTCCGCCGTCGGGCCGGAGAAAGCCGCCGTGCACTACGCCGTGGCCGTCATGGACGGGGACGAGAGCAAAACCGTTTTTTGTTATAACGTGTCCGACGACAAACGCCAGATTATCGACGCTGGCAGGACAAAAGCCTTGTCCGGCAGCGCGTTTTTTGAGTCGAAATTGACGCTGGAAAAAGAAAAAATTTATTACGTTCTTTTTTATTCGCAGGATTACAGGCTTATATGTTTTTCCGGCAGGCAAATGTCTCTTTCTCCGGCGGAAATTAAAAAAATCATTTCCTACGCGGACACGGAAGAGAGCATTAAACAAATCCGGGCCGCGCTGCCGTCCGTTTTCACTCTGCCGGAACTTTTTAAGGACGCGCAGAGAAGGGTTATAGACCGCATTCTCGGCGAAATACATAAAAAAACCGCAAAGATGTTCGACGAGGTTTTTGACACGCAATACCCGCTGCTGCGCGAGTTAAAATATATCGGCGCGCCGCTGCCGCAGTCTTTTCTCTACGCCGCGCAGTTTGTTCTGACCGAAGATTTGAAACAGGAAATAGCCGCCGGCCAGGTGGACGCGGCGCGCATTGAAGAACTTATGGAAGACGCGCGCAGTTTAAATATATGCATAGACGTCGAAGCCGTAAAAAACACCGCGCGCGCGCGGCTGGCGGCCATGTGCAAAATTTTCCTGCGGGAGCCTACGCGGGACAACGCCATGACGATAGTGGAGTTTATGTCAGACTTGAACGCCTTCCAGTTTGCGCCGGAAGTTTACTTCGGGCAGGACGACGTTTTTCTCGCGCTTAAAAACCTGCCGCCGTCAAAAAAAGGCGAGTCCTCTTTCAAGGTCCTCGCCTCAAAAATGAAAGTAATAGTATAATTTTTTTCTCTCGCCTTTTGCGTTGTTTTCCTCTCCCTGGAAGGGAGAGGGACAAAATCGGAGCAACCGATTTATTTCCATAAATCGGTTGACAAATACCTCGTCCCGCCGTCGGGCAGTATCACGACGATATTTTTATTCTCGTTCTCCGCGCGTTCCGTAATTTTTACCGCGGCGAAAAGCGCCGCGCCCGCGCTTATGCCCGCAAAAATGCCTTCTTGCGCCGCCAGCATGCGCGCGTAAAGAAACGCCTCTCCTTCCGTAACCCGCATAATCTCGTCGATAATTTTCACGTTTAAAATTTTAGGGATAAAGCCCGAGCCTATGCCCTGCAAATTGTGAGGCCCGGGTTTTCCGCCGGATAAAACCGGGCTGTCGGACGGCTCGACCGCGATAATCTTCATCCGGGGATTTGCGTTTTTCAAAACTTCCCCCGCGCCCGTAATCGTGCCGCCGGTGCCCACTCCCGCGACGAAAAAGTCAATTTTTTTGCCGTTCATCTGCCGCAAAATTTCCGGCCCGGTGGTTTGTCTGTGCGCTTCCGGGTTCGCGGGGTTTTCAAACTGCGCGGCGTAAAAAGCGTTTTTCTCCGACGACGTTATTTCAAGCGCGCGGCTTATCGCGCCGCTCATGCCCCGCGCCCCCGGCGTAAGTTCCAGCCGCGCGCCCAATCCTTTTAAAATCATTCTTCTTTCAACGCTGACGTTGTCGGGCATGGTCAAAATTAATTTGTAGCCGCGCGCGGCGCAGACCCACGCAAGGCCTATCCCGGTGTTTCCGCTGCTGGCTTCCACCACGAGGCCGCCCGGTTTCAGTTTGCCCTCGCGCTCCGCGGCGTTAATCATAAAAAGAGCCACGCGGTCTTTGACGCTTTCCAGCGGGTTGAAACTTTCAACTTTCGCAAAAATATTCCCGCGCGTTTTTATGTTGTTTAATTTGACCAGCGGCGTGTTTCCCGCGGTTTCAGTTATGTTCATATTACAGCCCCAGAGACGGCGCGGCGTCCTGCATCGCCTTAAGCGCAATCTCGGCAAACCTTTCAAACGGTATGCCTGCTTTTTCGCACTCCAAAATTTTTTCGCGGCTTACTCCGGCGGCAAAACGGGTTTCTTTCATGCGCTTTGTGATTGATTTTACTTTTACGGAACCTACTTTTTTGTCCGGGTAAACCAGCGCGATCGCCGTTATAAAACCGCTGATGGTTTCGCCCGCCGTCAGCGCGGCGTCAAAAACTTTTTCGCGCGTTTTGCCTTTGGCTTCCGCGTTGTGCATTTCAATGGCGTCAATAATTTCCGCGTCTACTTTTCCGTCAAGCAGCGGCCGGGTTTCAAAGGCGTGGCGGTTCATATCCCCGCCTGTGATTTCAACGTCAATATCGTGCAAGAGGCCGGCGAGGCCCCACTTGTTTTCGTCCTGTTTTAATTCGCGGGCCAAACCCCTCAAAATGGCTTCGGAGGCCAGACAGTGTTTTATCATGGCCTCGCTTTTTACGTGCTGTTTTAATAAATTTAAAGCTTCTTCCCGTTCCATATGACACCTCTTTTTGTATACTATGGCTATGCTTAAAGTATATAAAAAATCAAGCTTCGGCCCGGCGTTTTTCTTTCTCGGCCCAAAGAAGAAAAACGCGCTTGCCGCCGTCTACGCTTTCTGCCGCGCGGCCGACGACGCGGCTGACGAACCGTCCGACAATCCGCGCGCCGAACTTAATTTTTTACGCCTTGAAATCGAGAAGGTTTTTTCCGGCCAAAAGCCGGAGACGGAAATTTGCAAAGAACTTCAAAAATACGCCCCGGATTTTGATTTATCCAAAGAAAATTTTCTGCTTCTGCTTGACGGCGTTTCCATGGATTTGGACAAAAAAACTTACAAAAACTTTGACGAATTGAAAGAATATTTATACCGCGTCGCGGGCGTAGTCGGGATAATGGTCTGCGAAATATGCGGGTTTCAAAAAGAGGAAATTTTTAATTACGCGGTTACCCTGGGCAACGCCGTGCAGATGACGAACATAGTGCGGGACGTTTATGAGGATTTCGCGCTTGGCCGCGTTTATCTGCCGTCCGACGATATGGCGAAATTCCAAATTACGCCCGAAGATATAAAAAACAAAAATATCGCCGCCGTCTCAAAAATCCTGGCTTTAGAAGCGGCCCGCGCAAAACAGTTTTTCGCGGAGGCCGCGGAACTCAAACCAAAACACAGAAAAACGGATTTGCTGCCCGCCGAAATAATGGGCCGTACCTACGCCGCTCTGCTTAACAAAATCGAGAAGACAAATTTCGCGTTCACGGAAAAAATACGTTTGAATAAAACGGAAAAACTAACCGCGGTTTTAAAGGCGTTCATATCATGAAAAATATCTTTGTCTTATTATTTTTGATTTTTGCGGCGGCCGCTTTTCCGGCGGACTACGCCGACGTAAATTCATGCCTCCAGAAAGGCAAAGATTTGTTTTCCGCCGGGCAGCTTGACGCCGCGCGCGACGTTTTTACGGACTGCGTAAACATGGACAAAAAAAACGCCGACGCGCTTATCAGCCTTGCCGGGGTTTATTTCGCGCAGAACAATCTTACGGACGCTAAAAATTATTTTGAGGCCTCTCTTCCGCTGCTGCCGCAAGATTCGCGGTACAACGCCTACGTTTATTCCCGCCTGGGAGATATTTATTTTAAACAGAATGATTTGGAAAGCGCGAAAAAATCTTACCGGACCGCGCTGAAATTTAACGCGGCCGACTCGAACGCTTTGACGGGCCTGGGCGTAATTTACGAAAAAGAAAAAGACTGGCAGACCGCCGCGCAAAATTACAGAGCCGCCCTGTCCGCCGAGCCGTACAACACGACGGCGCGGGACAATCTGCGCGGGCTTGAGACGAAAATTTTTACTGACGACGAAATCCTGGCAGCCCTCAAACTGCGCCGCGCGCTGCCGGACGGCGCGGCCGCTCTTCCGCCGGACGGCAAAGAATTATTTTTAAAAATCCGCCGCGCGGAGCAAAGCAGCGGCGTCAAATTTTTAAAAGACAAATACAAAAACCGCCCGCCGCAGGGCCTTATTATTGAGACGGGAACGGGCACGCCGGATTTGCGTTTCATGCTGTCCCTCGCCGGTTATAAAGAGGTCATGCGGCTTATGAGCATTGACGCCGCCAAATATTTCGTCTCCGCCGGAATAAAAACTTACCAGGTTTACGATTTGCGGGATTTGGAAGGCAAACCCGTTTTCGGCCCGAATAAAATTCTGACGGAGCCCGGAATAGCCGTCTACACCGCCGCCCTTGCCGGCCAAAAAACTTTCCTGCTGCCCGGCGAGCCCGTGCCCGCCGTGGTCAAAGCCGAAAACGAAGCCGTTAAAAACCTGCTGGCGCAGGGCTACGTCGAGATAAGCGTCAAAGAATACCAGTATATTATGGACAAAACGTTTTGTTCCGAAGACACTTTAAAGAACGAAGCAAAAGTGAAAATACTGGTTTCAGGCGGCGTCATACGCCGTTTTGTGATTAACCCGGACGCGGCAAAACCTCCTGTTGCCTATCCGCTGCCGGCCTGGTTTCCGTATTACCACGCCATGATGTACCGCGCGAAAAACGCGCCCGGCGACGACGGGCAGCCGGTTTACGGCTCGTTTTTCGGAACCGGCGCGGTAAAGGCGGACGTGACTTTGTGCAGTAAAAAAACCGGGCGGCTTCAATAAAAATATATGACGGACTTTAAAAATTTTCTGTCTTTTGAAAGGCAGCTGTCAAAAAACACCGTGGCCGCGTATATGCGCGACGCGCGGGAGTTTTTGGATTTTTGCGCGCGAAACAATACCGCGCCCCAGACGGCCGGCACGGATTTTATGGACGGATATATTTACCATCTTAAGACGAAAAATTTATCCCCGGAATCGGTTTTCAGAAAGACCGAGGCCGTTAAAAATTATTTCAAATTTTTAATTATCAACGGCGACATTAAACAGGACCCGTGCCGTTTTTTGGCCTCCCCCAAACTGACGCAAAAAATTCCGCGGCAGTTAAGCCGGGAGGAAATCAGCCGGCTGCTGACTTTCCCCGCGCGGAGTTTTGCCGAGCAAAGAACCCTCGCTGTTTTGGAATTATTTTACGCCACCGGCCTTCGCGTGAGCGAATTAATTAACCTGCGTCTTGAAAACGTAAATCTTGAGGACCGCTGGGTTTTGGCTTTCGGCAAAGGCGGCAAGCAGCGTTTTGTGCCGTTCCACGAGAAAGCGGCCGACGCGCTTAAAAAATATCTGGTTTTGCGCGAACAGGAACTGCGGGGGGGAAGCGCGGCGTCCGAGATTTTTATTAACCGCGGCGGAGGCAAACTGAGCCGCGTCACCGTCTGGAAAGGCATTTCCGAACTTGGCAGGCTGGCGGGTATTGAAAGGCCGCTTTACCCGCATTTATTGCGCCACACTTTCGCCACGCACCTGCTGACGGGCGGCGCGGATTTGAGAAGCGTGCAGGAAATGCTTGGCCACGCCAATTTGCAAACCACGCAGATTTACACCCACCTGGACGTAGCCGACTTAAAAGAGAAACACAAAAAATTCCACCCGCGTTCAAAATAAATTTTTGTTGAGTTGTTCAGCCGAAATGCCGCAGCCGTGTAGTTGTCGTGTCGGGCCGTGGCCTCAACCCGTAGTCCGTAGGAAAAATTTCACAGGATTTTGAGATGATTTTTTATTTTTTCAGGCCGACCAAGTACTTAAGGCGAAGCGTACGGCGAGGCCTGAAAAAATAAAAAAGCGCTCAAAAGCCGAAGAAATTTTTCATCTCCCGGCCAACGCGACCGCAGGGAGCGAAACAGCAAGACATCGCGAAGCGCCCCAGCCGAAGGCGTTGTGAAATAAGTGTGATTTTCCGGGAAAATCACTCCTTATTTTTTAAATTCTTTAGCGACAAATTCCGCGGTATCTTTCTTAATCTCTTTCCTAAGCAGCCAAATAGAATAGATGTTCGGCAGCGTCATAAACGTGGTGACCATCACGGCGAGCCCCCACATGAAAGGCACGCTTTTTCCGGCGGAGGCGGCGGCCGCGTCGCTTGCCGGAATGAAAAAGTGCGGGCTGAATTTTGCGCCGAGTATCGCGCCGCCGAACAGGCACGCCAGCCAGAAAATTCTGAAAGGCAGAACAAGTTTTGAGCTCTGCAAAAATTCAATAATTTTCTCCCCGTAATAATACCAGCCCACGACGGTGGTAAACGCGAAAAGAGAAAGCGAAAACACAAGCATAGGCGTGCCCGCGTAAGGCAGCGTGCCGAAAGCCTGGTTGGCCAGATTGCCGCCGTACATATTCGGGTTCCCCAAATCCCCGGCGAGAATTATCACAAACCCCGTCATCACGCAGATAACCGCCGTCCAAAAAACCGCCGTCGCCGCGATAAAAGCCTGGCGCGCAGGAGAATCCGTAATAGCCGCCGCCGCGCCTATGGACGCGCTGCCGAGCGCAGCCTCCGTGGCAAAAACGCTTCGGGAAACGCCGGCCCGCGCCGCCGCGCTCATGCCGTTGAAAACTGACATTACCGCCGCGCCCAAAACGCCCCCCGCCGCCGCCTTCCCGGTAAAAGCGGTTTTCAAAATGAGCACGCACGCGGCTGGCACTCCTTTAATATTCATGGCGATAATCACGGCCGCCGCCAAAATATACGCGCCGCCCTTTAAAGGCGTGGTGACTTCGGAAAATTTAGCCACGCGATGCACCCCGCCGAAAATCACAAGCCCCATAATTGCCGTCAGAACAACGGCCACAATCCACGGGTTTATGTTATAGCTGGAGCGCAGCACGTCGGCGATGGAATTTGACTGCAAAGAATTGCCGCCCGTGACCGCCATAAACAGCGCGGCTATGGAAAATGTGATTGCCAGCGGTTTGTTTTTCAAAACGTTTTGCATGACGTACATGGGGCCGCCGACGTATTCGCCGTTTTCCAGCCGCGCGCGGTGTTTTACGCCCAAAAGACACTCCGCGTATTTTGTGGCGAAGCCGAAAACGCTTGCAAAAGCCATCCAGAAAACCGCGCCCGGCCCGCCTTCCACCACGGCCGTCGTCATGCCCAAAATACTCCCCGTGCCGACGTTGGCGGCTATGTTTATGGCCAGGGACGCGAAACTGCTGACCTCCCCTTTTCCTTTTCCCGTTGACACGGACATTTTGATTGCTTTGAACAGGTGTTTTTGCAAAAACCCGAGGGAGACCGTCAGATAAATGCCGAGGCCGAAAATGACCAGCACCATCGGCAAACCCCAGACGTAGGCGTTAAAAGTGTCCACAATTTTAAATAGAGCGTCCATAATATTTCCGATTTGCTAGAATATAGAAAAGCGCGATGTCGCGCCAATACATTCTACAAATTTATGCTATTCAATAAAGACAAAAAATATCTTGATGCGCCGGTATCTGACGCGGCTAATTTTCTGAGGCAGACAAAAATCTCTATGGAACTGCCGGAAAATATTATTTTGTGCCCCGTCGGCGCGCTGACGAAAACGGTGGAAAATAATTACAAAACAAAACGCGCCAAACTGGGCCTTGAGGGCGACGTTTACTTTTTTGAAAAACACAATTGCGCTTTTATGACTAATTTCGGCATGGGCGCGCCGAATATCGCAATGACTATGGAAATTTTGATTGCGCTGGGCGCGAAAAATTTTGCACTGACCGGTTTTGCCGGCTCTCTCCAAAAATATTTAAACGTGGGCGATATTGTGATTTGTTCTTCCGCGCTGCGCGACGAGGGCGTGTCTTCAAGCTACGCCGCGCCCGGGGACTTTTCTTACCCTGACGAAAATTTGACCGGCAAACTGAAAGCCGCTTTTGAAAAACAAAACCTGCCTTGCAAATACGGCCCGACGTGGACGACCGACGTTCTGTTCCGCGAAACCGCGGCCGAAATCACGCACTACCAGAAACAAAAAGTCCTGACCGTGGAAATGGAGGCCGCGGCCGCGTTCGCCGTTGCCGCCCGTTACAAAACAAGCTGCGCCGCCGTTTTCGCCGTCAGCGACCAACTGGCAAACCTTAAGTGGGAACCCGCCTTCGGCCACGCCTCCATCGACGGCGCGATGCAAAAAATTCTCAAAACCATACTAGCCGTTTTTAACTAGCCGTCCTAGGCCCAAAGGCCTAAGGCGGTATAGGTCCAAAGGCCCTTTTCTTCCGTTGTTGCGCCCTTATCCTGTAAACATGGGGCGCATAATTAAATCAATAATCATTTTGTTATTATTGTCCGGGCCTGTGTTTTCCCAGGTCTGGCCGGACAAGCTTGGGCGCAGCCGCACGGAAGTGGTGTCTGATTTGCGTTCACGGCTTGCTTACGCCCTGGATTTTAACAATACGGGGTATGAGCCCGGGACAACTATTTTCTCCAACAACTCCGCCGCCGTCAGCCCGTACAGGACCGACGTTATAATGACCGCCCGCATGCGTTTTACAAAGAGTTCTCCCGAAATGCGCAATCCCTCGCAGGTGTACCCGTCCCCGTACGAGTACCGGGTCTCGGAAGCCGTTGATATTATCCGGGATTTGGCTTTGGTGGCCCGTCCCGAAGATTTAAAAGTCACGTTAATCCCCCTTCTTCACAATCCCAAAATACACGAGATGGTTTTTATCGAGGCCGAAAAGCAGCTTATGGCCCTGGCAATTAAGACCAATGACGCCAAGTTAAAGATCGCGATGACGGGAGAACTCGCCTACTTATACAACTACCCGTGGCCGAAGATTGTGGAAGGTCTTGACGAAGAGCGGAACAACAAGCTCAGGGTTGAGCTGGGGGGTCTTTTGGCGGCGGCGGGAAGTCCGCAGGCAAGCCCCGAGGAGGTTATGGCTAAGATAGCGCATTATCAGAACGTTGACAGAGTTGAGAACGTGATAAACGACATAATGCTTTTAAACTTCTTCTTAGGAACTGCGGAAGGAGCAGTGAAGATGCCGTCCTTTGAGCCCGCTCCTATGCCAAGCTCCGAGCTTACAATCAGTCCGGGTTCGGCGGCAGCGGTGAGGCTGAACACGGGCCGGGCGGCGTTTGACGGGACGTCGGCGTTAAAGACGTATCCCGAGACAAATTTAAGACCCGTTACGAATATGAGGCCTGTAACGAACGCGCTGCCGGAGATTACGCCGGGATTAAGGCCGGTAGTCAAACCGCTGGCCATGCCTACGGCCGCGGCGGCTGTACCGATACCGGCGGCGGTTCCGCAAGCCGGGCCGCAGGATAAGCCGCTTATCACGCCGCACGACGGGGAGCCGGTTTATTTCGGGGAAAAATTTAAAAAAAGGATAAGACAGCTGACGGCGGAGGAAGCGAGAAGGAGGATAGCGTCCGGGCAGCCGATAACGGAAGAAGAGGCGGGTTTTATAAGATACACGGAGGAAGGGAGAGAGATTTTGAGGGAAGCGGAGTCGAGGGGGCTGTTGAAAAGGACGCCGAAAGAACCGCTGAAGGGAGTGGCCGGAATCACCGCCAGCGCGCAAGCCCTCCGCAATAACGCGGGCGCGAATGCGGCGCAAGATAATAAACCGCAAGGTTCAAAAGAACCGGAAGTTATTACCGCGGACGAACGAAAACCGGTATGGGCTTTGACGGACGCCGACTCCAAGATAATCCTTTATGTTAAATTCGCGCCGCCCGAGGAAAGAGAGATTTTACGCAAAGTAAACGAGCTCAGGCTTGAAAAAAAATATAAAAACATTAAAATAAACATCCCGAAACTTATGAATATGAAATTTGAAAACCTGCCTAAAGAGGTACAGGAACATATTGCGCGCGAATATGAAGAAATAAAAAAGGCCTCAAACAAGGATATGACCTACTGGGAGCCCTATATAATGACTGCGGTTGACACAAAAGGCTACGTCGTGGCAAACCCGGAGTCCGCCTCTTCCGCGCAGGGACTTAAGGAACGCCCCATAACGCAGGAACAGTGGCAGGAACTGGTAGATTTTTTCAGAGAACTTAACAAGCGCGGCATTGAACACTGCGATTTAAAATTTAATATGTTCTTCAACGCGGCCGGCGTTCTTAACGTGGTAATGCCCGGGGCTCCGGATATTACTATAATTGATTTTTCGAGGGCGGGCAAACTGGCGGGCCTCGGCATTGACATGGCCCAGCTGCAGGACATTGAAAAAGCGCTGGTCTCAAAAGGCTTTAAAGTAGAAGGCAAAACGGATTATCGCCAGGAACTCAATCTGTCAAACCGGCAGCTTGTGCAGCGCACGCAAGTGTCAATACTCTGGATAGACGCCGGCAACGTCGTGCGCGAAACGACGGGCGGCGCGGTGTTTTACGTAGACGGGAAAAAAGTAATAGCCTCAACGCAGAGCCCGCCCGGCAAAAACCTGCGCCCCGTGGTCAAAACTTACAGCGGACGCATGGCTGAAGCTGCGTATAATTACGACAAAGACGGCAACATAATTTTTAAAGCCGAGGACGAGCAGTTTCTGCTTAACGGCATTATCCCGCGCTATCCCGAGAGACCCTTAGGCCTCCAAAACCAAACTCCCGCGCCGCAGATTCGGACGGAAACAAAACCCGCCGCGCGGCCGGGCTCAAGGCCGCAAATCCCGCCGTCGGCGGCAAACAACGCGCCTGAAAAACCGGTTGCGGTAAAAGCCGTGCAGGTTGACGGCCGCGCGGTATGGGAACTGCTGGACGAAAACGGCAAAACAGTCCTCTTCGCCAAATTCATGCACCCGCGCGCGGTTCAAAATCTGCGCAGGCTGCATGAATTAAAACTTGCGGAAAAATATAAAGACATCGATATACGCGTAATGAAATTAAGCCCGGTAAAATTTAACGCTCTCCCAAAAAACCTGCGGGAGCAGATTGCCGCGGATTTTGAAAAAATACGGCGCGACCCGTCCCACCCCAGCAACCGCCCGGAAATGGATATTTATATTCCCGTCCTGCTTGAGCCGGAGGATTTGAACGGTCTTATAGAGGCGGACGAAATGGGTGAAGCGCGCGCCGAAAGAATGTTTTACGGCCGTAAAATCACGGGAACGCAGTGGCAGCATTTTGTCGATTTTATCAAAGACGCGAACATCAACGACATAGAACATATGGATTTAAAAAACAATACGTATTTAGGCATAAACGAAAAAGGTCTGCCTATTTTTAAACTTCTGGATTTTGAATACGCTAAAAAGTGGGCGGGCCAGGGCATAGACATAACCGCGCTGAAAATGATGGAAACGAATTTTACCCTCTGGGGCATAAAAGAAAATTCGCGCGAAACAAATTATAATTATTTTGAGCCGGAAGCCCCGTCCGCCGAGTCTCTGCGCGCGCAGGCCGCCGTGAAAATCTCCTGGTACGACGGAAACAAAAAATTAGTCGGCGTAACCGAAGGAAACGCGGTGGTCAGTAACGGCATACCCATGGTTATTTCAAAAGCCGGGCAAAAGTACGCGGGCTGCACGCCGCTTCTTAAAAACTACCGCAAG
>JGI20166J26741_10122226_pt1 | contig 34631 bp, 29 predicted proteins | sample TergutCu122P5_FD_26741 | JGI IMG/M metagenome (IMG submission 26741)
ATTTCCGTGCCAACGTCGGTCGCATGCTTGCGGCTTTCTTTTGCGGCCAAGAATTCGGACATGGACATTATTTAATCCTTAGTATTCCATTCGCATCCGTCGCGGCGTTCGGATGGCCCGGCAGAATTGCTGCCAGTTGCGTGTGCCACGCGATTTCGGCCGGGACCTTGGTCGGCGAAAACCCATAGATATACAGGCGGTCCCGCGCGCGCGTCATCGCAACGTACAGCAGCCGGTAATATTCCGCAACCTGTGTTTGCAACCGGGCGTCCGCCGCGGCTTGAAACTTTTCGGACGCATTGCCGTCCGGCGACCAGAGGAACGCGGTTGTTTTTTGCTCCGTCGCATCTCCCCCCTCTTGGGGGGGGGTGGTTGCCGAAGGCAACCGAGGGGGGGCTACTTCATTTGAATATTTGTTATTACTATTTTTTTCGGAAATAGCCCCCCCCAGTCCGCCGTCGCTATCGCTACGGCGCAACAGCCCCACCCAAGAGGAGGGGCACGCGACGGAGCTTATCGGAACAACCCTGCCCGCGCCTTCGCGCTTGGACTTTGGATTTTCTATCGTATCTATCAGAAATACGATTGGCGAATCCAGCCCCTTGGCCGCATGCACGGTCATTACGCGCACGCCGGAATTCGCCTCCATATCGCGCTTGATTTCGCTGCCGCCCTCCATAAACCATTGGATAAACTCGCGCAAGCCCCCTGATTGCGTGCGTTCATAAGACAGCGCGATGGTCAGAAATTCTTCCAACGGGTCAATAATCTGACCGCCCAGCGCGGCAATCATCTTTTCCCGCCGGTCGCCGGTGTTCAATAACCGCATGAAAAAGGAATAAGGAGGCAGGTTCGCCCATTCCAAAATTTGTAAAAGCTCTTTATATATCTCCGGCCGCAATACATTGATACGACTGAATACAGTATCATCGCCGCGTTTATGGCAAATGGCGAATAAATCCGATTCCGAAAACCCGAACAATGGGCTTTTCAGCACGCATGCCAGGGCATAGTCGTTCGCGGTATCCAAACAAAACCGCACCAGGTTCAGCAGGTCCCGTATAGCTGGAAATTCCGGCAATACTATACGGTCGCTGCCGGCGACGGCGATGTTTCTGGATTTCAGCTCTGCCACCAATGGCGCGGCGAAAGGCGCGCGTTTCTGGACCAGAACCATGATATCGCCGGGTGTGATCCGCCGCCCCGCGGATTCCAGTGTTTCATTGGTTACCAGATGTTCAATCTTGTCGGCTATTTCACGAATATATTCGCGACGGGCCACCGAATTCTTGATTTTTTCGGCTACCGGGGCCTTGTCATCGGCGTCAATTTCATCGTCATCGGCCGCGGTTTCGGTGTCCGAAAACGGAATTTTTACCGAATTTAATTCCACGAATCCCGCCTCGCCCGCGCGAAAGCATTTGTGAACATTATTCTTGAAGTTCGCTAAATTAGTTATTGATACATCGTTGAAAAAGTAATCTACGGTGGACAGGATGGCTGGCACGGAACGGAACGATTGCGACAGCGGAACCTCTGCAATAACCCGCTGGTCGCTGGCTATTTGTTCCGCGATGTTATTCTTGCTTAACATAAATTCAACCGGGTTCGCGCCCTGGAATGAATAAATGGATTGTTTTGTATCGCCGACCACAAACAAAGTGCGCGGATTTTCGCCTTCGCCGTTTGTGAAAAAGTTCGTGGCCAATGCCCGCAGGATCCGCCATTGTTCGGGACTGGTATCCTGGGCCTCGTCCACCAAGATATGCGACAACTGGACGTCCAGCTGCGACAATACCCATCCCATCGTCGCCGGGTCTGAAAAAAGCCGTTCCGTATACAGGATAATATCGTCAAAGTCCATTAAATTACGCGATAATTTTAATTCCGCATATTTTTTTGTAAATGCGTCGGACAGCGTGAACAGCGCGACGGTGTCGTCGTAAATCGCCTGGTTTATCCGATTTTGGTCATATTCATAGACGCGGTCTTGTTCCGCGACCAGATACTCTTTCTTGGTCACCCGCGTCGCGCGCGCGCCGGTGGTGGTTAGGAACGCGGTCTTGTACTCGTCAAAGTCAAAATTGGTGTCATGCATCAGTTTTTTTATCACCTGGGCCGCTTTTACCAGGTAGGCGGCCGGCTTTCTCGGGGATAAAATTTCGGATTCAAGCAGACCCAGTATTTTACGGCGGTCATCCATGGCCGCCGGCGACCAGAATTTCTGTCCAGCCAGCGGATCAATGGATAAAAAGTTTCTAACTGTATCAATGAATTGTTTCTGATAGTTAAAGCTTTGGTTCAATTGAAACATCACGCGATATTGATCGGTCAAAACGCCCAGCAACTGGTCATAAGAATACTCTGAAATCCGTTCGGTGATGCGGAAAAAGGCATCTGTCAGTCCCCCCACCGCATCGCGCTGCGCCGATACAAGGCTCGCGCTCTGCGACTCCCCCCAAGGGGGGAGTAATTCAGCACTCACTTGTTCGGAATTAAGAGAGCAATTAACTACTCCCCCCTTGGGGGGAGTCGGCGCGCATGGTTGCGGGCCGGTGGGGGGACTAGCATTCACCAATTCTTGAAAAGCGTCTTTCATCAAACGGGTTTGGTCGGCCTCTGTCACCAACCGCCAGGCCGGGGAAATGCCGGCCTCCATAGGAAAACGCCGCAGGATTTCTTCGCAAAAGCTGTGAATAGTGCGAATTTTCAGCATCTGGGGATTATCTATGTATTCATAAAATATCGCGCGCGCGGTTGCCAGATCCGCATCCGTCGGCGGCGTCTTTGGTATTTCCGAATGCGCGATGTCCGCCAGCAGTTCGCGCAACTGCGCATCATCCGCATAGGCCCATTCGCGCAGCTCTGCCAATATTCGGTTCCGCATCTCGCTGGCCCCGGCATTGGTATAGGTCAGGCACAGGATTCCGGCATTTTTTCCGGCGCGGGGGTCGTCGTCGTTTCTGAACAGAATACGCAGCAGACGTTGCACCAAGACGCTCGTCTTGCCCGTGCCGGCGTTCGCCTGGACCCAGACGTTCATCGCCGGGTCGCTGGCCCGTGCCTGTTCCGTTGAAAGCGCGCGCTTTGCCGCCATTTTCACCTTGTTTTCACGGTTGGATTGTAGTATAGATTTTATAAGAATTCAAGGCGTAGAAATGACCCATGAAGATTTTATAAAACCGAGGCAGGAATGATACCGATATTGTTTCCTATTCAATTACCTGGCATGACACTTGCAAATAGGCAAGATGTTTTCCGTTACGTGATAAATAATTTTTCCGCATATTATGATTCTGTGGATATTGTGCAGGACAATGACGAGGACGGTTTGATTTTATCAAGCCATGACGACGCTCCGTATTTTAATTTTTGCATACACAAGGACGGCAAGCTTGAAGATTGTATTGCGCGATATTTGCCAATGTTCAAGAAATATCACCGAACGCCCCTGATTTATGTGTCGCCGGCCTCTTCTTATTATTGCGAACAAATAGAATTTGAGAAAATTTCAGACGACGCCTTTATGTTTTTGGAAGACGAAAGCATTTTAAGTAATTATCCGGTGCCGGATTCCATAAAGGTTGAACTTACAGAAGATGAAGATTTGTTTATTAAAATATGGGGCGATTCTAGACGCGATCCGAACGATATTTACGGCGTTGCGAGCGAGGCAATGGTAAACGGAATGCGACATTTCTTCAAGCCCCCGAAGAAAGGATTCAGTCATTTTGCAACAATGGCATACAAGGATGAAAAACCCGTTGCTAATGTTGTATCAGTTTATAACAAGGATTGGCTGTTGGTCATCGGGCTGGGCACATTACCGGAATATAGAAAACAAGGGCTGGGGACCGTGCTTATGAAAGACATAATAGAACGGGCGCACAAATTGGGAATAAAAACAATAACGCTACAGACGGAAACCGGCACCTATAATGAAAAATATTATGAAAAAATAGGGTTTGTGACGAGATTTAACGGTGTGTATTACAAACCCTAAGTCTTAATGCTGGAACAAATACTTTGCCGTCAGGTCCAGGCTGCACCGGCCCAGGTGCCGCGGAAACATGGATATTATCCTGCGCTTGAATTCAAACCGCGACCGGGATTTTTTCGCCGCCGCCAGCACTGCTTCCAGATACTCCAGCTTTTTCGCCGCATCGCCCATATCTTCCGGCGCGTGGTGGGACGAAAGAATCAGCCTATAATTTCGCGCAATCAAATTACGCAGCTTTTTTATCTCGGCATTCAAGATTGCCGTGCTGCGCATTACCGGATGAACGTCGTGCCCCAGAATGTGTATATAGCGCGCGTTTACTTCCGGAAACTCTATATCAAACGCCGTGCGGTCTTTCCTTATGTTCATCTTTATGCCCGCAATCGCGACGCATCCGTATTTCATATAGACGTCAATCTTGTGCGGGGACGCGCTGCACGACTTGCTGAACATTTTCGCAAAGCTTTTCAGCAGCGCGCCGCCCCGCCGCCCGTTGAATTCGGCGTTCTTGGTGGAATACCGCGGCACGCCGTGCAGGAATTCGTCCGCGCCGGCCATATGGTATGACAGTATGTGCCCCGCAATCTTTATGCCGGCCGATTTCAAATACGATTCCAATTCCAGAATATTGTTGGCAAAGGCCGGGCTTTCCAAAACTATGCCGCTGCTGCCCTTGACTATGACGGGAACGACGCTTTGCAGCGGGTCGTTGGTCATATAAACGTGCAGTTTTATCGGCCCCAGATCATATAACAGAATTTCGCCGATCGCCAGTCGTTTTACAGTGCAATTTCTCTTGATCATGGCGGACTCCTTGGCTTCTTTATCATTATAATTTTTCAGATTTTGCTTGTAAAGTAGGGAGAATCTTGTAAGATGAGCATATAAAAGTAACTATTGGGGGAAAGCCTGATGTCGGGCCAGAAAAAAATTTTGCATTCGCCGGCCGAAATCACGATCGGACTGATAAAAAGCAAGTGGAAGGTGCTGATTCTGCGCGAATTGCGGTCCGGCACAAAGCGATTCGGGGAATTGCTGCGCAATTTGGGCGGCGTCAGTCAAAAGGTTCTGACCCAGAATTTGCGCGCATTGGAAGACGACGGGCTGGTCTGCCGCAAAGTATATGCAGAGGTTCCGCCGCGCGTGGATTATTCCATGACGGTCGTGGCGCTGGACCTGCACAACATATTGGTTCAAATGCGGGAATGGGGAATAAAATACAATACCAGATACGCGCGGAAAATTAAAAACAAAACAATATGCTCGCCCAAATGCCCGCATAAGCATCTGCATAAAAATAAAACTTTACCTTAAAAATATAATTTTTTGCCTGCCCCGGAAATCACAGATTTCGTGATTTCTGGGGGTAGTCACTTTAAGGGTATGTTTTGCGGAATAGGATGAAATAAAATCACATAAATCCTTTCAGAACCATATACATCTGGCCCAGATCGGTTTTAAGCAGCGTGGCGGTCAGCATTTCTTGATTATCCGTATGTTCCGCGCCCGCCAGCATTTTGGCAAAGCTGCGCACGAACTGCGTCGCTTGCGACCGGAATACCGCGTCGGATTTGAACAGCTCGCGCACGCGGCGCCGGTCCGCCGCGCCCAGCATTTTAGCGAACCATTTGGAAAATATGGTTTTGTCGCCGGCGTGATACTTGCTCCATATAGAATCAGGAATCTCCGCGCCGACGCTGCGCGTCAGATCAACCGACAGCTCGTGCATTTTTTCAATCAGCCGTTCGGATTGCCGGACGAATTCCGCGGGCGTCAGACGCGGCATAACGTTTATCGCGGCGGGATTGCCGGATGCCGCCGGCGCGGACGCCATCGCCGCCATGGGGGCGGTCGCCCTCGCCTCTGCCATTTGGCGGTTTAATGTTTGCATGGTATCAACCGCTTTCGCGTAATCGGACAGCAAGTCTATCATCTGCTGGCGCGATTGGCCCGACAGATGGTCCAGTTTCAGCGAAGAATCCGCAATCCCCATCAGCGTCTCGCGCGCCGCCGTGTTCATCTCGCGCAGTTTTTCGTCCAGCGCCGTGATGCCGCCCTGCAGCTGCGCGGTCATTTCCGCGGAATCGTTCGCCAGATCGGGCAGCGCGTTATAGTATTTTTCAATCAGCTGGGACAGCGGGCGCAAACTTTCGGCCGTATCGGTGGACACTTTTATTAACTCTTGGGATTGGCCGGTCAAGACCTCGTGCGCGTTGCTCATCTCCGCCAGTGTTCCCTTGACCCCGTCGGCCATAGTGCGCACGGATTCGGAAAACGCGCCCGCCGCGGATTTGGTGTCGTCCAAGGTTTTATTCGCGACCGTATGCACGGTGTTCAGCTCGCCCACAACGCCGGTTGCGAATTCGCGTATTTCGCCCTGGAATTTTCCGGCCAGAACGGCGACCTCGCCCGATATATTGCGGATGAACGCCTCGGTCGTCTCGGCCGCCTCCATCAATTTGGTGACCGCTTCGGACAATGTGCGGCCCTGCTTTTCCAGCGAAGATTCGGCCAAACGTATCTGTCCGCCGACAACGTTCGCCGTGCTGGTCAGCCCGTTCATTTGGGACACCAGCATTGTTTTTGATTGCTTTGTAAACGCGTCCATTTTTTCCAGCTGGCGGGCCAGTATTTTTTCGTTCGCGGCCATTGTCTTTTCATAGTCCGCGGATTCTTGGCGGACGCCCGCGAATCCGTTTGCAACGGCGGTTGACAGCGCGGCCATTTTTTCTTGCATCGCCTCGGACTCTGTCACCAATGAATTCATGTGGCTGGTGTTGTTTTCCATATCGGATTGCAGCTGGCCGGTCAGAATTTTCCCGGACTCGCACCATCCGTCTATGACGGTAGAGAGAGCGCGCGCCCGTTCCGTCGCGTCTTGAACGGTATTATTGATTTCCGACAATAACTTGTTGACATTGCTATCAAATTTCTCTATCGCGTCGGATATGCCTTTCCATTGTTTTGACCCCAGTATCTTTTCAAATCCGCCCAGCTGCTTTTCCAATTTTCCGGTCTGGTCCGCAAGGCTCTTGGTCGCCTCGGTCGCGGTGCCGACCAGCGCCTTGTTCCGTTCGCCCAGCTGTTTTTCCAATGCTTCGGCCCGCATGATATGCTGTTCCAGCGCCGCGGCCATTTTTTTGAATGACAGCTCTATGCTTTCAACCTCTGCATTCATCACATTTTTGACCACGCGCGAAGCGTCCGCGATTTTGGCGCGTTCCGGCGACATCAGCAGTTCCAGCAGCGATTCCATGACACGCTGTGACCGGCGCGATACAAAAAATAAGGCGACCGCCAGCCCCAGCAGCGCCAGCGCCCCAATCCCGCCGAAAATCCATAAAACTTCCACAGAAATATTCATTCGGAATCCATTTTTTATAACGCTTGAAAGTATATCACAAAACAAGCCCCGACTCAAAACATGATTTATAAAACGTTTAATAATATGGTTGACAAATGAAAAAAGACAGCTAGAATAGAAAAACACAAGGACTCAGAATAATGACGGATAATAATTTTAAAAATAAACGGAGACACTAATGACACCGGATACATTCAACCTCAGAAACAATCGCCTTAAAAGGTCTTTTTACGCCCAGGTTCGGAAGTATGAATTATGGAACCCGCATATGTGGAAAGGGCTGTTCCCGGATAGCGATGTTTGCGAGCTGTGCGAAAAAGAGTGCAGAATCCCATGGGATTTTTTAGTCGGCAGATTGCGCGTAAGCAGCGACGAATTGAATTCGGAAAATCTTGCCCCGTCGCAAAAAACTCAAAATATATTTGCAGAAGTCATAAAAAACTTAAATATGGACAGCATTATCACAGACGATTTCTATGACTTGATCACGATAACGCAAAAATCTTTGCAAATTGTGAAAGAAGAGTGCCCAACGTTTGTCCTGCGCGATATTTCCCGTAGTTTTGTGGTCGGCATAGTTGAAGTAAAACTTGCGTCCGGCGAATCTTACAGAAGCGCATACGACAGGAGGCTGGTAAGCTATCCGCTGTCCGATGCGATTTATATAGAATCGGCGGGTCCGAAAATACTGCCTGTCTCGGACTATCCGTATTATGATTCCAAAACAAACAAGCTGACAAGCATTTCTGTTATAGAAAAGATTGATGATGATTATATGAAATATCTTTTCAGTAAACATGTTTTGCATAATATGGCTGTCAGCGGCTACCTGTGCAGTCAGGGATAACATGAAACGGGCGCGAATAAATATCCGCGCCCGCCGGATTAAAATTGACCCACGTAACTATTCTTCCAAGAAGCTGCGCAATTTGCGCGCGCGGGTCGGATGTTTCAGCTTGTTCAGCGCTTTCTGTTCAATCTGGCGTATGCGCTCGCGTGTCACGCCGATGTATTCGCCCACCTCTTCCAATGTGCTGGTCTTGTTGTTGGACATGCCGAAACGCATACGGATGACGGATTCTTCCTTGGAATCCAATTCGGACAATATTTCCGTCACGATTTTGCGCAGGTTTTTCTGCGCCGCCGACACGAACGGATTTTTCGCCGTTTCGTCCGCGATGATTTCTATGCGCGAACTATCGTCTTCCATTCCGACCGGCGCCTCCAACGAAATCGGTTTCAGATTGACCTTTTGCGCCTTGTGAATCTTGTCCACGGGCAGGTATATTATCTTGGACAATTCTTCGGCCGTCGGCGTGCGGCCGTATTTGTGCATGAACTGGCGCGACGCTTTCTGAATCTTGTGAATATTGTCTATCATGTGCACGGGAATGCGGATGGTGCGCGCCTGGTCCGCGATGCTGCGCGATATGCCCTGTTGAATCCAGTTGGTCGCGTATGTTGAAAATTTGTTTCCCAAGCGATAGTCAAACTTGTCCACCGCCTTCATCAATCCGATGTTGCCGTCCTGGACCAGATCGGAAAAATCCAGCCCCAGCCCGCGGTTGGACGATTTCTTGGCGAATTTTATGACCAGGCGCAGGTTCGCCTCTATCATCTCGCGCTTTGCGCGCGCGGCTTCGGTCTGGCCGCGGCGGACCAGTTCCACGACTTTCTTGTATTCCGCCGTGGGCTGGCCCGTTTCGGCGGCGATTGCGGTGATGTCGTCCTGGATCTTGCGGATGTCCCGCTCGTGCTTGGTCGCGAATTTCTGCCATGCCGGCGATTTGTTGCGGCCCAGTTTCTTGACCCAGTTTTTGTTCAGCTCGTTGCCGGCGTATTCCGAAACGAAATCTTCGCGCTTTATCTTGCAAGAGAGGGCCAGGCGCATCAGCTTGCCTTCCAACCCCATCAACAGCTGGTTCCGCTTGGTCAATTGTTCCAGAATTTCCGCGATTCGGTCGTCGTTCAGGCGGATCTGGCTGACATACTCAAACAATTCCAGGCGCATCTTTTCGTATTTCTTTTCCAATGCGTCGTCGGGACGCGCGGATGTCAGCAAGTTTTCCAACCGGTGATTCTGCAGCTTCTCCATCGCGCTGAAAATCTTTTTGATTTTTGCGAACAGCCCCAAAACGACGGGCAGCAGCGATTCCTCCATAACCGGAATCGGCACGCCGGACGTTCCGCGGGCCGTTGGTTCCTTGGCGGCGCCTTCCTCGCCCTCTTCCTCTTCTTCCTCTTCTTCTTCGGTGGGCGTTTCTTCCATATCTTCCAGGTCTTCGTCGTCCAGGTCTTCCACGTTGTCCACGCCTTTTTGCTTTAATGCATCGGCCAGCGCGGCCAGGGATTTCTTTTCGGAATCGGACGAATACATTACTTCCAAGTTCACGATATAGCGCAGGCGGATTTCATCGGCCAACAATTGCTGATACCAGTTCAGCATCGCGCGGATGGTCATGGGGCTCTCGCACAGGCCGTATACCAGCAGGCGCAATGCGGCCTCTATCCGCTGCGCGATCGCGACCTCGCCCGCCGCGGTCAGCAATTGCACGGTGCCGATGGATTTCAGGTAAGACTGCACGGAATCCTGGACGCCCAGCGTCAGAGTGCCGGTGGAAGAATTCATCAGCTGCTTGGCGTAATAGTCGTAATCCTCGTCGCCCACGTCAACCTGTTCCGCGTCGGAATTCAGCAGATTGCGTATTTTATCGCGCGACGCGGGGTCTTCCTCGGCCTCGTCATACGGTTCGGTATCCGCTGTGAATACGGACGTTTCCAGGAATTCCAGCGCGAGATCCTGTTGAAAGAACGAGAGGACTTCCTCGCGCTCTGATTTCGGAATCTCATCGGCCTCTATCGCGGAATCAAAGTCCATCTGGGACAGATACCCGGACTCGGTCGCCACGCCGGCCAGCTTTCGCAGGTTTTCCGGCAATGATTCAATCAGGAACTTTGTCGCTTCGTCAATTTGTCTTGGCATTGAAAATCCTATTTGTAGGGGCGCATTACCCGGGCCCCGACGACAAGCGAAGCGCGTCGTTGGGTGGGTCTTGCGCCCATTCTCTGGGGCGCAATAATGCGCCCCTACAATTTTTGTTTTACGCAATTTATAGTTTATTCGTATTCTTTGTCGCGATGGTTTTTGTTATAATATTCAAAGAACCCTGGATTGACCGGATAAAGATATGCTTCGTTTTTATCAGTGAAATACCCTCTTCCTATAGCAATTTCATCGCCATCTTTTGGTTCTTTACCCACGCCATTAAAAAATTCTATTTGCACGTCACATAGCCAAACCCCGTTTGTTCCGTCACCTTCTTCCCTGCGTAATGTTTTATTTGAAATTCTTATTTTATTTTGCAGTTTATAAGGAAAATTCGCGAACGGTCTCGGTGGGATTTCGCCTTCGGTGAAGATTTCATAAAAACTTTCCTCGCAATCGGTTTGCCCTTTGAAATCTTCCGGTTTTACATCGGCTATACAGTGACCGTTCGCGCAAGATTTTATCGGGCAATTTTCCGGGCAAACTGTTATTTCCTGATCTCTGGGTGCTATGACATCGCCGGGTTTTGGGATTCTGCCGTCCAGTATTTGTGATGCATGAATTGCTTTTGCAAATCCATTAGGGTTAGTCAAAGCATAAAAATCCCCTTTTACGAATCTTGTTTGTTTTAATCCGGGCAAATCAATATGATAACCGCGGACATTTTGTGGTTCAACTTCCACGATAGTTTCAGCGTATTGTTTCATAACAGGTCCTTTATTTTGCCATTCCCTCTCCTATATATTAGGTTTTAATTTTCGGTTTTGCCCTTCCGTGCCTTGGCCACGGCTTCTTGCAGCGCGGATTCGGATACAAGTCCCAGCACGATCGGGCTTTGAATATGGATTCCGGCATAGTTTTTATGAGTTTTATTGCGGATGGACGACACCGTCGGGTTCGTGCTGCGCATCAGTTTCGCAATCTGGCCGTCGGTCAGGTCGGGATAGTTCTTTACAATCCACAGAACCCCGCCCAGACGATTTTGGCGGTGCAGCATGGGGGTATAGCCAACGCCCTTTTTATTCTGATGCTTTTGCGCTTCTACAATCGCCTCGCGCAGTTCCAAACGCGCGTTCGGATCCGCCTCGCACTTTACAATATCCTCGCGGGTCAATTGCCCGGAAAGAATGGGGTCAAGTCCTTGAATTTTGTGCCGTTCCGCATCGGCGATGTTTTTAACTTCCAGCTCGTGCAGGCCGCAGAACGCGCCGATTTGCTCAAAAGAAAGGCCGGTGTTTTCAATCAGCCACAAGGCTGTGGATCGTGGCATAAAAGGGTAATTCATAGGGGATTCCTTTGTTGATACTATCTGTCAGTGCCCCGAAATATAATTCAAATTATCCGAAATTTCAAGGGGATTTTGTTAAAATTTATGATTTAAGATTTACGGATTTAAGATTTGCGACTACCCCGGAAAGCTAAGGTCGCCCGCCTACGCTTTGCTACGGCGCGGCTCCCAGCTTTCCTCCCCTTCTGCGAAGGGGAACTAGCGCTCATTTGGTTTAAAGATATGAGCGCTAAATTGCCCTTCTCAGAAGGGCCGGAAAGCTTGGCAATTTATTGCCCTAGCTTTCCGGGGTAGTCCAATCTTAAATCCGTAAATCTTAAATCTTAAATCACTTTTTTGTAATCTTCACGCCGTCTTTGCCATCCATGACGGCCCATCCCGCCGCATCAATCTGGGCACGAATTTCATCCGCGCGGGCCCAATCCTTTGCCGCCTTGGCCGCATTTCGGTCATCCGCCAATTTTTGGATTTCATCCGGCACAGGCGCGTTTTCGGCCGCCAGCAATTTCTGGGCGCGGTCGGTAAACTGCAGCCCCAGCAAGCGGTCAATGAATTCAAACAGCGCGATTTTGGTTGCCGCGTCCGCGCCGTCGTCCGCCAGCAATTCTTGAACATAAACCAATGCCGTCGCGGTTTTGAGGTTGTCTGAAACCGCGCCCAGAATTTTACCATGCCATTCGGCGAAAACGATGTCTTGTAGGGGCAAATGATTATTTGCCCCTACGGTTTCAATAATTCCCGCTACTTTGCGCACGATGTTCTTGTAGCCCGCGGCGGCGGCATCCAGCGCGGCCCATGAAAACTCTATCGGACTTTTATAGTGCCCCGTCAGCAGCAGATAGCGGAAAGCCATCGGATCATACCCGCGTCTTACAAGGTCCGGAACCGTCGCAACTTCGCCTTCGGACTTGCTCATCTTGCCTTCTTTGGACATAAGCCATTCGTGGTGGATCCAATAATTAACCCATGGTTTGCCAACGATCGGCTCGCTTTGCGCGATTTCATTCGTGTGATGAACCTTTATATGCTCTTGCCCGCCGGCATGCACGTCAAAGTGCGGGCCCAGATATTCCATGCTCATCGCGCTGCACTCTATGTGCCAGCCTGGAAACCCGACGCCCCACGGGCTATCCCATTCCATTTGGCGTTTTTCATCTTTCGGCGAAAATTTCCAGAGGGCGAAATCGGTAGGATTTTTTTTGCCCGTGTCGTCAATGCGCGCGCCGGCTTTCAGTTTTGATATGTCTTGCCCGCCGAGATTCCCATAGCTGGAAAATTTGCTGGTGTCGTAATATATCCCCTCGCCCGGAATTTCATAAGTATAGCCCAGGGCTTCCAGCTTTTGAATCAGTTCTATTTGCTGCTTTATATGGTCCGTCGCGCGCGTCAGATGCGTCGGACGAATTATGTTCAGGGTGTCCGTATCCCGCAAAAACGCATCCATATAGGTCTGCGCTATTTCCCAAACGCTTTTGTTTTCGCGTTTCGCGCCCTTTTCCATTTTGTCTTCGCCGGTATCGGCGTCGCTGGTCAAATGTCCGACATCGGTTATATTCATCACATGGTTGACTTCATAGCCGTTGGCCATAAACATTCTTTTAATAATGTCAAAATGAACGGCGGCGCGCATATTGCCCAGATGCTGATACCAATAGACCGTCGGGCCGCAGCTGTAAAATCCCACATGACCCGGAATCAGCGGCACGAATTCTTCCAGCTTTCTGGACATGGTGTTATAAAGCCTGATTGGCGTTTGGTGGTTGGTGGCTGGTGACTGGTGGTTGGCGGGCGTCATGGTAATTTTCCTTTTGTTGTCTATGATAAATAAAAGAAGGTCTTATTGCAAACGGAATTCGTTCGCGGATGCATGCGAATTAACAACAATCCGCCGTCGTCAAGACTATGGCGGACAAGCAGGAAAAATTAAAAGAATCAAAGTTCATGGTAATGATTTTACCAGCCCAGCCCGAAAAAGTCAAGCAGCACCAGCCCCCAGACGATTCCCGCGCCGATAAAAGATGTTAAAACCATCAGGCTGCCGATATCTTTGGCTTTCTTGGACAACGGATGAATTTCATCGGATATCCGGTTGATTATTGTTTCAATTGCGGTGTTTGCCAGCTCGGCCAACAGGATTAAAACCAGCGAAGAAATCAGCGCCGCGCGCGCCAGCATGCCGCCGGGCAACAAAATCGCCGCAACAAATCCGACAATAAAAATTATGATTTCCAAACGGAACGCGGCCTCTGACCGCCAGGCCGCGGTAAACCCGTCGCATGAATATTTGAATGCTCTGAAAATTCTTTTTATTTCGTTCACGGTTATTCTTTGCTATGAAAAACTTTACAGATATACTTTTTGCCGCGCCCAACAATGAAAATTGGTGGCGGAGCGTATAGGATTTGAACCTATGGACGGCATTTCTACCGTCACGGATTAGCAATCCGCTGCATTACCACTCTGCCAACGCTCCGTGTGCAAAGGATTGCAGAATTATACATGCATGCGGTCAAAATGCAAGCGGATATTTGCAGTAAAAACAAAAAACCGGCCGTTGTGGTCGGTTTTTTGTTCAGGTTTTATTGATACAATTAATACCTTGTCGTCGTGGTTTGGGTTTCCTTAAAGGTATTGTCCTTGCCCGAATCCTTCATGGTCAGATCCACGTTCCGGACAACGCCGCCTATTTTCGGATGGGTTTCCGCAAACCATTTTTTCGCGTCCGCGGTTTCATCCGCGATTTTTATGTTCTTCGGAACGACGAATTGAAACTCGTCGCGGTCGTATTCCTCGTCCCCCGTTTCGGCGAACGACTTGTCGGCCAGGTCAATCTTTATCGTGCCCAGATAATACACATTTCCCGCCTGGGGCGTGGTGCCAATCGCATAGGACGGATTGCTCAGGATGGTATTATACTCATACGTGGTGTTGGACAGCCAGAACGGCTTGTGCCGCGAATAAAATGCCAAACTGCGCACGGCCAGCTGTTGCCCGGACTTTACCTCTATCGCAAAGAACTTGTTCGTGTCCAGGCGGGTATAGTCAACATCAACGTCGTCGTCCCATGCCTTGATTTTTGTGCCATCCCCGGGCGTCAGGGCCATGGCAAACGTCATCAGATCGTCGCCCTTGTCCGCCTGGCCCCAATCATCGTTAATCGCGGGGTTCAGCTCTACCCGCGCGATAAACACCGCGCTGTCCGCGGCCGGCGTGTCGCCCGGCTTTAACGCGTGCATGCCGCCGCAGGCGCAAAGCGCGAACAGCAAAGAATAAAGAGCAAATTTTTTCATGTTTTTTCCTAGACTTAGATTCCTATGGGGCGCGCCGTCAAATACGTCGCGACACCGCGGGAGTTATAGCTTGGTTATCAGAAGTTCCATCTCGCGCCGGCGCGAACGCTAAAGTTCGTCAGCGTGTAATCCAGCGCGGACACCGCGTCGTATCTGACCGCGCCGTCAATGCTCACATCGTCGGACAGGCCGAGCGTCACGCCCAGCTGCGCGTTCCAGGCGATTCCCGCGCTGCTGTTATCCGACACGTTGGAACCGATATACGCGCCGCCGAATCCCGCGCCGACATACGGCCGCAAAGGCCAGGTCCGCGCGCCGAAATCAGCGTAAAAGTTAATCAGCGCGGACATCGGCTGCAACTTTACGTCATCATGTTTTTGCGCGAAATAGCCCAGTTCCATTTCGCTGCGAAAGACCAGCCAGCTCTGCGATCTGTAATTCTGGCCGAACGCGAATGTCGCGCCGATTCCGTTCAGGCCGCTGACGTCGCCCGCCCGCCCGTTCACGTATCCCAGCCGCAGCGACACGTAATTATCATACCTGCCCGCAAAGGCGGGGGCCGCCGTCGCCAACAGAATCGCCGGCAAAACAAATAAAATCTTTTTGTTCATTTTCGTCTCCTTGGTTTTAATATTGCAGATACTTTGTTATCAAAAGAATATAAAAACCGAACCCGAAAGTAAAGGAGATTTTATTTTGCCGATGCATGAAAAGATGATATAATGCGGATTATGAGGGCTGTTAAGAATACAATCTCTTTCATCGGCGTTATAATTATGATCGCGATAATGCTGGCGGGTCAGGCGGCGTTCGCCGCGCGGGGCGATCTGGTCGGCATCCGCGCCGCGGCCCAGCCGAACGGCAACACCCGCCTGGTCATAGAAACAACAGACCGTCCGTCGTATAAACTGTCGTATCTGGCGGAACCCAACCGTCTGGTGATAGAGCTGTCAAACACCGGCGGCGGCGCGGCGGCGAATATATCCGACGGCTGTCTGGTGAAATCCGTTGACACGGCCCAGGACGGCAATGCTTTGCGCGTTACCGCGGCCCTGCGGAAACCCATATCGGAAATCCCGAAAGAAAGCATAATGATACTGTCGCCCAACGGCGATTCCGGTTACAGATTGGTGCTGGATTTCGCCAGCGGGGCGGCCGCGACAAAAATAGCCACCGCCGTCACCGCGCCGCCAAAGGCGGCGGTCAAGAATCAGCGCAAGCCCGTAATCGTGATTGACGCCGGCCACGGGGGCAAGGATCCGGGATGCATCGGAAAATCCGGCACGCGCGAGAAAGACGTGGTGCTGGCCGTCGCCAAAAAGCTGCGCGATAGATTGGCCGATGCGGGATACACGGTGTATCTGACCCGATCAAACGACGTGTTCTTGAACCTGAATACGCGCGCCGATATTGCAGAGCAAAAAAAGGCGGACTTGTTTCTGTCGCTGCACGTGAATGCGAATCCTTCGGGGGCGGTAAAGGGCTTTTCAATATACACCTTGTCGCAGCAGGCGTCCGACGAAGAAACCAAAAAACTGGCCGAGGCGGAAAACGCGTCCGACCGGATTGACTTTGACGGGTTTGAAAAATACGAATCCGGCGTGCGTTACGCATTGTCCGCGATACAACAGCGCGCGGTGGCAGAGGCGTCGCTTGAATTCGCACACGGCGCCGACCGCACCATGAAGGCCAACGGCATTACGGAACAGAGCAACGCGGGAATGCGCTCTGCCCCGTTTGCGGTCCTGCGCGCGGCGGTTCCGGCCGCCTTGGTTGAATTGGGGCATTTGTCCAACAGGGACGAGGAAAAATTGCTGAATTCATCCGCGCACCAGAACAAGCTGGTGGGCGCGATCGTCGCCGCGATTAACGGCTATAATTTTGAGATGTAGTTTTCGGGTTTGCGATGATGATTATCATATTGAAATGAAGACAAAAATAGTGCTAGTATTTACCCGAAGATTTAATTAAACTCTAATAACCATATGCAATGACAGAAAACACCGCAAAATTTATAAATAAAATACATTGTGAAGATTGCATAGCGGGAATAAAAAAACTCCCGAATGATTGCGCCGATATAATTATAATAGACCCCCCATATAATATAGGTAAAAATTTCGGAAATAATTCTGACAAGCAGGATCAATTGGATTATATTGAATGGGTCAAGGTATGGCTGGCCGAATGCCAAAGGGTGTTAAAGAAAACTGGAACGATGTTTATTTACGGCTTTGATGAAATACTTGCGCACATATCAGTATTGTTACCCATAAAGCAACAAAGATGGTTGGTTTGGTATTATACAAATAAAAACATTCCGTCGCTAAACTTTTGGCAACGAAGCCATGAATCTATAATTTGTTACTGGCGGGAAGACCCAATATTCAACCGGGATGATGTCAGAGAGCCTTATACGGATGGATTTTTAAAAGGCAGCGCCGGCCGGGTTCGACCGGCCGGCAAAGGCAGATTCTCAAAAAATTGCGGAAAAGAGACGATTTATAATGCGAACGAAAACGGGGCCCTCCCCCGCGATGTTTTGGCGATTTCAACATTAGCCGGCGGGGCATCGCTAAAAGAAAGAATTATGTTTTGCAAAGATTGCAACTGTATAATTGATCCGCATAAACGAAAAGAACATGACAATCACGATATAATAATGCACCCTACGCAAAAACCGATAGATCTTACTGACAAACTAATAAAATCTTGCCGCCCGCAGAAAAAATATAATGTTCTTATACCATTTTGCGGCAGTGGTTCGGAATGCATCGCTACTTTGCATAACAACGGGAATTATATAGCGTATGAAATAAATCCCGAATATGTATTATTGGCAGAGAAAAACATACGGCATTATAAAAAACTCAAAAGAGATTCTGCCGATCTATTCAGCCGATATCCTGAAACGCCCGTCGGGTAAAAATAACAAATCCATTGTCCAGCCTGTCAAGGGTTCCATTATCAGGGTTAAACTTTATAAATTCTTTTGCCCAAGGCTTTAATTGTCCTTTTTTGCCGCCAACCTTATAGATTGGGGATTCATAGTCGCCCGGAACAATATAATAAACATCGGATACCTGATCAGAGCTTCGGCCTGCTTGCATCCTTGCTATCTCGGGCCGGTGCGATTCTTTCTTGATTTGCACTTTAATCTCGCGACCATCTGCTTTTGTAATCAAGATATCTATATCTTGGTGATCTAGTTCTGTCCCCATTTTGACGCTATTTTTTCCATAAAGTGACTCGGCGACATAACCCCCTTGGATTTGTGTTATAAGCGATGCCCAAGTTCTGTATATTCTTGCCTCCAGTCCTTTCTTAAAGCAATCGCAATCTTTTCCAAATCCTGTTTTGCCCCAAAATTCATTAATATCTTTTTCGTGGGTTTTACAGTATAGCAAATAGTAGTCGTCAAAACAAAGGGGGGCGGATAAATTATCGGCATTTTGCCAATATTGTTCATAAATTGTCTTCAGGGCCTGAATATTTCGCGGCAAATCCATTTCCACTGTTTTTATATGGATATATTTTTCACGATACTCTTGCAAAGGCACAGACTTTAAGAATTTCTCGTATGCGGACAAAGAAAATCTCATGTTAAACTCCTTTATTTAATAAGAGTTTATCACATTTTTCTAATTCGTTGAATCAGTTTCGTCATTTATGATAGTTTTGTATGCGGTGCAATAACTTAATAGGCCCGCTCCGGCTAAAAAAATGGCGCGGATGCGCCATTTTTCTTACTCGGTTTTCGTATACTCGCAGAAACCCTCGTTGGTGTCGCAGCGGTTGATTGTGCCTTCGGATATAAAGTATCCCTGGGGATGCAGGCATGCGGGGCAGACCTTTGGCGCCTCTTTCCCGATGTGCCAGTTGCCGCAATTGGTGCAGCGCCACATGACGATCTTGTCCTGCTTGAACAAGGTGCCTTTTTCAATCGCCTCTATCAGGGCCTTGTAGCGCGCCTCGTGATACCGTTCGGCATAGCCTATGTGTTTCAGAACCTCGGCTATCGCTTCAAATCCTTCCTTGGCCGCAACCTGGGCAAATTTCGGATACATCTGGGTGTTTTCATAGTTTTCCCCGAATGCGGCCGCTTGCAGATTTTCCAAAGTTGTTCCTATTTTTCCGGCCGGGAAAGCGGCGGTTATCTCTACCTCGCCCCCTTCCAGATATTTGAACAGGCGCGACGCGTGCTCTCTTTCCTGTTCCGCGGTTTCCAGAAAGATTTTGCCAATGGCCTCGTAACCCTCTTTGGTCGCGGCGGATGCAAAGAATCCATAGCGATTGCGCGCCTGGGATTCGCCCGCGAACGCGGTCAGCAGGTTTTTCTCGGTCTGGCTTCCTTTTAATGTAGGCATGTTTTCATCTCCTTTTAGTTGTTATTAGCATTTTGTTCAAATGTTACGATGCAACCTCACGACGCGCATCATCAATTTTTTGCTTACAACGCAAAAAATTGGATGCTTATACGCTCGGTTTCTCCTTTTTTATCCTGGGCGGATAATAGCATGATTTTTGGAAAAGGAAAGGAAAAAATTAGTGGTTGGTGGTTCGTGCTGGTGATTGTGAGATTTAGTTAAATCAAAACTACCAGCCGCCAGCACGAGCCACCAGCCACCAAAAATCCGCCTTGCGGCGGATTTTTTATTTCTTGGACTTTACGGAATCCATATATTTCCATATGATGCCCGCAATTATCGCACCGGCAATCGGCGCGACCCAGAATAACCACAGTTGCTCAACCGGCAGGCTGCTGGCCGCAAACAATGCTTGCGACGTGCTGCGCGCGGGGTTGACCGACGTGTTTGTGACCGGTATGCTGACCAAGTGTATGGCGGTCAGCGCCAAACCGATTGAAACGCCGGCGAACTTGCCGTCAGAGTTTTTGGACGTAGAGCCCAATATGACCAGCAAGAACACCGCGGTCAATACCAGTTCGGTAATCAGCGCGGCCCACATCGTGTATACCGTCCAGGTATTCGCCGCGAACATTCCGACGTCGCCCGCGCCGTATGAACGCCCCGTGGCGACGACATACAGCACGCCGGCCGCCGCGATCGCGCCGACCAACTGGGCGAGGATATACGGCACGACGCCCTTCCACTCAAAACGGCCGGCCGTGGCGAGGCCAACGGTAACCGCCGGATTAAAATGTCCGCCGGAAATGGGGCCGACGGCGTATATCATAACCAAAACGGCCAGACCGAAAGCGAGCGAAATGCCGGCAAAGCCGATATATTGGCCCGCCAGGACGGCGGCCCCGCAACCGAACAATACCAGGACAAAAGTGCCCAGGAATTCAGCAAACAGTTTTTTCATAAGGTTTCTCCTTTGTTATATGATGTTTTTTGAACATCTTGCTTTGTATTTTTACAAAAAATAGGAAAATTTACAAGAGAAAAATTTAGAACGAGTTTGTAAGACTACCCCGGAAATCTACATCGTTTGCTTTGCAAACTCTAAGATTTCCTCCCCTTCGGAGAAGGGGAACTAGCGCTCATTTGATTAAAGATATGAGACCTAAATTGCCCTTCCCCGAAGGGCCGGAAAGCTTGGGCCGCGCTTTCTTGCAGGCCCTTAGCTTTCCGGGGTAGTCAAGTATCATTTCCCTTCCAGCTTGTCCATTATGCCGTTCAGCTTTCTTATGCTGCTGTTTTGACATCCGCGGCCGCGCCAGGACAGCAGTTCCCGACCCGTTTTCTGGTCGGCGACCGACACGTTAAAGTTCCACCACCAGAACCCGTTGAAGGGGCACCAATACCATGCGAACCGTTCGCGCCGCTCTTTCACGCGGACCGCATACCGCGCATCGGTCGGAACGCTGCTGACGTCCAAGTCCATGTCTTCCAGGTCGTCGCCGTCGCCCTCTATCGTCTTGCCGGATTCGGCGCGCCCGACCAGGACCTTGAACCCGCGTTTTTCCAGTTCGGTCTTTATCGCGGCCTTCATGGCGAACCCGCCGCGGTCGGCAAAGACCGTTTCCGATTTATCCAATGTGCCGGGGCGCAGGTTGTATACGGTGTTGCAACCGGAAAGCATAATGGCGGCAATCGTGCCAAATATAATCTTGTTCATAATTCTCTCCCCCAGTTTCTCTGAAAGAAAGCCTAGGATATTTTGCCGCCCGGGGCAAGGGATTTTTTCCGCGCTTTTATTTATAAAGAAAACTGTCCTAGTCAATTTTTGTGGGACCGGTGATATAATCGGGTCAAGGAGAACCGGCATGAAAAAACTCGCCCCGTCCGTTTTATTTTGCATCTTGTGCATTCTGCCGTTTGCGGCCCGCGCCGAGGCCAAATACTGGGGCGGATATTACGTGTCAATGAAGGCATCTTTCGCCACGCCGGTTGTTCACGGGAACAAAGAACGCTATTCAACCGCGGACGCCGGCGTGACCTATGTCAAAGACTTCGGCAGCGATTTCAAAACAGACACTGATTCCAGACTGGGGCTAAAGCCCGCCGTCGGCGTCATTTTCAATACCCCGGGAATCGGGGGGCATATAATGGCAGAGGCCGAGTATTCAGACCTGGGGACCATGATAACGCGCATTCAACCAACCGGGGATACGATTGACACATCAAACATATCCACCAACCGCCCTGGCCAATCCCAGAATATGATTTCGGATTTCAGCAAACTGATGAATATGCAGACAAGGGCGCGCGCTTTTTGGGGCAATGTTTATTATTCGCTGGATATGGGATGGTCCGTATTACCGTATATCGGCGCGGGGGTCGGATATTCCACGCTCGGCATATCGTCAATATATTCCAACGGTGCGTATTTCGGCAAAGAGAGGGGTTCGTTCAGCAGACTCGCATACGGCTTTTCCGCCGGGGCGGAAATAAAGATTTCCAAAGATCTTAATATTGACCTGGGCTATCGCTATTCGCGGCTGGGCGCCGTTGAATTTTCAATGCTGATTTTTGATTTCAATACCGACCGCAACGGCGGCACGACCAGCGCCCTTATCTATCGCGACGACATAGACATGTCGTTCGCGACGCACGAAATAACGCTGGGCGCACGGTATTTGTTTTAATATATTCCGTCCGCACCATATAAAATCAATTGATTTTTGTGAAAAACCGGATATAATGCCGGGCACAAGCACCCATGGCTTAACTGGATAGAGCACCGCCCTCCGAAGGCGGGGATTGCAGGTTCGAATCCTGCTGGGTGCGCCAATTATTCCCCCCCCCTTGGAGGGGTGGCGCCGGCACCGGTTTGTGCGGCGACGGGGAGGGTTCGGAAGTTCAGAAATCGTTCGTCAGGCCGCGCCATCCGCCTTTGTCCGCCTACACTTCGTTTCGGCGCTCCCCCGGCGAGATTATTTTTGTAACATGCTTAACATAAACTCATCCAAATCCCCGTCCAGGACCGCCGCGGGGTTTGTGTTTTCGGTATCGGTGCGCAGGTCTTTGACCAATTGATAAGGTTGCAGCACGTATGAACGAATCTGGCTGCCCCACTCTATTTTCTTTTGCGCGGACTTTTGCGCATCGGCGGCCTCTGCCCTTTTCTGCATTTCCAATTCATACAATTTTCCGCGCAGGATTTTCATCGCCGTCTCGCGGTTCTGAATTTGCGAACGCTCGTTCTGGCACGTCACGACGATGTTTGTGGGCAAATGGGTAATGCGCACCGCGCTGTCCGTTTTGTTCACATGCTGGCCGCCCGCGCCCGACGCGCGATAGGTATCGGTGCGCAAATCCTTGTCGTTTATATTTATTTCAATATTGTCGTCTATGTCCGGCGAGACCGCGACGGACGCAAAGCTGGTATGCCGCCGCGCGGCCGAGTCAAACGGCGAAATGCGCACCAGGCGATGCACGCCTATTTCGTTTTTCAGCCAGCCGTAAGCGCGGTCGCCCGAAATTCTGAATGTCGCGGATTTCAGCCCAGCAGTGTCGCCCGGATGTTCTTCCACAGTTTCCACCCCGAATCCGTGCCGCTCGGCCCATCTGACATACATCCGGCTCAGCATTTGGGCCCAATCCTGGGCCTCTGTCCCGCCCGCGCCCGCCTGGATAAACAGGAACGCGCCGGCCTGATCCGCGGGCTCGTTAAACAAAGTGATGAATTTCGCCGCATGCGCGCGCGCCGCCAAATCCAGGGCGGCGGATGCTATATCCGGATCATCCGGCGCGTCGGCCGCCAGCTCTGCCAGCGTATTGTATTCCGATTCCAGCGCGGCGAAATCGGCAAGTGTTTTTTCCAGACCCGACTTCTTTTGCAGCAGTTGCCGCGCGGCGTCCTGATTGTTCCAAAGTTCGGGATTATTGGATTGTTCCGCAACCGCGGCAAGTTCCGCATTCAATTTATCGGGGTCAAAGAAACCCCCTGACGGCGGAAATGTCGTCGTGGATTTGCGTTAAAATCAAGTTCGGATTTTCCATTATTATTCCAGCCTTTATTATTCCAGCCTTATATTTTTTGGAAATTGAAACGTGCCGGCGTTGTCCCTGAACACGGTGTTCATGCTGATGATGCAATTGCCGCCGCCATCTATATTTCCGGTGCAGGATACGCAATTTCCGTTTGACAGAGTCAAAGGCGAATTGCACGAGGTATACGTCTTCACATTGCATTGAAATGCCGCATGCGCGGGCGCGGCGGCGCAAACGGCGAATATCAGACAGCAAACGGCGAACATTGTTTTCATAGCCTGATTATAAATGTTTGAAACCTGTTTTTCAAGGAAGAAAAATTCCTTGTTTAACCCCCGGCTTTTTGATATAATTTCACAAGAGAGGGACTATATGAAAAAATCATTTTTGCTATTTGCCGCATGCTATCTGCTGCTCGCCCCCTTGGCGCAGGCCGCGACCGCGCCGGCCGGCCGCGGAAATGCCGGACTGGCCCAGGCGTATCAGATGAACCAGCGGAACACTTATTACATGGTGACCCAGCCGGACGTTGACACCGCCTGTCGGAGCAAGATATTCCAATGCCTGTCGGAATACTGCGGCGATGTGACGGTCGTTCCCGGACAGCGCGGCGAAAGATGCCCCGCCGCGTCAGAGAGCGAGCTGTATAACTGGGTCCTGCTCTGCCTGCAGAAAGATTCTTCAATCCTATTGCCGCAATACGGCGTCACGACGGGCGGGGTCATGGGCATGAATACCGCGGCGCGCCTGTGTCCTTCGTATGTTCAACAGGAAATAATGACATATCTGTCCATGGCGAATATGGCGGAAAAGCTGACCTATCAGCGGTCCGATTTATGCATGCAAAGGCGCAGAGAGCTGGAAGCCGCGATGTCATGCCACGAAATCGCGCTGTCGTTCGGCAACGCGACCAGCAACATGCTGACCACCCAATTGACCGATTTCTGCGGCGCGGGCGTGCCGGGCGGATCGGCGGAAATGGTCCAACGTTACGCATCCGCGGGCAATGTCGGCGCGAATATCTGGGGCTGGGCGGAAAAGATGGTGAACCTGGACCTGTCGCAAAAGGGAAAAGATTGGCAGAGCGCGGTTGACGCGGTTCTGGCCGGATACATGAACCGGATGAACCTGGCCTGCGGCGACAATATGAAGATGAACACCGTCGCGCACCCGACGGATAAGAGCCCGACAACATTGCAAACCGCGGCCGCGCTGGCCGTCGGAATGGCGTTCCCCGGCGATTTTGAAGATAATTTCGGCCCGGACATCAAATTGTGGATGGAGGTTAAAAGCGCGACCGCCATCAATGACTTCGCCTCGGCCAAGCAAGTGATCCAGGCCGGCCTGACCAATTCCCCGCTGACCCAGAATCCGTTCCTGACGTCCGCCCAAATGGGCACGATGCAAGAGTCGTATAGACTGGGCGTCAAGGTCTTTATCCTGCGCGATTCCGCGCGTTGCTGGATAGTCCCGGTTCAGACATTGACCACCAAAGAGCAATCCGTCCTCTCGCAAACCTTTGCGTCATGCGTCGCGAATTAAAATAGTCAAAGTTTCATTAAATGTCATCCCGTGGGGCGTCCGAAATACGCACGTAGTGCGTATAAGGCGCAACCACGGGATCTCATCGTATTATGATTTTACCGCACGGTTTGTTTTTTAAGCATTGGCAACGCGGGCAGGAATTCCCCGTCACCTGATGCGGTGACCCGGATGCCCAGTTTTTGCAAATTCATCAAAAGATTCGGGTAACCGCGGAACGCGTTGTTCGGCCTGTCAACGCGGCTTAACCCATCGGCCATGGCCCCGCATTCTATGATTCCAAACGTCCCGCGCAGGTCGGAACCGGTCGTATCCGCGCGCCTGATCTGCGACGGCCGCACCAGAATTTCCAGCAATCCGTTCGTAATGGAATAAGGCATGTCCTCTTTTTCTATTTTTTCCGACTCGCAATCAATTCCGAATTGGCGCATCTGGGGCAGCTGTTGATCGCGCCACGTGCTGACTGGATCGGAAATATAGGATTCGCCGGTTGCCAGCGACAGCGGCGGCACCAGAATCTGCTGCATATCGGTTTCCTTGCCCGGATAGGGACTGCACTGCAGCACGCGGCCCGCAAATTTCGGACGAGCCGAGAAATCAAAATGAATGCTGCCGCCGTCTATGGTTATATTTTTATTACCGCTCATCTCTTTCAAGAAATTCAGCCAGGGCCGACAGGTATTCGCATCAGCATTGTTCAGCCGCAGTTTTCCGCCCGTCGCAAAGGCCAGACACGCGTAAGAGCCTGCTTCCAACCGGTCCGGCATGACCCGGAATGTGCCGCCGTGCAGCAATCCATCGTGGCCCCGCGAATGCAACGCCGTGAATCCCATACCGCGCAGATTCGCCCCCATCCCGTTCAGTTTTTGCAACAGGGCTGGGATTTCTGGCTCGCACGAGGCGTTATACATTTTGCTCAGCTGGTTCAAAACAGACGCGGTCAGCATCCAGTGAAACGTCGCGCCATGCGATACTTGGAGCGTCGTATATGTCACGCCGTGTCCGCCCGCGGGTATTTTTTTCTCGGGCAGCAGGAAATCTATCTGCCCGCCGTAATCTCTTATATCCGCGCTCAAAACGAGTTTCAGAAGATTTACATGGTAATCAATCCCGCGCGCGTCCTTGCTGGATTTTTCTTGCTTGTCCTTGCCCTCGCCCGCTTCTTTCTTGCCGCATCCGCCGGGAATTTCCACGTGCAGGGATTTGAATTCCCCGGTATGCATGAACCGCGCCAGCAGCGGCCCCCACAGGTAATAGCTGGCGCGGAATTTTCCGGCCTCTTTGGATAAAGAATTGCTGGTTATTTTATCGGCATGCAGACGAAGGATGCCGCGTTTGGGCGAATATTGCACATCCACGCCCAGATTCATCAGAACGCGCCCCATATCCAAAACATCGGAAATATACGGAACATTGGTAAGGGTCAAAACCTCGTCCGTCAAAACGCATGCCGCCATTGCGCCCAGTATTTCATTTTTTGCCCCGCTGATATTTATCGTGCCGTCGGTCGGATTGCCGCCGGTTATTTCTATATAATTCGGGATAAAAAAATCATTGTCCATTTTTCTTCTCTTGATTTATAAACTCTCTCTCTATCCCCGCGATTAATTCTGTGATTCCCGCGCGGCCGGCGGCGGAGATGGACATGATAATTTTACCCCGCGCCGCGCGCTTTAACTTTGCCATGCGTTCTTTCCAGGCATCCGGTTCAACCGCATCGGTTTTATTTACAACGATGATTTCCGGCTTTGTGGAAAGCGAGGCGCACGCGCCGGCGGCGTTGCAATCCGCATCGTATTCTTCTATTTCGCGCCGTATCGTTTTATAACGCGCGGCCCAGTCGTCCTCTGTCCCGTCAATAACATGCAGGATCATCTTTGTCCGTTCCGCATGCCCCAGAAATTTATCGCCCAGTCCCACGCCCGAATGCGCGCCTTCTATCAATCCCGGCAAATCCACCAGGACGAATTCGCGGTTGTGCGCATACATTACGCCCAGCTGGGGATTCAATGTAGTGAACGGATAATTCGCAATCTTGGGCCGCGCCGCGGTGACGGCGGCCAGCAGGGTTGATTTCCCGGCATTAGGAAATCCGACCAGTCCGATGTCCGCGATCAGTTTCAGCTGCAATATGACCGTGCGCTCTTCGCCCGGCAGGCCGTCGTTCGCCTGGTGCGGCGCGCGGTTGGTGGAAGATTTGAAGTGCAGATTGCCCCAGCCGCCGTTTCCGCCGCGGGCCGCGCGATACGTCATGCCGTCGGCGTTCATGTCGGCGTATTGAATTTCGCCGTTTTCGGAAAGTATTACGGTTCCCGTCGGAACGTCCAGGAACAAAGTGCCGCCGGATTTTCCGGTGCGCATCTTGCCCATTCCGTTTTCGCCGCGTTCCGCCGCAAAGCTGGTTTTGAACCGATAGTCAATCAGGGTGTTCACATTCGGCACCGCGCGGAACACTATGTCCCCGCCCCTGCCCCCGTCGCCGCCGTTGGGGCCGCCGAATTCTATGTATTTTTCATGGCGGAAACTGGCGCTGCCGTTGCCGCCGTCGCCTGCCTTGATATAAATTTTTGCCCGATCCAGGAATTTCATGGTTTAATAATGGCATACTTTTTTATAAAAAACAAGCATTGTAGTGGCGGATAACAACCACCCGGCAAAATCGCAGATTTTGTCGGGGCCCGGCATCCGCCCCTGCAAAAATAATCTTGACGCGCGAACGGGCATAGTATAACCTGTTTCGCACAGGCCTGGTGGCAGAGTGGTTATGCAGAGGACTGCAAATCCTTGTATGCCGGTTCAATTCCGACCCAGGCCTCCATCCGCCTTCGCTTACGCTACGGCGTGACAGAGAAATAAAAACCGCCGTTTGGCGGTTTGTTTTTTTATCAATGCTTTTACGGCAACGGCGGGGTCGCGACGTTATACACCCCGGCCGTCATATCATAAGTTCCCGCGGCCGTCAGCACCAATGTGTCGCTGGTCACGCCCGTCGGAATCAGTTTGCCCGACGAATTCGTCGCGACCAGATTGTTCGCCGTAGTGCCCAGCGCCGCGCCGTTTGACGGCACATTGCCGGCCGCGGTTCCGACGGTTGGTATTGTCGGCTTGTTCTGTATGTATGACGGATCGGTATCCAGGGTTTGGGCCCAATCCGCCTGCGCGCCGGGGGCCACGTTCACGTATGCCACGCCCGCGCTGTCCAGTTTCACGCGAATATTCTGGCCCGTCGTCGTATCCGCCGCCAATGTCGCCGCCGCCGCATCCGCCGGCTGGGCCAGCTTTATTCCGCCCAAAGCCACGTTTGTCGCCGGCGTCAATTCCGCGCCCGCCCATGGAACGTTCACAACCATTTGGCCGGCCGCGTTAAGCTGCACCGGATATGTCTGGCCCGCGACCGCGGTCGGCATAGCCACGGCCGCGACGGCTTGCACGGTATCGCTGCCTAATTTTACGGTGCCGAGCTTCGCAGATGTCGCGGCATTCGCAATATTGCTGAACTGATTAGTAATCAAGGTGTTTACCTGCGCCGTGGTGGAATACGAATTCAGCGCGGATGTAATCGCGTCCGTAATCAAAGTGTTCGTTTCCGACGTTGTGGAATACGAAGCAAGGGCGCCCGCAATCAGGTTTGTCACATCCGTATTGGAGAGAATCGTCGGCTTGTTCTTGATATAGTCGGGCGCGGTATCCAGCGACTGTTCCCAATCGCTTTGTATTTGGGCCGCGGTGCTGGTCCATGGAACGTTCACAACCATTTGGCCGGCTGCGTTGGTTTGAACCGCATATGTCCGCGCCGCCGTCGCGCTGGGCGTTTCGGCCGCAACCGTTTGCGCCGTCGCGGACCCAAGCTTTACAGTGCCAAGTTTGACATCCGTGGCGGCATTTGCGATATCGCTGAACTGGTTCGTAATCAAGGTGTTTACCTGCGCCGTCGTTGAATATGAGTTCAGCGCGGATGTAATCGCGTTCGTAATCAGGATGTTTGTTTCAGATGTCGTGGAATATGAAGTCAACGCATCAGCAACCAAAGTGTTCGCTTCGGTATTCGTAATGAAATCCCCGGCCGCAAGCGCGCTGGCAATAAGATTGGCCACGTCCGCACTGGTCAGAATCGTCGGCTTGTTCTTGATATAGTCGGACGCGGTATCCAGCGCCTGGTCCCAGTCGCTTTGAATTTGGGCCGCGGTGCTGGTCCACGGAACGTTCACAACCATTTGCCCCGCCGCATTTTTTTGCACCGCATAGGTGCGGCCCGTCGTCGCGGTCACGGCGTTCGCCGCATCGGTCTGCGCCGTCGCGGATCCCAGTTTCACGACGCCGTATTTCACGTCCGTCGCGGCATTGGCGACATCGGCGAAAGAATTTGCAATCAGGTTATTCACCTCTGCGGTCGTGGAGTAATCCGTAAGCGCGCTGGCAATCAGATTAGTGACATCCGAAGTTGTCGTATAATTCTTGGTCGCAAGCACGCCCGCGATCGCATCATTTATAATTGTGGTTGTTTCCGCGGTGGTGGAATACGGGGCCAGCGCGGATGCAATCAGGCTGGTTATATCCGATGTCGTCGGTATGGCCGGCTTGTTCTTGATATACGACGGGTCGGCCGCGGATATCTGGTCCCAGTCGCTTTGCGATGCGAGAAGCTTGTCATTAATCAAGCCGGTCACATCCGTCAGCGCGTTTGTTATCGCGGTCGTGATCATGGAATTGGTTTCGGTGGTCGTGGAATAGGCCGCCAAGTCCGCCGCCGAGCCGTCTTTGCCGGCGGGGCCGGTCGGACCCGCGGGGCCTTGGATTCCCTGGGGACCGGGCGCGCCCTGGACCGTCAGCAGCCAATTGTTTATATTCCCCCACTTGCTGTCGCCGCCGGCCAATTCATACGTGGACAAACCATCGCGGCCAGGCAGACCGGGCAAACCCGGATCGCCCTTGTCCCCTTTGGGACCCGTTTCGCCCGCGGGACCGGTCAGGCCGATCGGACCCGGCGCGCCGGGGTCGCCCTTTTCGCCCTGCGGCCCAATTGGTCCCATCGGTCCGGGATCACCCTTTGCGGCCGCCGCGCCGGCAGGCCCCATGGGACCGACAGGTCCGACGGGTCCCGCGGGCCCGACCGGACCCTGGGGGCCCGCGGGACCGGCCGGGCCGGCGATTCCGCTTTGCAAGGTCAGCAAAGTGTCAACCTGAGTTTTGGTGTATACGTTGCCGGAATCGGCCTTGGCCGCATCCAACGCGTCTATCCGCGCGCCAAGCCGCGAATCGGCGCCGTCCATTTGCGCGACCGTCGCGTATTTGGACAAATCCACATTTTGCGATGTTCCGCCGCCGCTGGATCCATAGAGGTTCCCGCCAATCGCGCCCGCGCCGGTCAATAGCTTTGCCGCCGAAAGGCGCGCGGTTTCAGATGCGGCCGCGCCCGATGGCGCGCCGGACAGCGTCGCGCCGGTCGTCCCCGTCGGCGAAGCCACGCGAACCGTTGACGCCGCGTTTGCCGCGCTTATCACGGCCAATATGGCGATAAAGCTGGTAAATATTTTTCTCATCCCCGTTCCCCCCTTGCAATATTTGTCGTTTTGCTGGGGCAAACAATCACCTGGTCCCGACGAAATCGCAGATTTCGGCGGACGGTTCTTTGCCCCCGCGCATTAAAACTTATACCGCGCGCCCAGCATCAGCGAATTGGTCAATATTCCGCTGATCTTGGCGACATACGTATCCCCGCCGATCACGCCGCGATTATGCGTCGCGCCGCCGTTATACATCAGCCTGTATTGCGCGCCGACCGAAAACGAATCGGTCAGGGCGTATTCAAGGCCGATTATACCCTGGACCGCAAATGTCATCGTTGTCGCGCTGTCGTTGTTGTCAATCACGAACAACGGGCCGGAAATGCGGCTGTTGATCATCGCGCCGCCCGCGCCCGCGCCGATATACGCGGATACCGATGTCCATTGCGCCATTGTATAAAGCGCGTTTAACATCAAATATTGCGCGGACATAGTAAAGTCCACAAGGCTGTCGGTATCATTAAAACTGCCATTATATCCGTAATTCAATTCCGCGCGCCAGTTGGGGGTGAACTGGTATCCCGCCGCCAGATCAAATCCCGGCATCATAACAAAAGAATACGAGTCGCTGAGAACATACGAAGGGTTAGAGGCAAGATGCTGCTTGTTAGAAAAATTGGCGAGGTTTAATGCGAAATGCGCGCCTATGTAAAAACGCCCCTGGTATTCGGGCGCCGCCTGGGGCGAATAAGGCCGCGCATTGGGATCGTAATACACCGGCTGGGGTTGCGGCTGGGCATACATCACGGGCTGGTCCTGGTATGCCATCGGCGCCGGCGCCAGAAACGGTTCTTGCGGTTCCTGGTATGCAACCTGGGGCGGCTGAACCTGCGGTTGCTGATAAACGTCCGGCTGGTAAACGACCGGCTGGTCATAGGCCGGGGCGCCGCCGGGCATAATCTGAATTATCTGGGTGGTCGGCGGACAAGTCTTTGATCTGCATGGGGCGGCGGATCTGGTGACTATGTATTTCTGGGCGCCGTCATAAACGACCGTGGGCGCCGTGTCCGCCGCACGCGCCGCGCTTGCGGCGGTGACGGCAATGACTAGCGCAAGGAGTTTTTTTAGTTTCATAGTTGATTCTTTTTATGTTTTGCTGCATGTATTTTATCATATTTCAAGGTTTTCTTAAAGCGAAAAGTTATAGTGACATTTTGACTATTTAAAACTTGCATTTTTCCGGCTTTTACCTATAATTATAATGTTCCGCACCCGCCTTTGCGCTTTGCGCGGCGGCGAGGTTCGGGAAAGATGATTCTGAATCCGTTGTGAAATAGTCGTTTTGGACCCGGGTGCGATTCCCGGCAGCTCCACCAATTTTCACCGAGCGTAAGCGAGGGCTGAAAATTGAGTGTCGCGCCGTAGCGCAAGCGAAGGCGGACTATTCAATTTATTCTTATGGGGCTGTGCAGTTTCGACAGGCGATGAAAGACAAACCGGGTGAATCCGACATGGCGTCGTAAAAAGCCGAATAAAAATGAAAGCGAACGAAAACGTTCACTATGCAATGGCCGCCTAACGGCACCGGGTTAATTCGGCGATTGTCGTTTTTTCCCATTTTGCTATTGCGGGGCTTTTCCGTGTGCCTGGCACCAGAAACACGGTTTTCCCCTCCTTAGGGGGAATTACTAAAAGGAATCATCATGCTGTCTAAAATCAAAAAAATATTTTTTGTCGGGATGTTCGGCATCCTGTATATTTCTTTCGCCGCCCAATTGGTGTATGTGATTATGATGCTGCGCGATAACGCGGACAGCGCCTTTATCGCGCTGGGGCTGTTGTCCTTGGAATGGCTGGCGCTGATCGGCGCGCGCTATCTGTCCAAGAAATCTTCGTCCGGCGGCCGCGAAGGATACTATAACGGCGGCAGTAACTATCGCAGATAACACACCCGCTAACACATGAAGCGGATGACATAGGGGCAAATAATTACCGGGCCCCGACAAAATCGCAGATTTTGGTGGGTGGTTCTTTGCCCCTACATTATTTAGAAACGTTAAATAAGCCAAAATAATGCAAAATACAGAAATCCATATTATTCCGACCGGCGAACTGGCGACCAATTCAATAGCGGTCGCGCGGGACGGCGCTTGCGCGCTGTTTGATCCGGCCGGGGACCCGGACGCATGGGTTGCCTGGCTGGCCGCGCACAAACTGCGCCCGGCGGCGATTTACCTGACCCACGGGCATTTTGATCACATGACGGCGGTGGCGGAATTGACCGCGCGGTTTAATATCCCCTGGTTTATGAATAACGCGGACCGACCGATTGTTAATATGAACAATTCTCTCGGCCGGTTGCCCCTATACGACAAGAACAGTGTTTTTGCCGGCTTTCCGGGGTTTGTCACGCCGCATGTGCCGATACCCGCGGGCGATAATTCCGCCCTGCCCGTTTCCGCCCCAGGGTCCCCGCGCGACTTGTCGCGTGGGGCGGACAAAGCGGAAATGACAGACATTGAGATTTTGCCCGGGATCATCGCGCAAGTAATACCAACGCCGGGACATACGCCGGGCGGGGTATGCTTTTACTTGCCGGCTGAAAAATTGTTGATCTCTGGCGATACTCTGTTTGCGGATGGCGTGGGCCGGGCAGACATGCCGCTGGGGAATTATAGGCACCTTATGGAATCGGTCGCGCGTATCCGCGCAATGAATCTGCCGGATGATACGCGTATCATCCCGGGGCATGATCGTGAAAGCACGATAGGCGCGGTTAAAACCGAAAATAGGTTTTGGAATTTATGATTTAAGATTTACAGATTTAAGATTTGCGACTACCCCGGAATTCTTAAATTCGCGCTTCGCTAACGCTCGTGCTCATTAACGAATTCCGGCCCTTCTAAGAAGGGTATCTTCGCGCTCATTTGATTAAAGCCAGTGAGCACTAGTTCCCCTTCTCAGAAGGGGAGGAAAGCTTGGCAGCTATGCTGCCTTAGCTTTCCGGGGTAGTCGCAAATCTCAAATCTTAAATCCGTAAATCTTAAATCTGAAATCAGTAACTTTTCCCCCTTGCAAATTTCATAAAATATTCTATATTGAATGACATGAGGAAAATTCTTATGAAACAATACATACTCCCGCTTCGCGATCTTGTCTTTCAACCCGGGCTGACCGTGCCGATTTACATGGACAATCCCGTATCGGTCCAGGTGCTGGAAACCGCGGCCAAGGAACAGAAATCCGTCGTGCTGGCCGCGCAAAAGGTCTGGAATTATCCGACCGTGCCCGAAGATTTGCACAAAACCGGAACGCGCGCGGATATTCTGCAGCTGCTGCGCCTGCCGGACGGGACGCTGCACGTTATGCTGCAGACGCGCGCGCCGGTGGACATTTCAAACATAGCGCTGGAAAACGGACTGTTCGTCGGCGATGCCGCGGACATAGAACAATCCGACGACAGCAGCGATTACACATCCGCATTGCGCGACAAGATTGCAGAGAATCTGCGATTCCTGGCCAAGACCAAGCGCGTCAATATGTCAAAGCTGCAGACGATCATCAGCAGCTATTCGCTGGCCGCGTTCATTGACGCCGTGATTCAGATGACCGACATAGAAGTGGCGGCCGCGAATAAAATTCTGCGGATGCGCGCTTATTCCGAAAAGCTGATGGCATTGCTGGAACAGGTCAGCCTGATGACCGAAATGGCGAAGATTGACGAGAATATAAACAAGCGCGTGAACCAGCAGATGGAATCCGGCCGCCGCGAAATATATCTGGCGGAAAAGATGAAGGCTTTGCAGCGCGAAATGGGCGAAGACGGCGCGGAAGGCATGGATGCAAAATCCCTGCATGATAAAATCACCGAAACAAAAATGCCCAAAGAGGCCCATGAAAAAGCCCTGAACGAATGGAAGAGGATGAGCAATATGTCCCCCATGTCGGCCGAAGGCGCGGTGCTGAAAACATACTTGGACGAGTTGCTATCGCTGCCGTGGAATAAATCAGACAAATCCGAAATAGACCTGAACGCGGCGCGCGCCATACTGGACAAGGATCATACCGGAATGACGGGCGTCAAGGAACGCATACTGGAACATCTGGCCGTTATGAAAAAGACCGGAAATTCGCGCGGCTCCATCCTGTGCCTGGTCGGCGCGCCGGGTGTTGGAAAAACTTCATTGGGCCGTTC
>JGI20166J26741_10144448_pt1 | contig 34199 bp, 27 predicted proteins | sample TergutCu122P5_FD_26741 | JGI IMG/M metagenome (IMG submission 26741)
AGATCATGGCCCAGGTCGCGATGGTGATGAACCTCGACAAGTGCATCGGGTGTTCCACCTGCTCCGTGACGTGCAAGCAGACGTGGACGAACCGGGACGGTGTGGAATACGTCTGGTTCAACAACGTCGAAACCAAGCCCGGCACGGGTTACCCGCTGCGCTGGGAGGACCAGGCGAAGTGGAAGGGCGGCTGGCGGATCGACGCGAAGGGCAAGCTGGCGCTGCGCCAGGGGTCGATGCTCGGCCGGCTGGCGCGCATCTTCAACAATCCGGACGCCCCGGCGCTCGAGGATTACTACGAGCCGGCCACCTACGATTTCGACACGCTGCTCAGCGCGCCGGCCGGGACGGCCATGCCGGTGGCCCGTCCGCTGTCGGCCATCACCGGCGAGCCGATGAAGATCGAGTTCGGACCGAACTGGGACGACGACCTGGGTGGCTCGAACGTGTGGGCGGCCACGGATCCCGACCTTGTGGGGATGCAGAAGAAAGTGGCGCTGAGCTTCGAGCAGACGTTCATGTTCCATCTGCCGCGCATCTGCGAGCACTGCCTGAATCCCGCGTGCGTGTCGAGTTGTCCGTCGGGCGCCATGTACAAGCGCGTCGAGGACGGCATCGTGCTGGTCGACCAGGACAAGTGCCGCGGTTTCCGCATGTGCGTGTCGGCCTGTCCGTACAAGAAGGTCTACATCAACCGGCTGTCCGGCAAGGCCGAGAAGTGCACGTTCTGCTTCCCGCGCGTCGAACTGGGCCAGGAGACGGTCTGCGCCGAGACGTGCGTCGGCCGGCTGCGCTACATAGGGATCGTCCTGTACGACCGCGACGCCGTGGGCGAGCTGGCCAGCGCCGACGACATCGTCGCGGCGACCAGGTCCGTGTTCCTCGACCCGTCCGACCCGGCCATCATCGCGCAGGCGGCCAAGGACGGCATCCCGTCCGACTGGATCGCCGCGGCGCAGCGCTCGCCCATCTACGAGCTGGCGGTGCGCCAGTTGGTGGCCCTGCCGCTGCACCCGGAGTACCGCACGCTGCCGATGGTCTGGTACATCCCGCCGCTGTCGCCGGTGCTCGAGGCCACGCGCGAACTGGGCGGCGACAACGCGGACGCCGACGACGTGTTCCATGCGGTGTCCAATCTGCGCGTGCCGCTGGAGTATCTGGCGCAGCTGTTCAGCGACGGGGACGCTTCGGTGATCGCCGGGGTGCTGATGCGCCTGGCCGCCATGCGCTCGCACATGCGGGCCATGACGACCGGCGTCGATGACGCGAAGGCGTTGGCCGACGCCGGCCTCGACGGGGCCGGCCTGGAGCGGCTTTACGGCCTGCTCGCCATCGCCAAACGGGCCGACCGGTTCGTCATCCCGCCCGCCCACACCGAGGACGCCGTCCGGCTGGCGTCCTGGGCGTCCGGCTGTCCGCTCGATGACGTCAATGGGTTGGCCCTGGCCTCGGCCGACATGCAACGGTGGCAGAAATGACGTTCGGACCACTGCTCGAGGTGCCCTCCAAAGGACGGGCGACCGCGTCGACACCGGCCCTGTTCGGCCTTGTGGCCGACCTGTTGGAGTACCCGGAAGAAGACATGGTGTCACGGGGACCCGAGTTCATGCGACGCGCCCGGGCCCTGCCCGACGATCAGCCGGCCCGGCTCGTCGTCGACTTCTGCCGCTGGTTCCAGGCCGCCGACCCGAACGCCATGCGCGAGGCCTACGTTGCCACGTTCGACCACTCCCGCCGCAACGCCTTGTACATGACGTACGCGACGCACGGCGACACCAGGGCCCGGGGAGCGGCGTTGTTGTCGTTCAAGCGGCTCTACGACGAACAAGGCTTCGCGGGACCGTCGGACGAACTGCCCGACTACCTGCCGACCGTGTTGCGTTTCGCCGCGACGGCGCCGACCGCCGGTGCGGCCTTGGCGATGGCCCGAGCCGGCGTCGAACTGGTGGCCTCGTCATTGGCTCAGTCAGGGTCGCCGTGGGCCGGTTTGCTGGAGGCGGTGTGCCTCACTTCAGCCATGGTGGATGGTCCTCCGACCGAGGCGGTCGGAATCGTTCAGGAAGGAGCACTGGTGTGAACACCCTCATGTTCGCCGTGTGGCCCTACGTCGCGCTGACGATCTTCGTCGTCGGTTGGATCTGGCGGTGGAGAACCGATCAATACGGCTGGGGCACGCGCACCTCCGAGCTGAGCGAGAAGAAGATCCTGTGGTGGGCCTCACCGACCTTCCACGCCGGTGTCCTGCTGGTGGTGTTCGGCCACATCGCCGGCCTCATCGTCCCGAAGTCGTGGACGACGGCCCTGGGCATTTCCGAGCACGCCTACCACCTGGGGGCCGTCGTGCTGGGCACGGTCTCGGGTCTGATCCTGCTGGCCGGCGTGGTCGGTCTGATGCTGCGCCGGTTCGTGCTCAAGAGCCGGCAGCGGCTGATCACGCGGCCCGGCGATGTCGTCATGTACGTCGTCCTGGCCATCCAGATGGTGCTCGGTCTGACGGAGACGATCGCCTACAGCGCCGCGCAGGCCATCCCCGGCTTCGACTACCGCGAGAACGTCTCGATCTGGTTCCGGTCTATCTTCTACCTGCACCCCAACACCGCCGCCATGGCCGGGGTGCCGCTGGTCTTCCAGTTGCACGCGATAGCGGCATTCCTCTTCTTCGCGGTATGGCCGTTCTCACGGCTCGTGCACGTCTGGAGCGCACCGGTTGGCTATCTGACCCGCCCGCCGATCGTCTATCGGGCTTCGGTGCCGCGTTGAGATGGGCCGCGGTTGTCCTGGCCGGGGGGCACGCCACCCGTCTGGATGGCATGGACAAGGCCGGTCTCGTGGGAGCGGATGGCCGCACGACGCTGCGGCGCACGGTCGATGCCTGCGCCGGTGCGGCCCGCATCGTCGTCGTGGGCCCGCCGGGTGACGACGATAGGGTCGTCTGGACGCGGGAAATGCCCGCCTTCACCGGTCCGGCCCGGGCCATCGCCGCTGGCGTCGAGGCGATCGACGTGGCGGGTGTCGAATGGACGGTCGTGTTGTCCTGCGATATTCCCGAGGTCGGTCAGGTGGTGCCGGCCCTGGTGCGGGCGACCAAGGGCGAGAACGCGGACGGCATTGTCACGGTGGCCCGGGCCCGGCGGCAGTGGCTGTGTGCCGTCTATCGGCTGGACCGCCTGCGGGAAGCCTGCGCCGCGCTGCCGCCGGGCGGCGGCGACGAATCGGCCCGGCGATTGGTGAGCGGGTTGAGGCTGGTCGACCTGCCCGTTCCGGAGCGGCTGGTGGTGGACCTTGACACGCCGGAAGACCTGGCGGATCAGGGTTTCTCCCCGCCGGCGCTGCAGTAGCATGTCCAGGCACAACTGAATACCGATAGTTTCCGTACCCCCTGGCCTAAGGGACTTGGGTTCTATGGCCATCGGGTCTGAGCCTTGAGCTCACGGGGTCGACGCCAGAAATGGCCCGGCCTTCCAACATTGAGAAGGAAACTCGCCACACAGCTCGGCCTGGCCGCTGCCGTGTCGCTCCGTCGCAATGTGGAAGCCCTGTCGCCACCCGTCGCTCCAGGCGAGCGCGACGATGGTGAAGGGAATGGCGAGGATGGCAATTCGCTCAGTGGGGACGGCGCTGGCCGTCTTGGCCCTGGCAGTGGCCGCGACGACCGGTTGCGCGACGGTCGGCGCCCCTGGCGGAAGCGCCGGCCAGCCCGCCACGGCGACGATCGAGTACACGGACGACGCCGGTCGCCAGGTGCGGTTGCCCGCCGCCATCGAGCGCATCGCTCCGTCCGGACCGATGGCACAGCTCGTGCTGTTCGCCTTGTGCCCAGACAAGCTCGTGGGGCTGGCGAGCGATTTCAACAATGAACAGTTCCGGTACATCGACAGGAAATACGCGTCGTTGCCTGTCTTCGGCAGCTTCTACGGCAGCGGGCTGAACCTCGAGGCCGTCATGAAGGCGCGACCGCAGGTGATCATCGATGTCGGCGACGCCACGGGCACCGCGGTGGCCGACCTGGACGCCGTGCAAGCCAAGACTGGCGTCCCGACGGTGTTCGTGTCGTCGAGCATGGGGGCCTTGGCGTCGACATTCGAGAAGCTGGGCGACATCACGGGCGACCGGGCGCCGGCGGCGGAATTGGCCGACTATGTCAGCCGGACCCTGGCGGACATCACGCAGAAGGTGGCGAGCGTGCCGGCGTCCGCGCGGCCCACGGTCTACTACGGCCAGGACAACGGCTTGACGGCGGTTGTGGGCGGCACCACCCACGGCGCGGCCATCGACGCGGTCGGCGCGACGAACGTCGTCCACAGCGCGGGCGCCGGCCGGTCCGGAACGGTGCTCGTGTCGATGGAGCAGCTGATGTTGTGGAACCCCCAGATCATCCTGTTCGCACCGGGCAGCGCCAAGAACGCCGCCGGCTCCCAGTGGCAGGGCCTGTCGGCGGTTGCGGCGCACCGGTACTACGAGATACCGAGCGGTCCGTACAACTGGCTCGACCAGCCGCCTTCCGTGAACCAGATCATCGGTGCCGTATGGTTGGCCAACCTGCTGTACCCGCAGGTCTTCCAATATGACATGACGCAGCAGGCGCAGCGCTTCTATCGGCTGTTCTACCACTGCGAACTGTCGGACGCCCAGGCGCGGGCGCTGCTCGCCGGATCGACCCCGGCCAGGTAGTCCAGGACGAACTCATGACAGCGCCCACCGCCCACCGCAAGTACTACCTGCTTGGTTTCGTCGTGGTATTCGTCGTGGCCTGCGGCGTGAGCTTCTTGATCGGCCAGTACCCGGTGTCGCTGCGGACGCTGCTGGACGTGCTTGCCGGCCGCTCCACCGACGGCGACGCCGCGCTGGTCGTGCTGCAAATCCGGGCACCCCGGTTGCTGGCGGACGCTCTGGTCGGGGCCGGGCTGTCGGTGGCGGGGGCGGCCTACCAGGGGCTCTTCCGCAATCCCATGGCATCGCCCGACATCCTGGGTGCGTCGGCGGGGGCCGGGTTCGGCGCGGCGGTCGCCCTGTACCTGGGCTTGACCTACGCGCTGGTGTCGGCCAGCGCCTTCCTGGTGGGCCTGGCCGCCGTCGGCGTGGCCTACGCGATCAGCGGCCGGGCCCGGCGCAATCCGACGCTGGCGCTGGTGCTGGCGGGCATCATGGTGGCGTCCTTGTTCAGCGCCGGCACGTCGTACGTGAAACTGGTGTCCGACCCGAGCAACGTGTTGCCGGCGATCACGTTCTGGTTGATGGGAAGCTTCGCCAACGTGCGCTGGTCGCAGCTCGCCTGGGCGGCCGGGCCGATCGTCGGCGGTGTGGTCGCATTGATGGTTTCGCGGTGGCGGTTGAACCTGCTGACGACCAGCGAGGACGAGGCCCGGTCGATGGGCGTGAGCACGTCGGCGATGCGCTGGGTTGTCGTCGCCTTCGCCACGATGATCACGGCGGCGTGCGTGGCGATCAGCGGGCTCGTGGGATGGGTCGGGTTGGTCATCCCACACCTGGCCCGCATGGTCGTGGGGGACGACAATCGCGTGATGATGCCGACGGCCCTGTTCATGGGGGCGTCCTTCCTCGTGCTGGTCGACGACCTGGCCCGCGCGGCGACGTCGGCCGAGGTGCCGATCGGGATACTGACGGCCTTCGTCGGGGCGCCGTTCTTCGTCTACCTGATGCTGCGGAGCCGGCTGTGACGCTAGACGTGAGAAACCTGCGATTCGCGTACCGCCATCAGGAGGTGCTGAGAAGCGTCGACCTGTCGGCCGCGGAGGGCGAGTTGGTGTGCGTCCTCGGCGCCAACGGCGCCGGCAAGACGACGCTGTTTCGCGCGGTGTTGCGGCTGATAGACGGCTTCGGCGGCGAGGTCCTGCTCGATGGCACCGATACCCGCCGCCTGGCCGTGCGTGAGATCGCCAGGCGCATCGCCTACGTCCCCCAGGCCTATTCGCCCACGTTCGACTACTCGGTGTTCGAGACGGTGCTGATGGGCACGCATGTGCTGTCGGGATCGATCCGCGGTCCGCTGACGCGCGAGAACGAGGTGGCGGCCTCCATGCTGGACTTGCTTGGCATCGCGCACCTGGCGGATCGCGGGCTCGGCGAATTGTCGGGCGGGGAGCGGCAGCTCGTCCTGATCGCCCGGGCGCTCGCGCAGCGCTCGAAGATGATCGTCATGGACGAACCGGCGGCCAACCTGGACTACGGCAACCAACTGCGCGTGATGGGGGAGGCCCACCGACTGGCCAGGCAGGGCTACCTGGTCCTCTTGTCGACTCACAGCCCGCAGCACGCCCTGTGGTTCGCCGACCGGGTCGTCGTGCTCGACAAGGGCGTGGTCCAGGCCTGCGGGGCGCCGGGCACGGTGTTGACCCCTGAGCTGATCGAGGCTGTCTATGGCGTCTCCGTCGAGCTACAGCAGATGCGGACGGCGTGGGGCGCCGTGCCCGTCCTGGCTCCCGACCTGGAGCGCGTCGGGCCGGTGGTGGCCCATGAGTGAAAGCACCGCCCGTCACGTCCTCCTGTCCGGCGGCCGGGGGGTGGGGAAGAGCGCGATCATCCGCGAGGTTCTGCGGCAAACCGGCTTGGCGGCGGACGGCTACGCGACGTTCTGGCAGGCCGACGCCGACGGGCCGGGCCTGTGGTTGTCGTCGTACGGCGACCCGGCCGTCCGCCACCTGGTCGCCAGGCGGCAAGCCGATGGGCGTCCGCGCTGCGACCCGCACGCGTTCGACGCCTTCGGTGCGACGATCCTGGATGGGTCGGGACGCCTCGACGTGATCGTCATGGACGAGCTGGGCGTCCTGGAATCATCGGCGACGGCCTTCCAGGCGGCCGTGCTGCGGCGGCTGGCCGGGACCTGCCCGGTCCTGGGAGTCGTGAAGGCCCGCCCGACGCCGTTCCTGGACGCCGTCCGTGCCTGTCCGGGTGTGCGGGTCGTCGAGGTGACTGCGGGCAACCGAGCCGGCGTTGTCGATCGTCTCGTGTCGTCGTGGCCCGCCACGTAGGCTTCTTGGCATCATGAGCGGCGGGCATCCTGACTTCGGCGTCGACCCGTCGCTGCCCATCGCCGCCCACCAGGCCGAGATCGCGGCCCTGCTGCTGGGCCACCAGGTGCTGATCGTGGCGGGAGAGACGGGCTCCGGCAAGACGACTCAGCTGCCGAAGATCGCGCTGGCGCTGGGGCGCGAACGCATCGGTCACACCCAGCCGCGCCGCATCGCGGCTCGCAGCGTCGCGGCGCGCATCGCGCAGGAAACGGGCACCCAACTGGGGGATGTCGTCGGCTATCAGGTGCGCTTCACGCGGCAGGCCGGCCCGGCCACGCGGCTCAAGCTCATGACCGACGGCATACTGCTGGCCGAAGTCGCGCACGACCGATGGCTTCGCCGCTACGACACGATCATCGTCGACGAGGCGCACGAGCGCTCGCTGAACATCGACTTCCTGCTGGGCTACCTGAAGCAGTTGCTGCCGCACCGTCCGGATATGAAGGTCGTGATCACGTCGGCCACCATCGACACGGCCAAGTTCGCGCGGCACTTCGATGAAGCGCCGATCGTCGAGGTGTCCGGACGCGGCTTCCCGATCGAGTTGCGGTACGAGCCCGCCGGGGAGACCGACCAGCCCGACGCGATCGTCAAGGCATTGCGCGGCCTGCCACCCGAGGACACGCTGGTGTTCCTGGCCGGCGAGCGCGAGATCCGGGACGCCGCCGCGGCGATCGAAGCGGCGCGGTTGCGTGACACCCACGTGTTGCCCCTGTATGCGCGATTGTCACTGGACGACCAGGCCCGCGTGTTTGCCCCCCATGAGGGACGACGGGTCGTGCTGGCCACCAACGTCGCCGAGACGTCGCTGACGGTGCCGGGCATCCGGTGCGTCATCGATCCCGGATTTGCCCGCATCGCCCGCTACTCCGCGCGGGCCAAGGTGCAGCGCCTGCCCATCGAGCCGATCAGCCAGGCCAGTGCCGACCAACGGGCCGGCCGGTGCGGTCGCGTCGCGCCGGGCATCTGCGTGCGTCTCTACAGCGAGGACGACTACTGGTCGCGGCCGGCGTTCACCGAACCCGAGATCCTGCGCACGAACTTGGCCTCGGTGATCCTGGCCATGGCGCAGGCGAGGTTGGGCGACATCAACGCCTTCCCGTTCGTCGACGCGCCGGACCGGCGGCGGGTGGACGACGGGGTCCGCCTGCTGACGGAGCTCGGCGCTGTGACCGGCGAGGCCGGCGACCTGCGGCTGACACCCATCGGACGGCAGTTGTCGCAACTGCCGATCGACCCGTCGCTGGCCCGCATCGTCCTGGAGGGCAATGCCCTCGGATGCTTGCGCGAGGCCATCGTGGTGGCGGCGGCGCTGAGCTTGCCAGACGTGCGCGAGCGCCCGCTCGAGCGCCGCGAGGCGGCCGACGCCATGCATGCCCGCTTTGCGTCCGATGCCGCGTTGGCGACAAGCCAGGAGCCCGCGCCGGCAGTCGTCGACGCCCCCACCGGCCCGGCGCGCATCACCGTCCACACCGGCTGGGGCGCGTACCTGACCAAGAAGTCAGGCGCCGGGAAGCGGGATGAGACGGGCCCGGCGCCAGATCCCGGCGGTGACGTGGCGGCGACGCTGCGCCTGTGGCGCTACCTGGCGGACGCCCAGCGGGATGCGTCGGGGTCCCAGTTTCGCAAGCTGTGCCAGCGCGAATTCCTGAGCTACCCGCGCGTGCGCGAGTGGCAAGATCTGGTCAGCCAACTGCGGGCCGTCACGAAAGAGATGAAGATGCACGCGTCCGCCGGCCAGGCGCCGATCGAGAACGTGCTGCGGGCCTGCCTGTCCGGCCTGCTGTCGCATATCGGGGCGCTGCAGGAGCCGACTGAGCCCGCGTCCAAGCGGCGTGGCCCGCACGAGTACCTGGGGGCGCGCGGCGCCCGATTCGCGATCGCTCCTGATTCGGTGCTGGCACGTCGCACGCCGCCATTCGTCGTGGCGGTCGAATTGGTCGAGACTTCGCGGCTGTGGGCGCACGGCGTCGCGGCCGTCGAGCCCGACTGGATCGAACAGGCGGCCGGTCCCTTCTTGCGACGCAGCTACTCGGAACCGGTCTTCTCGGCCAAGGCCCGTCGCGTGCTGGTGAGCGAGCACACGAGCCTGTTCGGGGTGCCGCTGACCACCAACCGGGTCGACTACGCGACCGTCGACCGGGAAGCCGCCCGGGACATCTTCATCCAGTCCGGTCTCGTCGAGGGTCAGCTCACGGCCCGGGCGGGCTCGCCGGCGCGAGACCTTCTTGACCACAATGCCGGCGTCCTGGCACAGATCGAGGGGCTCGAGACGAAGACGCGCCGCCGCGGCCTGGCGGTACCCGACGAGGCGGTCGCGGCGTGGTTCGCGGCCCGCCTGCCGGGTGACGTGCTGTCGGGCCCGACGCTTGACGCCTGGCTGCGCTCGCGGCCGGATCGCGCACAAAGCCTGATGCTCGGCCTCGATGACCTCCTGTCCGAGGCGCCGCCGCCAGCAGAAGACTTCCCCGACCGATGGGTGGTGGGCGAGGCGGACTTCGGCCTGGTCTACCGCTTCGAGCCCGGTCACCCCGAGGACGGGGTGACGGTTCAGGTTCCGCTGGCGAAGCTCGCCGGTCTGGATCCGGCGCCGTTCTCGTGGGGAGTGCCCGGCCAGCGCCTGGAGTTGGCCACCGCGTTGATCCGAGGGTTGCCGAAAGCGGTGCGGCGTCACGTCGTTCCGGCTCCCGAGTTCGCGGCCAGGGCCTTGGCTTGGCTCGACGAGCACGGCACGGATCGCTCGTCGTCCTTCGCGGACGCGTTGGGAGCCGCCCTGACGGCCTTGACGGGTGAGCGGATCACGGGCTGGGACCCAGACGCGCTGCCCGACCACCTGCGCCCGCTGTTCCGGGTCGGTGGGCAGGCCGGCCGCGATCTTGAGGCCTTGCAGGCCAAGCTGGGGCGCCAGGTTCACAAGACCCTGTCCGACGGCGCGGCCAGGCAGGCGCGCAGCGGCCGTTCGTGGGTCTTCGGCGCCCTGCCGTCGCAGGTGCTGCTGCGCCGGGCCGGCGTCGAGACCGTCGCCTACCCGGCCCTGCAGGACGCTCGCACGCTGGTGAGGGAGACGTATGCGGCCACGCCGGGCCAGGCGCGCCGGACCCACCGCCGCGGCGTCGTTCGACTGCTGGCGCTGAACCTGCCAGACCTGTCCAAGGGAGTCTTCGCCAATCTGCCGGGCGCAGACCTGTCGATACTGGCGACCGGGCCGTACGCGTCGGTGTCGGGGCTGCTCGCCGACGCCCGCGACGCGGCCATCGGCCAACTGCTCGATGAAGGCGATGCCTGGGAGGTGCGCGACGCGCCGGCTTTCGAGCGTGCGCTGATCGTCGTGCGCTCCGGCCAGGGGGCGGCGATGACGCGGGTCGTCCGGGTGGCCGTGGACACCCTGGCCCGGCTGGGGAAGGTGGAGACGGCGCTGGCGCGCCAGCCGGCCGAATCGGCGGTGGCGGGCGATGTGGCGGCGCAGGTTCGTGATTTGGTGTTCGACGGGTTCCTGCACGCGATCCCGGCCCGCTGGCTGCCGCGCGTGCCCGTCTGGCTGGACGGGGTGGTGCGGCGTCTGGCAGCGGCGGCCGTGGCGCCGGACCGCGATCAGCGTGGCCAGGCCGAGCTGGCGCCTGTGCTGGACGCCTATGCCCGGCTTGTGCGATCCCACCCGGACGACGACGAAGTGGACAATCTCGGGTTCTTGATCGAGGAGCTGCGGCTCCAAGTTCTTGCGCAGCCTGTGAGAACGGTTGAAACCGTGTCTGTGAAGCGTCTGTTGAAGGCCATCGAGGCGGCGGGTGAGCCGCCGCAGGCGTAGCATGAACACTTGAAAGTTGGAGGCGGCGATGCGTCATTGCCGCAACAGGGAAGGATTCCACATGAGCACGGATGGCACGAGCCCGGCAGCAGGCGGGTTTTTCAGCGAGATCAAGGAAAAGTTCGAAGAGGCGGTCGACGCCGTCAAGGGCCAGGCGGCCGACGGTGGGGCGTTGGACGGCGCCAAGGACAAGCTGACGGGCATGTTCGGCGAGGTCAAGGACAAGGTCGCGGCCGCTCAGGCCGACGGCGGCGCGTTGGACGGCGTGAAGGACAAGCTGTCCGGCGTGGTCGGCGAGGTCAAGGACAAGGTCGCGGCCGCTCAGGCCGACGGCGGCGCGTTGGACGGCGCCAAGGACAAGCTGGCCGGCATGTTCGGCGAGGTCAAAGACAAGGTCGCGGCCGCTCAGGCCGACGGCGGCGCGCTGGACGGCATCAAGGACAAGCTGGCCGGCGTTGTCGACGAGGTCAAGGACAAGATCCCTGGCCTGCAGGACGACTCCAGCGCCCCAGCTGCCTGAACTCGATGCCGCGCAACGTCGCTGAACTGGTCGAGATACTGGATCTGGCCCGTCGGGGGAACCATTTCACCGGCGGGCCGGGCAACACATTGTTCCAGCGCACCTACGGGGGACAGGTGTTGGCCCAGGCCCTGTCAGCGGCGTATGCGACCGTCCCTGCGCAACGGACGGCACATTCGTTGCACGCCTACTTCTTGCGGGCGGCGAAGACCACCGACGGCATCGACTACCAGGTCGACGCGCTGCGGGATGGCGGTTCGTTTTCGACCCGTCGCGTCGTCGGGAGCCAGGACGGCGAGGTTGATTTCGCCATGTCGGCGTCCTTCCACGTCGACGAGGGAGGCCTGGACCACGCCGAGCCGCCGCCACCCGACGTCGATCCGCCCGAGGAGTGCCCGCCGATCATCGACGTAATGGACGAGCGCTTCGGTCCGTCCCCCATCTGGCACGAGTGGGACTGCCTGGACGTCCGTTTCGCCGGCGATTCATCGACGGCCACCGCCAACGAGAACCGTGGCATGCCCACGGCGTGGATGCGCGTGTGGGTCAAGACAGCCGAGCCGTTGCCGGATCGCGCGCCTCAGCGCATGCACCAGGCGGTCCTGGCCTATCTGTCGGACCTGACGTTGCTGTCCGTGTCGGCACTGCCGCACCGTGTGGCCTTCCTGTCCACGAGCCTACAGACGGCGTCGCTGAGCCACTCGATGTGGTTCCATCGGCCCTGCAGCGCCGATCGCTGGCTGCTATACGACCAGACGTCGCCCAGCGCCCACGCCAGCATCGGCTTCTCGACGGGACGGCTGTTCCAAGACGGTGAGCTCGTGGCGTCCTGTGCCCAGGAGGGCCTCGTGCGGCTGGTCGACGACCGCCCCATCCTGACCTAGACGGCGATGCTGTCCATGTCTTCGGCCACCTGCTCCTGCAACGTCTTGAGCGCGGCGCGCTCGATCTGACGCACGCGCTCCGCGGTGATGCCCCAGACATCGCCGATGTCGGCCAGCTTCGTGGCCGGCCCACCGGCCAGGCCGTAGCGGCGCCGCATGATGTCGGCAGAGCGCTCGTCCAGCTTGTTCAGCATGGCGTGCAGCGTCGCCTTGAACTCGGTGCCGATGTTGTCCTCGTCCCGCGGCTTGTCGGCCAGGAGGTCTCCCAGCGTCGTGTCGCCGTCGTCCGACAGGGGAGCGTCGAGACTGGCGTGGTTGCGACTCAACCGAACCAGATCGTGCACCGTCGCGACCGGCAGCCCCATCTCGTCCGCCAGCTCCTGGTCGTCGGGTTCGCGACCGAGCGAGCGGGTCAGGTTGCAGCGGGCAGACGTCACCTGATTGATCTGCTCGGCGATGTGGACGGGCAGCTTCACGATCTGGCTGCTGTGTGCCAGGCCGCGCGTGATCGCCTGGCGGATCCACCACGTCGCGTAGGTCGAGAACTTGAATCCCTTCGTGTAGTCGAACTTCTTGATCGCGCGGATCAGGCCGGTGTTTCCTTCTTGCACCATGTCGAGCAGTGGCATCGCGTTGTGGCCATGCTTGCGCGCCACGGCGACCACGAGGCGAAGATTGGCTCGCACGAAGTGGTCGAAGGCCTCACGCCCCTGTTCGGCCACCTCCTGCAGTTCCGCCGGCGAAGCCCGCACCTTGGTGCGGATGTTGCCGCTCAGGACCTGTTCCGCAAACAGACCGGCCTCGATGCGCTTTGCCAGGTTGACCTCGTCTTGCGCCGTGAGCAGCGGGGTCTTGGCGATCGAATCGAGATACAGGCCAACGGAGTCTTTGCCTTCGATGCCGTTGTTCTCGCGTGATCGGGTTCGGGGTCGGTTAAGCTTCATCATCGCTAGTTGTCACCTCTTCAGTCATCACCAGGGCAGTTGCCTCTTCAACTGTCTACCTCTCATCGCCATCTACTATACCAAAAATACTGGACAAATACTTGATCTGGCATCATAATGTGACAAGCAAAGGCCAGGCGTGAACGAAAGTGCTTGTCACCGGCCAATGGACGGACGAAGTCGGCACGGTTGTCCGCCTCTCTGTTGCGTGTGACGCGTGGGGATGGCAGAATGGAGGGGCGAGTGTTTGACACCTGCGTTGATTGTCTATGTCCTGTGCCGTCGGAAGGGTCATCTGTGACTGTCAGTTCGCTCAAAGAACCTGCCGTTGACGGTTCACCGATCAGTCGCACGCCGATGGTTCAACCCAAGTCGCCGCGCCCACGCGCCGGCGATCTGCCTGTCGCCGACGAGACTCCCGATGAGGCCGAACTTGAGATCGAAGTCGATCTCGCGGCCCTGACGGACGTCGACAGCGAGATTCCGGAGCCATCCTTGGCCGACGTCGCCTCTCTCGAGGGCGATGTGGCGATCGATCCCGCCGCCGAGGCCGCCGGCGAGATGATCGACGTGATTGCGACCAGCGATGGCACGCTGGTGGCCGCGCCCAAGCGGTCCTTGGACGACATCGACGACGCCGACTTCGACAGCGTCGACGCCGAGCGCGAAGAGGCCCGCATTCTGGCCGAAGAGCAGGCGGACGAGGAGGAGAGCGGCGCGTTCTCGTTGTCGGACTCGGACGAGGCGGACGAGCCCGAGCAGCAGGTGACGGTGGCCGGCGCAACAGCGGATCCCGTCAAGGACTACCTCAAGCAGATCGGCAAGGTGGCCCTGCTGTCGGCCGAGGAAGAGGTCGACCTGGCCAAGCGCATCGAGGCGGGCCTGTTCGCCGAGGAAGAACTGGCCACGGGCCACATCAAGCCCCGCAAGACCCAGTCGGACGACTTCCGCATCATCATCGAGGACGGCCATCGGGCCAAGAACCACCTGCTGGAAGCCAACCTGCGTCTCGTCGTCTCCCTGGCCAAGCGCTACACCGGCCGCGGGATGCTGTTCCTGGACCTGATTCAGGAGGGCAACCTGGGCCTGATAAGGGCCGTCGAGAAGTTCGACTACACAAAGGGCTACAAGTTCTCGACGTACGCCACCTGGTGGATCAAGCAGGCCATCACGCGCGCGATGGCCGATCAGGCCCGGACGATCCGCATCCCCGTGCACATGGTCGAGGTCATCAACAAGCTGGCGCGCGTGCAGCGCCAGATGCTGCAGGATCTGGGCCGTGAGCCCACGCCCGAGGAGCTGGCCACCGAACTCGACATGACGGCGGAGAAGGTCATCGAGGTGCAGAAGTATGGGCGCGAGCCCATCTCGTTGCACACGCCGCTGGGCGAGGACGGCGACTCGGAGTTCGGCGACCTGATCGAGGACTCCGAGGCCATCGTGCCGGCCGAGGCCGTCAACTTCACGCTGCTGCAGGAGCAGCTGCAGGACGTCCTGGACACGCTCAGCGAGCGGGAGGCGGGAGTCGTCGCCATGCGGTTCGGCCTGACCGACGGCCAGCAGAAGACGCTGGACGAGATCGGCCGGGTCTACGGCGTCACGCGCGAGCGGATCCGCCAGATCGAGTCGAAGACCATGAGCAAACTGCGTCATCCGTCGCGCAGCCAGGTGCTGCGCGACTACCTCGAGTGAGCGTGCCGTTGCCCTGGATCGCCGGGGCTCGCCGGTAATCTTGAACGGTGGCCACGACCAATCTCGACAGCGCCTATGAGGCACGCAATCTGCTCGTGCTCGAGGGCTTGGAGGCGGTCCGCAAGCGTCCGGCCATGTACATCGGCTCGACGGACACGCGCGGCCTCATGCACTGCCTCTGGGAGATTATCGACAACTCCGTCGACGAGGCCCTCGCCGGGTTCGGCAACCACATCGAGGTGTACCTGAACCACGACGGCTCCGTCGAGGTGCACGACGCCGGGCGTGGCATTCCCGTCGACACCGAGCCGCGCACGGGCCTGGCGGGCGTCGAGGTCGTGTTCACGAAGCTGCACGCCGGCGGCAAGTTCGGCGGCGGCTCGTACAACGCGGCCGGCGGGTTGCACGGCGTCGGCGCGTCGGTGGTGAACGCGCTGTCGGCCCGGCTGGATGTCGAGGTCGACCGGGGCGGCAAGACCTGGGCCATGAGCTTCCAGCGCGGCGTGCCGGGCACGTTCGACGGGCCGGGCCCCCAGGCGGTGTTCGCCCCGGGCAGCGGCCTCACGGTGATCGGCAAGACGGCGAAGGCCGCGACCGGCACCCGCGTGCGCTATTGGCCCGATCGCCAGATCTTCCTGAAGGACGCGGAACTCAGCTTTCCCGCGCTGATCGAGCGGGCGCGGCAGACCAGCTTCCTGGTGCCGGGGTTGAGGCTGCGCGTCACGGATAGGCGCACCCCGGTGGAGGCCGGCGAGGACTTCTGCCACCACCAGGGCATCGCCGAGTTCGTGGACTTCCTGGGGACGGGCACGCCGGTCACGGACATCATCCGGCTGCGCGGGCACGAGCGGTTCACCGAGACGGTGCCGATGCTGGACGAGGCCGGCGCCATGACGCCGCAGGACGTCGAGCGCGACCTCGACATCGACATCGCGCTGCGGTGGGACGCCGGCTACGACACCGTCGAGAAGAGTTTCGTGAACATCGTCGCCACTCCGAAGGGCGGCACCCACGTGCAGGGTTTCGAGCGGGGCCTTCTGAAGGCATTCACCGGGGCTCTGAGCGGCACGCGTCTGCTGAAGGCGGACGAGGAGGTCCTGAAGGAGGACGCCCTCGAGGGCATGACGGCCGTCATCACGGTGCGTCTGCCAGAGCCGCAGTTCGAAGGCCAGACCAAGGAGGTGCTCGGCACGCCGCCGGTCACCCGTCTGGTGGCCAAGGTCGTGGAGGCCGAGCTGGGCCGGTTCCTGACGTCCGGCAAGGCCGCCGAACGCCCGCAGGCCCGGGCGCTGATGGAGAAGGTCGTGGCAGCCTCGCGCACGCGCGTGGCGGCTCGCGCCCATCGCGAGAACCAGCGGCGCAAGAACGCGTTGGAGGCGTCCACGCTGCCGACCAAATTGAAGGACTGCCGCAGTTCGGATATCGACCGGTCGGAACTGTTCATCGTCGAGGGAGACTCGGCGCTGGGCACGGCTTCGTTGGCTCGCAATTCCGAGTTCCAGGCGCTGCTGCCGATTCGCGGCAAGATCCTCAACGTGCAGAAGGCCAGCGTCGGCGACATGCTGAACAACGCCGAGTGCGCGTCGATCATCCAGGTGCTGGGGGCCGGATCGGGGCGCACGTTCGACATCGAGAACATCCGCTATGGCAAGGTCATCTTCATGGCGGACGCCGATTCGGACGGCGCCCACATCAGGTGTCTGCTGGCCACGCTGTTCTTCAAGTACATGCGCGACATGATCGCGGCCGGCCGGGTGTACTCGGCCGTGCCCCCGCTGCACCGGTTCGAGCTGACCAACCCGAAGAAGGGGCAGGACAGGTACATCTACACGTATTCCGACCCCGAGTACCAGCGCAAGGCGGCCGAACTGACCAAGAAGGGCATGGGGTTCAAGGAGCCGCAGCGGTACAAGGGCCTGGGCGAGATGGACGCCGACCAGTTGGCCGACACGACGATGAACCCCGCCCACCGCCTGTTGCGCCGCCTGACGCTGGACGACGCGGCAGTGGCCGAGTCGACCTTCGAGATGCTGATGGGCAATGACGTCGGGCCCCGTCGCGACTTCATCATCGAGGGCGCCTACAGCCTGGACGAGAATCGGCTGGATATCTGAACGGACAACGCAGGCGGCAGCTATGCTTGGTTGATCGCAACGCTCGGGGAACGCCAGCAAGGGAGGCGGCACGTGGGAGACTTCAGCGATCTGATTACCGCGACGCGGGCGGTCATTGATCCGACCACGTCCAGCCAGGATCTGATGTCCATCGCCCAGGCACAGCCGACGCTGTGGGCCCAGATCGCGTCACACCCGAACGCCTATCCGGCCTTGCTCGACTGGCTCGACCGACAGGGAGACCCGAGCGTGTCTCAGGTAGTCGCCAGGCGGCGTCTGGCGACACCGGCGCCAGTTCCCCCCGCCGGCGGCAATCTCTTCCCGTGGGGCGTCTTGATCATCGCCCTGGCGGTGGTGCTCTGCGGCGTGAGCGTCTGGTTGTGGCTTGGGCACCGCGGCAACAACTCCCCGCCCGTCACGACCTCGACGGTGACCGTCACCCGATCAGGCAGTGCCACGGCAACGGCCACTCGCGGCTACGCCAGTCCGCCAGCCACCATGCCGGACTGTGCCACACAGGTATGGCCCTACGGTGGCGCATACCCGACAGCGGCCGCGTACGGGGTCTGGCTGGACCAATTCGGCACCCAGCGGCTGCTCATATGCCAAGGGCAAAGCGGCTTCGCCATCGTTCGCGGCGGTCCGTGGGCCGGCGACAATCTGAACTACTTCGAGGTGTCCAAGGCCGTCGGCGGCACGTACTGGGTGTGGTTCAGCGGCGGCAGTCTGTCCGGTGTGAGCTTGGCGTTGTCCCCGGGCGGCAGCGTTCAAGTGAGCGGCGGCGCGCCCGGCTATCTTGGCGGTACCAACGGGTGGCTTCCTCTGTCCGAAGGGTACTTTCCGAACGGCGGCGCGGGCAGCCAGGGCGTGCCGGCCTTCCAGGAGACTGCCGAAGATCAGGTGCTGAACCTGCAATCCCTCATCTTGCAGAACGCGGCCGACAAGACCAACTTGACGGCTGCCATCCCGGCCTGTGATGTGAACGCCATTTCTGCCGTGTTGGCTGACCGGAGGGCCTTCCAGTCCGCGCTTCAATTGACGAGAGTCGACCAGATTCCCGGCGGTGATCAGTTGCTGGGCATTCTCAAGCAGGGGATCAGTTCGTCAATCGACTCCGACCGGGCATATCTCTCGTGGGCCCAGAATGGTTGTCCACGGCCGGTGCCCACCCTCCAGTCCGATCAGGATGCCGGCACGTACAAGACGCAGTTCATACAGATGTGGAACAGCCAGATCTTTCCCAACTTCGCCGGCACGCAGACGCTCGACCTGAGCCAGATCTAGCGGCATGTCTGGCAGGCACGGGCTCTGGGCGCTGTTGTGTTCCTTCAGCCTGCTCGCAGTCGGGTGCAGCGGTGCATTGGAGCCGTCGCTCCCCGCGTCATCCTCTCCGAGCCAGTGGCCGTCTCCTGCCCAGTCGCAGGCACAGAGCGCCCCGACCACGCCCAGCATCAGCCCGACCCCTGCTCAGACGGAAGCCCTGAGGACGGCGCTTCAGGCATTGACGGGCCACGGTTATCACCTTGGCGTCGCGGTCGCCCCGCTGGGTGGGACGACGGCCTTCGTCTTCGGGGACTGGCCAGGAGGAGAGGCCTGGTCGACGATCAAGGTGCCGCTCGCTCTCGCGGTCGTCCAAACCAGCTCCGGAATCAGCCTGGGCGACGGCTCCGACAAGTACCCATACGGAGCGTGCAAGGCCGACCCAAGCACCGGCGAGGCGATCCGCAAGGCTCTGGTGAATTCCGACAACTGCTCGGCCTGGCAGCTCTGGGAGGGGCTTGGTGGTGACAACAGCCGGGCCGCGGCGGCGGTTACGCAGGTCCTGAGATCCGGCGGCGACGCCACGACCACCGTGACGAGCACCGGCAACGGGCATCGCCTCACGTCCGGCATGACGGTGTGGTCCCTGACCGATCAGGCAACGTTCGCCGCGCACTTGCCGCAGCTGGACGGGTCCCAACTAGTCTGGACCACCATGGGGTTGCCCGCCGGCGACTCAGGGGCCGGAACGGGCCTGCACATCTTCGCCGGCGCCCACGTCAAGGACGGTGCCGGCTCGGCGCCGCCTGGTGGCCCCGTGACGCGGCAACTGGGTGTGATATCGGTCGGCGACGGGATGTGCTCTGCGGTTGCGATCGGGACGGATCGCAGTGGCAGCGCGTTCTCCACCCTGACGTCGATCGCATCGGTCCTGCGAGCCAACATGGCTGCCCTGCCGGCGGGGCCGTGCCCGCCCGGCATGGCCGGGTGACCGCCTAAGCGTTTAGCGTCCGCGACGCCACCGCGGCTATGGGCTGCAGGGACGGCGTGCCGGAACCATCGCGTCGTCCCCACATGGGCGATGTCAGTTCGACGGGGGTGCCGGCGGGGGAGGCCGCGATGGCCGGCGAGGGGCCCGCCCAGCCCAGCAGCAGCGTGTCTTCGCCCTTCAGGAAGCGATGGCAGCGAACACCGCCGGTGGCGCGTCCCTTGCCGGGGTACTCGGAAAAGGCGGTGACCTTGACGTTGCCGCCATGCGTGCCAGGCAGCGCCCCGGAAGTGCCGGAGATCGTGACGACGACGGCGTCGTCTGCCGGTGTGGCACCGAACCAGATCACCTTGGTTCCGGTCGGCAATTTCACGCCCGCCATGCCGCCACCGGTGCGTCCCTGCGGCCGCACCGACGCGGCTGGGAAGTGCAGCAGTTGGGCATCCGTTGTGATGAACACGAGCTCGTCGGCCTCACCCGGAGCGGCCGCCCCGACCACCTCGTCGCCGTCGTCGAGCCGGATCACGTCCCAGGAGTCCTTGCTCAGGACCTCGGGATTGACGCGCTTGACGATCCCGGCCCGGGTGCCGAGCGCGATCACCGCGTCGAGAGCCACGACGGCCAGAGGACTCTCGCCCGCTTCCAATCCGACGAGTTCTCCCACCGGGGAGCCCCCCTGCAGGTGCGGGGCGCCGGCCGTCAGCGGTGCCGTCGGCAGTGCGATTGCCGCGCACTTCAGCAGGCGTCCCCGGCTCGTGATCAGCCCGAACTGGCCGTGCGTCGTGGCGGGGCAGTGCGAGACGATCACGTCGTGGCTGCCGCGCGGGCCCTCGGTGGGCAATCGGTCGGCTTCGCCGGACAGGTCGACGCGTCCGATCAGGCCCGCCGACGACAGCATGACGACGCACGGACCGTCCGGGATCTCCAGCGGCACGGCGGCTGTTGTGACCACGCCACCGCCCTCCAGCAGAATCGTGCGGCGCGCGTCGCCGTAGGTGGCGGCCACCTGTGCCAGGTCGTCCGCCACGCGGTGACGCAGCTTGGCCGGATCGTCGATCACGGCGGTCAATTCGGCGATCCGGTTGCGCAACTGGTCGCGCTCGGCCTCCAGCCGGATCGTGGACAGGCGCGTCAGCTGGCGCAGCTGCATGTCGAGGATGTAGGTGGCCTGGGCGTCCGTGAGATCGAACGCGCCCATCAGGCGCTCCTTGGCCTCGGCCACCTCATCGGACGTGCGGACGATCGCGATCACGTCGTCGATGTCGACCATGGCCAGCAGCAGGCCGTCGACGAGGTGCAGGCGGGCGTCGGCCTTGGCCCGAAGGAACTTGGAGCGGCGCAGGGTGACGTCCAGGCGATGCTTGAGATACACCTCGAGCATGTCCTTCAGTCCCATCGTGCGAGGTTGGCCGTCGACGAGCGCCACCGCGTTCACGGCGAAGGAGTCCTCGAGCTTCGTTGTCTTGTACAGCTGCTCGAGCAGGGCGTCCGGGTTGATGCCGTTCTTGACCTCGATGACGAGCCGCAGGCCGTTCTGCAGGTCGGTCAGATCCTTGATGTCGGCGATGCCCGTCAGCTTCTTGGCGCCGACCAGGGACTTGATCTGTTCGATGATCTTCTCGGGCCCGATCATGTAGGGCAGTTCGGTGACGACGATGCCACGACGGCGCGGGCTGACCTGCTCGACGCGCGCGGTCGCGCGCAGGCGCAGCGCGCCGCGGCCGGTGGCATAGGCGTCGCGCACCCCGTCCAGCCCGATGATCTTGCCGCCGGACGGGAAGTCGGGGCCCGGGACGAAGCGCATCAGGTCGTCGAGGCTGGCGTCCGGGTGATCGATCAGGTGCCGCAGAGCCGCCACGACCTCGCCCAGGTTGTGCGGGGCCAGGTTCGTGGCCATGCCGACCGCGATGCCGGTCGCCCCGTTGACCAAGAGATTGGGGAAGGCCGCGGGCAGCACGGACGGCTCGAGTTCCTTGCCGTCGTAGTTCGGGCGAAAGTCGACGGCGTCCTCGTCCAGGCCTTCGCACATCGCCACGGCGGACGGCGCCATGCGGCATTCCGTGTACCGCGCGGCGGCCGGCCCGGCGTCCAGCGATCCGAAGTTGCCGTGTCCCTCGACCAGGGGCAGGCGCATCGCCCACGGCTGGCCCAGGCGCACCATCGCGTCGTAGATGGCGGCGTCACCGTGCGGATGCAGGCGGCCCATGACGTTGCCCACCACGCGCGCGCACTTGACGAACGGCCTGTCCGGGCGCAGCCCATCGGCGTCCATCGAGAACAGGATGCGGCGCTGCACCGGCTTCAAGCCGTCGCGGGCGTCCGGCAGGGCCCGGGCGTAGATGACGGAGTAGGCATACTCGAGGTAGCTGGACTCCATTTCGGCGGAGATGTCGGTGTCTTGGATGCGGCCGGCCACCTCGGTGTCGGTATCGATCTCGGTCACAGTCATGCGTTGCTCCATCCGTGGGCTGCGCCTAGCGCGACCACCTGGGCGATTATGCCAAAGACCGTCGCGCCGGGTCGGCCTGCCACGCCGCTCGTGTGACATGATGAGTCGGTGGAGCCCCTGCAGGCCGGAGCCTTGGCCGATGTCCTACCGTCGGTGGCCTCGCACCTGGCGCCGGGTGTGGCTGCCGACAGTCTCGGTCTGCCGGAAGCCGACCGGTACGCCGTTTTGCTCGTCGACGGACTCGGTTGGTTCAACCTGTGGGACGACCCGTCGGTGGCGCCGGCCCTGGCCGCGCTGCGGGCGGCCCGGCTGACAACTGGCCTGCCCTCGACGACGACCGCCTCGCTGGCCACCTTGGCGACCGGGGCAGACACCGCCCGGCACGGCCTGGTCGGATACTCGTTCCGCACCCGCCCGGGCGTCGTCATGCAGACGATGACGTGGGACGATGCCACGTTCATCCCCGAGGTTGCGCAGCCAGTGCCCACTTGGTTCGAGCGACTGGACGGCTGCGCCGTGGTCGTGCCGGCGGCATTCGCAGGATCCGGACTGACGCGCGCGGTGCTGCGGGGCGCCGCCTTCGTGCCCGTGCCGGACGAACGCGACTGGCCGAGCCGCGTGGCGCAGGCGGTCGAGACCGTCGCGGCGCACCGGCTGACGTACGTCTACGAGCGCGGTCTCGATCACATCGGCCACCGGCACGGCTGGCGCACGAGCGCCTGGCGCCACCATCTCGGCCTGGTCGACGCCTACGCCGCCTCGCTCCTGCAGTCGCTGCCGTCCGGCACCGCGCTGCTCGTGACCGGGGACCACGGCATGGTCGACGTCCCCAAGACGCACCGCGTCTTTATCGAGGACGAACCGTCGCTGGCGGCAGATGTGGACCTCATCGGCGGCGAGGCGCGCCTGCGTCACATCTACACCGCGGATCCGGTGGCGGTGGCGTCGCGCTGGGCCGAATGGTGGGGACCACGGGCCGACGTGCGGCTGCGGCAGGACGCCATGGATTGGTTCGGATCGGTTCCCCCATCGGCCCAAGTGGCGCAGCGCCTCGGCGACGTCGTGTTGGCCATGAAGGACGATTGGGCCGCCTGCACTGCGACGCGCCCGCGCGAGGCGTCCATGACCGGCCTGCACGGCTCGGCAACGGAGCAGGAGCGGACCGTGCCGCTGCTGACAGCGTTGGTGTGAGCCTTCGTCAGGCTTGTGTCTGCGGGCTGCCGAACATGATCTCGTCCCAGGTCGGCACCACGGCGCGCTTCTTGGACTTCGGGATCCGCTGCGTCGGCTCCTTGGCCTCGTCGCCCACCGGCTTGACGGGCTCGGCGGCGCGTTTCGCGGGCTTCGCGGCGGCCGCCTTGGGCTTGGCGTCGTGGCCGGCCGGCCGGGCGGACAGACGATCGGTGGCGTCCGCGTCGCGCAGACCCTCGTAGATGCGCACGGAGTCTTCGTTGAAGCTGGCCAGCATGTCGTACAGCACGTCCATCTGGGTGTCCGGCGCGGCGACCAGGTCGTAGACGCCGTCGACCTCGGCCAGATCGGCGGGGGAGTAGTCGTCCGGTTCGAAATCGGCCAGCGACAGCTGGTGCGTGTCGTTCAGGTCGACCGTCGGCTCGTTGGACCGATCGCGGGACGTGCTGCGGCGGCCCGGCTGCGGTCCGCGCGCCAGGGACTGCTCGCCGATCAGCCAGCGTGCCTCGTCGTTGACGGCCACCGAGAATCGTCCGGCTGGATCGTAGCGGAACACACCCTCGTGCAGGGCCGATCCGGAGTGGTAGGACGCCCGCAGCGTCCACAGGCGATCGGTGCCGCGCCAGGCGTCCCACGAAACGTTGGCGCTGCTGAGCCCCCGGCTGGCCAGGCGGTCGCCGACGAGTTCGGCCAGAGTCTGGTGGGCGGAGACGCCCTCGCGCCTGACCTGACCGCGCGATGCCTGCTCGGCGATGAAGGCGCGCTCGGCCAGGACGGGTCCCGCGAAGGTATCGATGTCTTCAGTCTTCATGCCGGACGACTCGGCCAGCTCAGCCACGGACTGGCCCGCACGGATGCGCGACTGAATCTCGCGCGGCGTCAACGCTGCGTCCATGCTGCCCTTTCGTTGTTGTACTAACCTACAGCGCGGCGGCGGGGCCTGTCGTCTTCGCCGTGTTCAAGCCTGGACCGGCGCTTGAAGGTGGGGGGTAGACTGAGCTCCCTTTGCAGCCCCGGACATGACCGAGCACTTGACAGCCGCCACCTGGCCGACACACACGACGATCCGGGTGCAGCGCGACCGGAATGTGTCTAGAATACGGGGTCGCTGGCGTTGAGTTTGGCGGCAGTTTGACGAGAGGAAACCATGGCGACCGATTACGATGCCCCCCGCAAGGCCGACGAGGAAATCCCCGAGGACTCACTTGAGGAACTCAAGTCACGACGCAACGACAAGCAGTCGGGACAGGTGGATGAGGACGAGGTGGAGGCGGCCGAGTCGTTCGAGTTGCCCGGTGCCGATCTGTCACACGAGGAGCTGACGGTGCGGGTGCTGCCGCGTCAGGCCGACGAGTTCATCTGCGCCGGGTGCTTCCTCGTCAAGAGTCGCACGCAGATCGCGGCGGTTCGTGGCGGGGAGGAGTATTGCGTCGACTGCGTCTAGCGGCTACTTGCCGATGCGGACGACAACGGGCTTGGCCTTGGCCTGCCAGCGCTTGGCGCCAATCCGGTTCAGGAAGATCTGCGTGGCGGCCAGGATCAGGCCGCTCAACAACACCCATGCCAGAGCCTGATGGGCCGGCACCTCAGGGTCGGCCAGGTCGGGTGGTTCCTGCCCTGTGAGCCGGGTCCACGTGCCGTGCAAGCCCTTCGAGGCGACGGAGCCGGTCACCGCGCCGAACAGGGCGAAGGCGATCTTGTTACGAAGACTCATCTTGCCTCCTTCGGTCAGCAGTCTACGCGCCGAAAGCTAGGCTAGATGTTTGAGCGCTGGAAGGAGACCAATGTTCGGGCGCACCAGGAAGCAGGTCGATGACGATGTCATCGAGGACGACACGGACGACACCGAGAACCAGGAGTCAGAGCCGGCGGAGGACGAAGTCGAGGACGATCAGCCGGACGACGAGTGGTCGAGGTTTGACGCCTCGCGCGACTGGCGCGAGGACGGCCCCTTCGACATCACGGAAGTCGACCTCGACGCCGACGATGTCCAGCGGTTGGACTTCGGGTCGCTGATCGTGACGCCGTTCGACGGGATGCAACTGCAGATGCAGATCAGCCAGGCCAGCAAGCTGGTGCAGGCGCTCCTGGTGGTCGCGAAGGAGGCGGCCCTCGAGGTGGCGTTGTTCGCCGCCCCGGCCCGCGGCTCCATGCTGGCCCAGGTGCGCAGCGACATGGAAGCTGCCACGGAGCAGGCGGAGGGCACGATGACGCTCACGCGAGGTCCCCTGGGCACCGAGGTGCGCCGCGTCCTGCCGGTCACTGCGCCCGATGGACGGACCGGCAAGCAGGCCAGCCGCACGTGGATGGTGCAAGGCCCGAAGTGGCTGCTGCGTGGCGTCCTGTTGGGCAAAGGCGCCACCGAGGACGCGGTGACGGGGGATTCCGAGTTGCTGTTCGAGTTCTTCTGCAACCTTGTGGTGCGCCGTGGCGACACGCCGCATGTGCCCGGCGAGCTGATCGGGCTGGAGGTGCCGGCCGCGCTGGCCGCCACTCTGGAAGAGCAAGCTGCCAAGGCGGCGCCGGCATCCGCGTGATGGAGCCCCTCCGGCTTGGCGAGATGGCCAAGGGCGGCGCCTGCGTGGCGCGGCTGGTCGGCGACGACGGCGGTGCCGGACGGATTGTGTTCGTGCGCGACGGGCTGCCTGGAGAGACCGTCCGCATCGAGGTGACCGACACGTCGCGGGCGTCCTGGTGGCGCGGCCGCGTGGTGGAGGTCCTGGAGCCGTCGCCCGATCGTGTCGAGCCTGTCTGCCCCAACGCCGGCCGGTGCGGCGGCTGCGACTGGCAGCACATCGCGCTCCAAGCGCAAAGACAGTTCAAGGCCGGGCTGGTGGGCGGGCAGATGCTGCGTCTGGCCGGCCAAGACGCGACGGTGACGGTGGCGGCGATGAAGGACGACGCCGGACTGGGGTGGCGCACCCGCATGCGCTACCTCGCCGACGGCGCGGCCGTCGGGTTGCGGGCGCCGTTCTCGCACGACATGGTGCCGCTGCCCGCGGCCGGCTGCCCGCTGGCGGCCCCGGGTGGTCCGACGCCCCCGGAGCTGGTCGTCCTGGCCGGCGACTCGCCCGAGGTGGGAGTCACGGTGGCGGACTCCGGCGTGACCGTGTGGCGGCCCGCCCGAGGCGTCGTCAGCGGCGAGGCCGTCGTCGAGCAGCGCGTGCACGGTCGTGGCTTCGAGGTGCGGGCGGACGGCTTCTGGCAGGTGCACCCGGACGCGGCCGGGAGCCTCGTGGACGCCGTCATGGATGTCCTGCAGCCCCGGGCGGGCGAGCACGCGGCCGATCTGTACTGCGGCGTCGGCCTGTTCGCGGGAGCGCTGGTGGATGCCGGGGCGACGGTGCGCGGCGTCGAGGCCGACCGGGCGGCCGTCCGGCTGGCTCGTCGCAACGTCCCCGGGGCGGAGTTTCTCCAGGGGCGCGTCGAGCGAACAGATTGGGCGCGGCCCGGCCGCGTCGACCTTGTGGTGCTCGATCCACCGCGGGCGGGGGCGGGGCGCCCAGTCGTCGACGCTGTGTCCGGCGCGGCGCCGCGGGCGGTGGCGTACGTGGCCTGCGACGAGGCTTCGCTGGCGCGCGACGTCGCCTACTTTGCGGCGCGCGGCTACGCCTTGACGTCCCTGCGGGCGTTCGACATCTTTCCGATGACCGCGCACGTCGAATGCGTCGCCGGTTTCGCGCGGTCCTGACGCCGACCGCCAACTCGGCGGTCTTGGGTGTCCCAAGTAAACTGTCTTGAGTGTCGCTGCTGGATCAGATCCGATGCCCCGACGATCTGCGTCGGCTGAAGCCGGAACAGTTGCGCACCCTGGCGGGTGAGATCAGGGAGTCCATGATCGCGCACGTCGGGCGCACGGGTGGGCATCTGGGTTCCAACCTTGGCATCGTCGAATTGACGATCGCCGTCCATCGCGTATTCGACTCGCCGTACGATCCGATCATCTTCGACACCGGTCATCAGGCCTACGTGCACAAGATGCTGACGGGCCGCGCCGATCGCTTCGACACTTTGCGGCAGGCCGGCGGCCTGTCCGGCTATCCGTCGCGGGCCGAGTCGCCGCACGACTGGGTCGAGAACTCACACGCTTCGACGGCGCTGTCGTGGGCGGAAGGCCTCGCCCGCGCGTTCCATCTGCGCGGAGAGACGGGACGGACCGTGGTGGCCGTGGTCGGCGACGGGTCATTGACCGGCGGAATGGCCTGGGAGGCCCTGAACAACATCGCGGTCGACCAGCTGCCGATAGTCATCGTCGTCAACGACAACGGGCGCTCCTATCAGCCGACGGTCGGCGGCCTGGCCAAGCAGTTCTCCGGCCTGCGCACCGATCCGCGCTACGAAAAGATGATGCGGCGCGTCGGCCGCGCCGTGCAGAGCACGCCGGTGGTTGGCCAGTGGGCGGCCGACATCATGAGCGCGATCCGCGCCGGCCTGAAGGCGTTGCTCGTGCCCCAATCGATGTTCTCCGACCTGGGCATCAAGTACATCGGGCCGTTCAACGGCCACGACCTCGTGGCGACCGAGCGGGCTCTACGACAGGCCAAGCGCTACGGTGGCCCGGTCATAGTTCACGCGATCACGCGCAAGGGCAAGGGTCTGGACGCCGCGGAACAAGACGGTGAGCGCTTTCACGCCGTCGAGCATCTCGACGAGGTGACCGGCGAGCGCCTGCCGGCGGGGGAAGTGTCATGGACAGACGCCTTCTCCGAGGAGTTGGTGCGCCTGGCCCGCCAGCGTCCCGACATCGTCGCGCTGACGGCGGCCATGCTGGGCCCCACCGGGCTCGGGGCCTTCGCCAAGGAGTTCCCCGACCGGGTGTTCGACGTCGGTATCGCGGAGCAGCACGCTGTCGCCTCGGCCGCCGGGATGGCCGCCGCCGGCCTGCACCCGGTCGTGGCTATCTATTCGACGTTCCTGAACCGGGCCTTCGACCAGTTGGTCATGGACGTCGGACTTCATCGGGCAGCGGTCACGTTCGTGGTGGACCGGGCGGGCGTGACGGGGCCCGATGGCCCCAGTCACCACGGGCAGTGGGACGTCGCGCTCGCCGGTCTGGTGCCGGGATTGCGGCTGGCCGCCCCCCGTGACCGCAGCCGACTGGCCGAGGCGTTGGAGACGGCCGTGGACTACGACGGGCCGGTCGTGGTGCGCTACGCCAAGGGTGGCGTGCCGGCCGATCTGGCCAGTGTCGTGAGTCGCCATGGCCTCGATGTCATGACCGCTGCGGGTACGCCTGACGTTCTGATCGTGGCCTACGGCGCCATGGTCGAAGTGGCGGTGGCGGCGGCCCGGGAGCTGAATGACGATTTGGGAGTGACGGTCGTCGATCCCGTCTGGGCGCTGCCGGTGGCCGACTCGTTGGTGTCGCTGGCGGCCGGCTTCAGACTGGTCGTCACCGTCGAGGACGACGTCACCGTTGGCGGGCTGGGTTCTCAGTTGCAACAGGCGATGGCGCAGGCCCAAGTCGTGGTGCCCATGTGCAACCTGGGTCTGCCCAAGGCCTTCCTGCCGGCCGGCCGGCGGGAGGAGCTCCTGTCGGCGGCGGGCCTGGACGCCCCGGGCATCGCGACCGCGGTGAGGCGGGCGTGGTCGGCCGTCACGTCGGCGGAGGCCGGTGAGCCGTTGGTTGCGGTGGGGGCCTGAACGGCTACCCAACCGCCCGCAGCGCGGTGGCCAGAGCCGGAGCCAGCAGGTCGCACTGCCACGGGCGGGCCTGGACCTCGGCCAACGCGGTGCGCAGGCCGGCTTCGCTGAAATCGGCGTCATCCGGCCAGACGATTTGGGCCAGGTTGGGAACCGTCAGCAGGTTCTGGGGTGGCAGCGAGTGGGCCTCGGCGACCGCCAGGACGGCGGGGCGAGCCGCTGCCCACCGGGCGGCGGCCGCCGGATACGACTGATCCCAATAGCGGGGCGCCGGGAGGGAGCGAGACCTCGAACGCTTTGGCCACTTCGACGGATCGGCGGCCAGGACCTGCACGACGGCGCCCGACCAGCGGTGGCGATTGCGGCGGCAGAAGCGGCCCTTGAAACCGGGAAGAGTCACGATCTTGGCCGGGATGTCGGCGACCGCCATGCGCGCGAGCTCGGCCGCCGCGTCGACCATCGCGGTGTCGGGCACCAATCGACCGGGCGCAATGTCCGACTCGCGGGCCAGCTCGTCTCGGACGTTCCACAACGCACGGGCCACGGCCAGCTCGCGCGACTGGTGGAGGCGCCCGAGGCCACGCAGGCCGCGCCAGCGCTCGGGATCCGTCTCCGGGGGCAGGGCGAAGCGTTGGATGACGTCGGAGAACTCCTGACGAGCCCATTCGGCCTTGCCCGCCTGCTCCAGATCGTAGGCCACGGCATCGCGCAGTTCGAGCAGGAAATCGACGTCGAGGCTGGCGTAGTTGAGCCAGGCGGACGGCAGCGGCCGGCGTGACCAGTCATCGGCCGAGTGGGCCTTGGCGAGCTCGATGCCCAGGTAGTGGGTGAGCATGGGCGACAGCGACACGCGCTGCAGCCCGAGAAGGCGGCCCGCCAGCTCGGTGTCGAAGATGCGTTCGGGCACCAGGCCGACCTCGGCGAGGCAAGCCAGGTCTTGACTGGCCGCGTGCAGCACCCACTCGCAGCCGGCGATGGCACGCGACAGGTCGTCCAGGTGAGCCAACCCGTCGGACTCGGCCAGCGCGATGGGGTCCACCAGGTGCGTGCCGGTGGCGGCCTGGTGGAACTGCAACAGGTAGGCCTTGGACGAGTAGCGGAAGCTTTGGGCCCGTTCCGCGTCGATCGCGATGGGGGCCGCCGGGTCGATCGACGCGATGAACGCGCGCAGCTCGGCGGGATGGGTGATCAGGGGTGCTGGACCGCTGTGGGGGGCCGTCACCAGACTGACATGACGCGAGGATGCGGTGTCGGTCATTGCCTGCCGCCGGCCCGCCGCGCAAGCGGCACGACCCCTTCGGCCAGTGGCTCAAGCCCCGCCAGCTGGCACAGCAGATCCTGCCAGGCGGCCATGTGCCGCTCGATCTGCGACTCGTCCGGCACCGTCCAGGAGCTGCGCACCTCGACCTCGGCACCATCCGGGGTGGTGTCGAGCCCGCCAAAGCTGTGGGACGTCATGGTCGTGACCGTTCCGCTGGCGGCGGTGTAGTCGGCGTCGGCGTGGTGCAGGGCGTCCGTCAGCCACGACCAGGCCACGTCGGCCAGCATGGGGTCGGCGGCCATCTCCAGCTCGACCTGGGCTTGCGCGTAGCTGACGACGCGGGTGTTGCCGTCCCAGGTGTCGTCCCCCTCCGGGTTGTGCAAGATGACCAGCCGCCCGGAGGCGATGGTCTCCTCACCCGTTCGGACCTCGGCCTCGAGCGCGAGGGCGTAGGGCGCGATGCGCTGCGGGGAGCCGATCTCAACCGCGTGGACCTCGCGGCGCCAGCGAAAGGCGCGCGCGGCTGATGCCATGGAGGCGAAATCCTGGTGCGACAGCTGGGCGATCACGACAATGAAGCCTAATGTCGCAACCGGTTGGCCGGGAACAGGCGCGCGGGCGCCGCGGAGCATACTGGAGTCATGACACATGACAAGTCAGCCAAGAAGAAGTCATCTGGCAAACCCCCCTCGCTCAGGGCTCAGTTGCGCTGCCCCTCCGGCGTCGTGGACGTCACCAAGTTCGACACACACTCCGCGCCCCTGTTCCCCGGCCGCGGCAAGGCCGACGCCGCCCAGGCGACGACGGCGATCCGGTCAGTTCTCGACGATCTGCAGGAGAAGCTCTACGCGAACTTCCGTGGTGACGAGACGCCCGTGCCGGGGGCACCCCCGAAGCCCAAGGCCAGCGTGCTGATCGTGCTGCAAGGCATGGACACGGCCGGCAAGAGCGGCATCGTCAGTCACGTCCTCGGTCTGGTCGATCCGCAGGGGGTCAGGATCCGGGCGTTCAAGGCGCCGACTCCGGCGGAGCGCCGCCACGATTTCCTGTGGCGCATCCGGCAGGCGCTCCCCGAGCCGGGCATGATCGGCGTCTTCGACCGCTCCCACTACGAAGATGTGCTGATCCAGCGCGTCGAGAACATGGCCACGCCCGATCAGATCGAGGCCCGCTACGATCAGATCAACGCGTTCGAGCGCGAGCTGGCGGCGTCCGGCACGCGCGTCATCAAGTGCTACCTCGCCATGTCGAAAGACGAGCAGAAGAGGCGGCTTCTGGCGCGCCTGGACGATCCGACCAAGTACTGGAAGGTGTCGCTGGGCGACCTGCCGGTGCGGCTGCAGTGGGACGAGTACATGAAGGCATACTCGGTGGCGCTGAGCCGCTGCAATCAGGACTGCGCGCCGTGGTACGTGATACCGTCCGACCGCAAGTGGTACCGGAACTGGGCGGTCGCCAAGATCCTTTCCGAGACGCTTCAGGACATGGACCTGACCTGGCCGCCCGCGACGTTCGATGTGGCGGCCGAGAAGGCCAAGATTCAGGCCAGCTAGCCCTTGAGGCGGAACAGCACCTCGCCTGCGTTGGGCTCGACGAACACGTCCGGGTCGGCGCGCAGGGCGTCCAGGTCGATTTCGTCCGGTGACAGGTAGTTGGCGTTGGCGGCCTCGACGATCTCACGCGGCACCTGCGTGCACAGCGTCAGCTTGATGCGGTTGTGTTCGACGCCGGTCGCCGGATCGTAGGTGCCGCCGCCGCGCACGTGCGTCGAGTGGGCCAGGACGGCCGTCGGGACGTCCTTGAACTTGTCCCACTGCTTGAGGAAGTAGTCCATGCAGTGATAGCCGACGTCGTACACCTCGGGATGCTGCTCGGAGAGAGCCTTGACGTGCGGCGCGTAGATGATGACCTCGCCGCCCTCGGCCATGGCCGGCTGGATCTTGTAGCAACCCTTGGCGGCCGTCCACATGTCGGCGTACCGCGTCGGCATCATCGCGACCACCTTCTTGAAGGGCTTCCCGACGTACTCGATGTGCGAGTCGGCGGCCACCTCGCTGGACAGCGCCCAGGCGTCGTCCAACTCGCCCGTGGCGACGTACTCGATCTCGTCGGTGCCCGACTTCACGACCAGGCACACGCCCATGCGGTGCGTCGGGATCAGCTCGGCGGCCGCGTTGATGACGGCCCGCACCGGCGTGATGCCACGGCTGCCGATCAGATCGTCGATGCCGATGAGCGCGCCCAACCAGTGCGACAGATCGATGATTTCGTGCGTCGCGCAGCCCGGGATGAAGTACTTGTTGCCGCCCGAGATGCCGACGACCTCGTGCGGGAAAACCGGTCCGATGACGATGCTGACGTCGGCGTCGGCGACCAGCTTGTTGACCTCGACCCTGACGTCCTGCTTCAGGCGTCCGCCGGACAGCTTGTCGATGTCGGCGGCGCTGATGGTGCCGACGTCGACGATGTTGGCGGGGTTCTTCCACTCATGGTTGACGACGGTCATGCCCGGGTACTTGGCGGCGATTCCCATGGGCTCGGCGCCGAACCAGTGGTCCAGTTCGGCGGGCGACATGTAGGCGTGCGTCCCGAGCGCGATCAGGGCCGTCAGCGACGAAGCCCGTCCGATCAGCTCGCGGTAGACCGTGTCCATGACGCGGGGCAACGGGCAGCTGCGCGTGCCGTCGGGGACCACGAGGACGACCTTCTTGCCGTCCACGGGGAAAGTGGCCAATTGTTTGGTCAGGAACGCGTCAAGGTCGGCCTGGCTGACGACCTGGTGGGCGCCACCGATGCAAGCTGCTTCATTGATGCTCACGATGATCCTCCTTCGGTTCAGTGATGATCCCATGGTAGACGCCATGCTCGGCGCCGCCCCATCGCGGGACACCCGTCCAGGTCAGCAGAACGAAATGTTGTCGAAGTACTCGGTGTGCTGGTGGACCTGCGCCGAGACGTCGATCTCGTGGACGTTGCTGTCCACGATCCCGAAGCCGCACGCGCCAACGGCGTCCGCCCCCAATTCGGCCGTCTTGTAGACCAGAGTCAGCACGGGATCATTGGCGGAATAGTAGTTCCAGATGCCGTTCGACGCCGCCGCGCCGATGCGCGTCCATTGCGGACCCGGGCTGCAGGCCGCGCCCACGAGCTGAACGGCCTCCAAGCGCGGTTCGCCGGGGCGGGACGCCAAGACGTTGGCTGCCGTGGCCATGACGCGAGCGCCGAGGCTGTGGCCCACGAGGATGAACCTGTCGCGCCGGGTTCGCGCGATGAGATCGGCCAGCAATTCGCCGGTCGCGTCGGCGCGCCGCTTCGCCAGCCACCAGGGGTTCTTGATAAGCTCCATGGCGGCCAGGGGGGCGGCCAGCGGGCCCAGAGAGCCCCCTTTCTTGGCCGATTGAGCCAGCATCGTGGCGGCGGTCTTCGCGATCTGGGTCGCCCCCTGACCGGCGAACATCAACGCCACGTCCTTCAACTCCATGGCGCCCCAACGCACGCGGTACACCGGGTTCAGCGGATAGCGCTCGCTGACGAGGTGACGCCAGTCGCCCCAACCGCTGGTCCTCTCCGACAGCCACCCGTCGGCCAGCAGCACGGGGCTTCCGACGCCGTCCTGCACCTCTTCGATGTCGAACGACTTGTCTTCCCGGGCGAAGGCGCTGATCACACGAGCCCAACCGGCGCCGCCGAGCGCCGATCCGGCGGCGGACACCATATTGGTGCCTCCGGAGATGCCGAGCCCGCCCGCCGCCAGCGCGCCGCCCCCGAGCCAGGCCAAGCCAGCGTTCGTCGCGACCGCCCCCGAGTAGCCAAGGACCTGTGCGCCGATGAACCCGCCCACCGCGGGGGCCGCCAGCGTCGCCAGCGGCCAAGTCGCGGCGATGGCCGGCAGAACGGCGAGATACTTCTCCAGCCTCAAGGCATTGACCGCCTCGTACTTGAGCCAGTCCTGGTATTCCATGATGTGGTCGAACTGCTGGTCGAGCTTGGCGAACGATGGGATGTCGTGACGGTGCTCGGCGCAGAAGAACCTGATGCCGGGACCGCTGGCGTTGAGCACCGCGAAAGCCTGGCACCCGGGGACGGCGCACGGCGTCGTCGGTGACCCGCAGCCCTGGCAGAGATACGCGTCGGACAGCCCCCGCCGCCGGTCACGCTTCTCGTGGTCCGTCTTGGCGAAGCACGCCGAGCACCAGCGCGAGGACAGCACGGGTCCAGGTTCGGCGTCGAGCAGATCCAGGATGAGGTTGGCGGTCCTGCGGGCCGACTCCGCCTCTTTTTCGAAGAACTGGCGGGTCTCCTGCGTGTCGGCGGCGTCGGCAGCCACCTGGCTGGTGCCGTACTTGACCAGGCTATCGACCAGGGTGGCATTCTTCGTCAACTGCTTGGTCCCAGTGGTGACAGGCCCAGCTTCCGT
>JGI20166J26741_10188892_pt1 | contig 33643 bp, 29 predicted proteins | sample TergutCu122P5_FD_26741 | JGI IMG/M metagenome (IMG submission 26741)
CACCACCGGCGAACCCACCACCACATCAGCCGACGACGCCGCGAACTGCACCTTCGCCAAGTCGAGATCCGGAATCACATTCCCCTGACAATCCCTCGCCATCAACGTACCCGTGTAGTGATCGGTGCCGTCGGCCTTGACCCACGTCTTCTGATCGGACGTGACCGGGACCGGCTGGACGGCGAACGTCGACTTCGACGCGCAGAACGGGCCCGAACGGAACGGGATCGGCAGCGTCGTCGCCGTCACGGGCGTCTGGGCATGGATGGCCGCACCCTTGTACATGAGCGACGCCACATAGTCCGAGCCGGCCGTCACACTGGTGAACGTCACGGTGTACTGGCCGGTGCCGTTGCCAACCGGGGTGACGGTCGGCGATGTGACGACGGGCGACGTGCCCGAGAACACGATGTCGGTCAGCGTCAGGCCGTCCTTCAGGTTGCCGAACGAGTCCTCCGCCGTGAACGTGCCGGTGTAGTGAGCGGTGCCGTCGGCGATGGGCCAGCCGGTCATCGCCGCGTTGCCCGGATCGGTGATGGGTGCCACGGTGAAGTACGACTTCGTGTAGTCGACATCGGCGGGCGTGAATGTCACGGTCTTCGGCGAGTCGACCAGCGCCGTGGCGGTGCCATTGACGGGCACGGTGGCCGACAGTTCGTCCGTGTACGTGCCGGCCTTGCTGGACGTCAGCTGCACGAAGCACGTGCCATCCGGCCCGGTCTCGCAAGTGTTCGTCCCGCCGACGAACGACGTCGAAGCCGGCGTCGCGTTCGCGAACGTCACCAGCGCGCCCTCGATCGGCTGATGGTCGGCGTCCTGGATCGTCGCGATGCCCTTGATCGAGCCTCCCGCCGGGGTCGCCGCCGGATCGGGATCGGTCGTCAGCTTCGTGTACGTCGGGGTCGGCGCCAGCGTCGCCAGCACCGTCATGTCTTGGCCCAGGGCAAACGTGTAGCTGAACGTCACCCCGTTGCCGACGGGCGTCAGATCAGAACCCTGAAGCGTCTTGACGATGGTGCCCGTCGTGGTGTCTTCGATGTCGACCCGCTGCACCGAGTACTTGTTGTCCGGCGGCGTGACGCTGAAGGATGTCGCCGACGTCGATGATGCTGCCACGGCCGGCCAGAACGTCGTCGTCGTGTTGTTGACCCCCGACATCGGCACCGTGTTGAACGCCACCGGGCCGGAGATCGTGCCACTCGTCGTGACAGCGGCCGGGCGGTAGACGGCATCCCCGATCGTGAACGAATAGTCCTCGATCTCGCCGAACGACGTCCACGGCGTGGTGCCCGTGGGCGTGCCCTGATACTCGCCCAGCGAGTTGTCGGCCTTCGTCTGCGGCGCCGTCGATACGGACGCGCGCAACTGCACCGTCGCGTTGATCGCCACCGTGCCACCCGTCTGGAACTGGTACGGCCCGGTCACCGGGCCGGCCGCCGACAGCTTCGTCGCCTGCCCCGCCGTCGGCCACACCGGGGACGGCGACCAGGTGTTGTTGCCGGCACCCGTCGTCCAGGCCGAGATGTAGCACGGCGTGTCCGGATCCGCACAATCGATGCCAGCTTGCACGTCCGCCGACAACTGGTACGACTTCGTCGCCGACAACACCGTGCCCTGCAACGGGATATTGCCATTCGGTGTCACCAGGAACACGCCGTCATCGGTGGCGTGCGAATTGTCCGTCGCCGGGCCGGTGTACTTGCCGACCGTCGGGCCCAACTGCACCGGGGCGCCCAGCCCGTTGTTGTGCACCGGCGCGTTCGCGGCCACCGTCGCCGGGCCGGAGGCGGAGTCGCCGAACGAGCCGGCCGCCGTGATGCCGAAGTTGGCCTCACCGACCACCTGGTCGCCCTTGATCGACACGGTCGAGTAGATCGCCATCTTGTCCGGCTGCGTCGCGGCGTTCGTGCCGAGCTGCGCCAAATCCGTCGGAACGGCCGGATCGACGAACGGCGGCGGGATGGCACCCGTGCAGGTGCCGCCGGCCGCGGCCGTGATGTTGCCTTCCTTCTGACAGGTCGCCGTGACCATCGCCGACGATGCGGTGCCGATCGCCTGGTTGTAGCCCGACGCCCACGTCTGGACCGCGTTCACGTTCTGCGGCGCGGCGTCCGTACCGATGTTGATCTGCGGCTGCGCGACGCGCACGACGTAGTCACCGTCACCACCCAACAGGAACGAGTAGTTGCCCGACTGGTTCGTCTGCCGCACACCCATCAGCACATACTTGCCCGCGTTCGCCCCGCTGGTCGCCTTCAGATAGATCGCCACCGTCACGTTCGGGGCACCCACCTCACCGGCATCGATCGCACCATTGGCGTTCGCATCGTTGTAAACCGTGCCCTCCAACACCTGCGCCGTCTGCCCCGACGCCAGGTCCTGCACATAGTTCTGGACCGGGCCGAACGTACCGGCATCGTACGCCAGACCCGACATCGGGTTGGTCTGCGCGAGCCAGTCACCATCCTGATAGACCGCGGTGTAAAGCATGCCATTGAAGAACGCCGAACCATACCCGTAGCTGCCACCGTTCGAGAAGGTGTTCACCCGTGACGGCTGGCCCGGAGCCGTCTGGATCGGGGTCACCAACTCGTACGTCCAATTCGCGCCGTTCTCCCCCGGAACCACCCGCACCAACCACAGACGCGACGCGGCCGCCAAACCGAACGTCGGCGCCGCCTGCGTCGAACCAACCAGCAGATAAGCGTTCCCATTCGCATCCAACGCGAAGTCCGACTTCACCGACGCGTTACCCGTGCAGCCATCCCCAGTGCCGAAAATGTTGTCGGCCGCCGTCTTCGGCTTCAGCGTGCCCGAGAAGTTATAGTCCAACGTCACCGGGTCGAAGATCATCATCGCATACGAGTTATTGATACCCGCGCACTCCCCGCCACCCAAGAAGACCTTGCCGTTCTTCTGGATCACCTCACCAGCCGACCAATAGCTATACGCGGTACCCGTCCGCTGCTGGTTGAAGTTCCCGAAGTCCGGATTCGGGGCCAAGATGAACTGGCCATCCGTCGAGTCGGCAGTCCACCGCACCATGGCAAACGTGTTATTCGGCGCGGTCGGTCCGCCGTTCTCTGTCGGGTCGACATAGCCCTGTTGCGAGTCCCACCCCCACAGGTAGGCCGCCTTCCCCCGGCCCGTACCATACGGGTCGGCATCGATCGCGATGGTCGACAGCGGGTTCGACTGGATGTTGGACGCGTTCTTGCCATAGCCGATCAAGACCTGATTGGCGCCGTTCGGAGGCTGACTGTTGTCCAAATACCACACCGTGCCGCCGTTGCTGTACGTCGAACCGTACAAGTGGTCCCGGTCAATCGGCGTGAACGGCACGCTCGCCGAACTCGACGACGTCGTCGCACCAAGCAGAACCGGACCCGCACTAGTGCCCGTGCCGCCGATGAAGCGCCAACCAGCCGTATTGAACGAAGAAGCGTTCCCCTGGACCGAGGCAGCCTGACCCTCCGGAGCCATCACCTGCCCCAACACACCAAGACCCAACATCGACGCGGCAAACGCCGACACCAAGGCCAGCGGACCACGCCAACGACGGTTGGCCGCCGTCTTGGCAGTGGACGACCCGATCCGATTCTGGACGCGCAACATGTCCGATCCCCTCAGCCACACGCATCATTGGGCGCGGCTGTGTGTGGCCCCTACGACATCAGCCCGGCAGCGACACAAACGGCGGCCGGGTAGCCGCTGGAACGTAGTTTTCCATCATTTGTACTTGCTGTCAAGCCCTTGAGGACGGGCTTTGTCCTGGGCGAGGGCCGTAGACAGGCCAGAGACATCGGTCGGTTTGTTGTGGGGCCGGACGCCGAAGCGGCCGACCCCACTTCCCTTGCAGGGGGGCCTCCTTGGGGGGGTAGAGGCCACGTCCCCACAAGCATTACACAACCACGTTGTTCAGCACGTAGCCACAGTTTCCGCGTCCCGCCTGGGGCGGCATTCGTCAGTCCCAAATCGGCCACCGCGGGATACCCGGCCCCCGCAGGCAGCGCGGGCGGGCGCCGCGGAGCAACCGATCCGCTTGTTTGTCACCTGCGGGTGGACATGGAACATGGCATTGATAATACCATGTTTGCGCCCAGTCAATAGCGTCGTTCGCCGGGCTGTGCGTCCCCAATGACGGGCCTGAGAAAGGCCTGGCTGAGGGCTCCCATCCCGCATCGTCCGAACCGGCCGCGAGGGCGGGCTGCCGGCCGGCATCCCGCATCGTCCGGACGGGCGCGTGGCGCGGGTTCCCAAGGGGGCCGCGCCACTCGTAGACTGCGGTCATGGGCCTGAGCGAAGACGTCGAGGCGCTGGTGGCCGACATCCCGCCCGGCCGCGTCATGACGTACGGCGACGTCGCCGCCTGCGTCGGGCATCCCGGTGCGGCGCGCGTCGTCGGGATGATCGCGCATCAGGGGTCGTCCGACGTCCCGTGGCAGCGCGTCGTCAACCACCAGGGAGGCCTGGCCAGGGGTTATGACGGGGGACCGGCCGGGCAGCGCGCCGCCCTCGAGGCCGAGGGTGTGGCCTGCGCCGGCGACCGCGTGGCCGACTTCGCCGCCCGGCGCTGGTGGCCGGGGGAATGAAACGGCCGGCAGCCTTGGTTTCATGTTCGTAAGGTGCGCAAGCACACATCGATGCTCCGGGCGTCCCCGATGACCCGGCACTCCAAAGAAGGAAGCACATCATGGCACAAGAATTCGCAGGCAAGGTCGCGCTCGTCACGGGCGCTGGATCGGGCATCGGCGAGGCCGTCGCCAAGCAGCTGGCCGCCGAAGGCGCCAGCGTCGTCGTCGCGGACATCAGCGGTGACGCGGCCAAGAAGGTGGTGGCCGACATCACGGCCGCCGGCGGCAAGGCCGTCGCCTTCGTCGGCGACGCCGCCAACCCGGACGACGTCAAGGCGTCCGTCGACCTGGCCGTCAAGACCTACGGCGCGCTGCACCTGGCGCTGAACAACGCCGGCATCGGCGGGCCGAACGGCATGATCACCGACGTGCCGCTGGACGGCTACAAGCGGCTGATCGACGTCAACCTGAACTCCGTGTTCTACGGCATGCAGGCCGAGATCCCGGCCATTCTGGCCGCCGGCGGTGGCTCGATCGTCAACACGTCGTCGATCCTGGGCCTCGTCGGCACCGATCTGGCCGTCCCGTACGTCACGGCGAAGCACGGCGTTGTGGGCATGACGAAGGCCGTCGCGATCGCCTACGCGCCGAAGGGCGTCCGCGTCAACTCGGTGCACCCCGGCTACATCGACACCCCGCTGCTGTCCGCGCTGGACGACGCGACGATGGCCGCTCTGGTCAAGATGCATCCGATCGGCCGGCTCGGGACGTCCGAGGAGGTCGCCGAGGTCGTGCTGTTCCTGCTGAGCGACCGGTCCAGCTTCGTCACGGGCTCGCAGTACGTCGTCGACGGCGGCTACACCGCCCAGTAATCCACTCTTCGGGACGGATCGGGGATTCGCACGCCGGCAACCGGTTCGCCGTCCAGTTTGGACGGGCGGCCAGTGCCTGCGGCGCGCGCCTGCGGAATCCTCGGTCCGTCCCGAACTCTGGGTGGCAGAACCCATGCCAGATCGGCTATCCCGAACTCTGGTGGGCAGAACCCATGCCAGACCGGCCATGATCGAACTGTGACCGGCACCGTGGCATGGGTTTTGTCGCGTCCAGGCCCGGTTCCGTCACCACATTCCATGCCATCGTCGCTCGGATCCGGCCCGGAGGCCGACTCTGGTCTGGGTTTTGTAGGCGAACGATCTCACCCCCGGCATAACCCGGATGTGTGGCGCCGCGCGGGGTGACATCTTCCGCCGCCTCGTCGCCCCATGTCACCCAACCGGGCTGGGCTTGGCGTGCGAACAGCTCCAGGTACGGCCCGGGCGAGCAGGCCTCGATGATCGCGTACTGCTCGTCCGGCTTGCGGGAGTGCTCCCGCTTTCTGGTTTCGATCATGTTGACCTGACTCCGGGCGGGCTGGAGCGTGCGCAGGTGCCCGCGCACGCCGAACAACAGCATCTCGGTCACATTGCGGAAGTAGAAACCGACGCCGCGGCCGTCTGGCCCGCCGTCCTGACGCCGCTTGGCCCAAATGATGTTCGACACGTACCTGAACCCCCAGGCTTGCATCACTTTGAGCCCATCGGGCAGCAGGGCATTCGGGACCCACAAGTACAGGTGAGCGTTGTCCGCGACGATTTGCGAGATCGGCAGGCGGCAGATCTCATCAAGATCCAGAGTCGAGTAGCGGTCCAATCGCCGGTGCTCCGGCGCCACCTTGCCGGTGCGATTCTGGAAGCGCCAGGGAGGATCGGCCAGGACGGTCGAGAAGTCATTCTCGACAGTTGGCAGTGCGGTTCCCACGGCGTTGGGACGAAGCGGTCGCGCCGCTGCCGAAGACGTATGGTCTCTCTCTCGCACACCGGAGATCCTGGCACGCCGGTGTGACGGAAAGCCGCGACGCATTTTCGCTGCGCTGTGGACGAAGACTCCGGACGAAGCGGGCCTGTGGACAACCCGCCCGTGGCCCCCGGTAGACTCGTCGGCCATATGGCCAACCCACTAGTCGCGACGCTTTTGGGCCTGCGGGGGAACCCGCGGGCCTGCGTGTATACCGAGCCGCTGTGGGGCCTGTCGATCAACCTGGTCCTGCCGTACGCGTCCGTCTACATGGTGGCGCTGGGGTTGCGCGACATGCAGATCGGGCTGATCTCGACGGTCGGCATGCTCTTCCAGGTGGTGGCCGGCCTGATGGGCGGCGTCATCACAGACAAGTACGGACGCCGGCGCACCACCGCGATCTACGACTTCATCGCCTGGAGCCTGCCGTGCTGGGTGTGGTTCGGGGCGTCCTTCTTCGCGCCGCGGCCGGCGTTCTGGCTGTTTCTCGGGGCGTCCGTCGTGAACTCGACGTGGCAGATCACGCAGAACTCGTGGGACTGCCTGCTGGTCGAGGACGCCGACCGTCAGCAAATCCCGCGCGTCTACTCGCTGGTCATGGTGGCGGGGCACCTGTCGGCGTTGTTCGCGCCGATATCGGCCGCGCTCGTCGCACACTTCTCGCTGATCGTTGCCATGCGCATCCTGTACGTCAACGCGTTCGTCGTCATGACGACCAAGATCATCGTGCTGTACCGCTGGAGCCGCGAGACGGGCACCGGGCGCACCCGCATGGCCGAGACGAAGGGTGTGCCGCTGTGGCGGCTGGTGCTCGAGTACCGCGGCGTGCTCCCGATCATCAGGCGCTCGCCGGGCACGATCTTCGCGCTGTTCATCGCCGCGGTGGTGGGCGCGATCGGCACCGTCAACCAGACGTTCTGGCAGATCATCATCAGCCAGAAGCTGCTGGTGCCGGACGCCCTGCTGCCGTTCTTCCCGATGGCGCGTTCGCTGCTGGCCATCCTGTTCTTCTTCACGGTGATCCACCGCATCAGCGGGACGACGCACTTCCGGGCGCCGCTGCTGTGGGGGTTCGGCGCGTACCTGGTCGGGCAGGTGCTGGTCAGCCTGCTGCGGGCGCCCGACGGCGGCCAGGCCACCTGGCACACCTACGTGGCCCTCGGCGTGTGCGTGCTGTTCGACAGCTTCGGCGTCGGCATGCTGGCGATGCTGGCCGAGGCCATCGTCGCGCTCGTCGTCGACCGCGCCGAACGGTCACGCGTCATGGCCGTGCAGCGCACCGTCGTCATGCTGTGCGTGGCGCCGTTCGGCTGGATCGGCGGGGCGCTGTCCGGCATCAACCGCAGCCTGCCGTTCGTGCTGACAGCCGCGCTGATCGTGCTGGGGTCAGTCGTCACGCTGGCGCACTACCGGCGCGAGGCCGGGCGTCAGTAATTGCACGACGCGGCGTCGACGGGCCGTCTCTGCCAGCCAGACTAGCCAAGCGTCAGTTCGACCTCGAACCGGGCCCGGTTGCCACCGCCGGCCTCGAGGCGGGCGTGCGGTTCGACCTGGACCAGCCTGAACGTGCCAACACCCGGGAACGCGTGGGTCTCACCCCCCGTGAACTCTGCCCTGTCGCCGTCCACCTGAAGCACCGCCGTGAGGTCGCCGTCCAGCGTGATCCGGGCGGACTCCAGCCAGACAAAATGAGTGCCCAGGGTGCGCGGCGCCGTCTCGCCCACCCAGATGTATGGCTTGGCCTCGCTAACCGTCGTGGTCACCACTCCTCCTCGTCGCCGGGCACCTAGAAGCTGCCGATCTCGATCGAACCGAACATGCGGTCGTAGTCCGCCCTGGACATGCGGATCGTGGGCGACGCGTCAGGCCAGCGGTTGTTTCCCCATGGGTTGCGAACCTCCACCCAGTCGCTCCCCACGCCTGTCACCGTGTAGGCGTGGCCGGCGTATATCTTCCGCACCGCCCCGCTGGTGTCCGTAACCGTTGTTTCGCTCACACCTGGCGGGAGATGGCTGCCCGTCATCACGGGCTGGCCGTGGGCCATCGCCTGCTGGACCTGGTTCCACTGGTCTGCCGACAGCGGCTGGTGCCCCGTTGCGTCGCTGGCGGAACCGAGCACGGTGAGGTCGCCCCCCGTTAGGTGGCTGATGGCCTCGCCGCACCCGCCGCCGTTGGTCAGGTCCTGCCAGCCGAAATACTGGCCGTAGGCCTTCTCGTATATGTCGAACAGGCCGGCCGAGCTCTGGGGATAGGTCAGGCCGCCGTCGTAGGTGTCGCGCACGACGACCTCGACGGGCCCGTCGTCGGTGTAGAAAGTGACCACGAAGGCCTGTTGGTTCTCGTCCCAGCGGATGTTCTTTGCCAACTCGGCCCGTCCCTCGGGGGTGCGGGCCAAGGCTGTGAGCGTCGCGAGCAGGTAGCAGTCACCGATGCCGTGCTGAGAGGTTTGATCCCAGCGCTCGTAGGTGGCGTCGCCCAAGTGGGCGATGTCGCTTTTGATCTGGTCGATGTCGGCCTGCGACAGGGGATTCGTGGCGCCATCGAAGTCGGGCGGGCGGTGGTCGCTGAAGTCCGTCACGCCAGCCAGGATCCCGGCGGCATTGGCGGCGGCCTCCTGCACCTCGGTCAGCAACGCGTTGTAGTCCTGCACCGCCTTGTTGATCGCATCCTTGATCTGCCTGTCGAGCGGGCTGATGATGACCGCGTCGAGGAAACCCAGCAGATTGACATGCCTCCGCAACGCGTCCGCGCGATCGCGAGCGTCCGCGAGCACGTCGCGGTAGTGCTCCAAGGCACCGGCGGCGGTGTCGCACCGCTGCGCCAGCGCGAGCAGCTTCTGGCGGAACTCCTCGACCTTCTGGCGGTATCGGTCGGCACCCTGCCCGTGCCAGTCGTCTGGGACGCATCGCAGGAGGTCTTCCCGTATGGCCAGCAGTTGCTCGGAGCACCTGCGCAGGGCGGTGGCCGACGAACCGACCCGGTCCGGCTTGCCGGGAATGCCGCCGATGAGTTGATCGCCGAGACCGGTCATGATGCGACCGTTCCTTCTTGCGCGGCCGATCCGTCAAGCTCCGCCCGCAGTCTCGTCAGGCTCAAGGCGGCGGCTTCGTCGATCTGCTGCATGTCGGTCCAGGCCTGGCACACCGTCTCGGCGGTTGCCTGCATGGCCAGCTTTAGCAGGTAGCGATCGTTCACCAGATCGTTGACGAAGGCGTTCACGGCATTCTCCAGGCTGACCTGTCCATAGGTTGGGAAGTCCAGCGCCACATCGCCGAGAGCGAGGTCGTCGAGCGCCTGGATGCGTTGCTTCAGGCACTCGGACTGCGCGGTGCAGGTGATCGCCAGACTGTAGTCGATCAGCATGACGCTCCTTTCCAAATCTAGGCGAGCGCCCGGCTCACGGCCAGATCGTGCTGGACGATCGCCTCGGCCGTCTTTTCAGCCGAGTCGGCCAGCAGTCGCAGTGCCTCCACGAGCCGGGTCATTTCAGCTGCCCAGTCCTGTTCGGCGGCGAGGTAGGCTGACACGGTCTCTCCCCGCAGCGACGAGGCCAATGTGGTGACCTTCTTGGCGTAGGCGCTCACGGCCTCGTCGATGGCGGTGGCGCAAGCCCGCAGGTCTGCCACCACCTGCTCGTGCGTTTCGGTCTCCACCGCCACGCGCATAGCCGTCATTGGCCCACCCCCACATGTTGCTGAGTATGTGTCACTGGGCGCTATACTATTTCATCGCGTCCGAAACTGCTATCTTCTTGGCAGGAGTCAGCCCGAGGTAGATGGCGCCGACGACCACGCGACGTGTGAGATTCGCTTAGTGTTGAGGCCGGGAGGGGAAATGGCGGGCCAGATCGTGTGGGACGGCGAGGTTGTCGCCCAGCTTCGTTCCGCGGCGACCCTGGCTGGCGAGGCCGTGGACGAGCAGCGTGCCGCGGTGGCGCGTGCGGCGAGAAACCTGACGGACGAGTGGCGGGGCGACGCCGCAATCACGTACGGTGCCGTTATCGACGCATGGCAACAGGCGGTCGCGCAGGCGCTTCGGGCGCTACAACACGCCTCGCAGGGGATAGGGCTGGTGCAGCAGACCGCTGACGCTGCCGACAGGGCACATGGTGAAGCCTATGCGAAGGCCGCGGCGAGGCTGAGCGCATGAGAACCGGCAAGAGCTTGTTGGCCCTGGTGGGCGGGCTGGTGATGGCGCTCGGTCTGGCGGGGTGCCAGGTGCCAGTGCCGCCGCCCACGGTCACGCCCACCATCCCGAGCGTGACCACAACGCCCCCCGTCACGCCTACGATCACACCCGAGGCCCCCAGCATGACTTCCACAACCCCGGACTTCTGGCCGCAGCCGGACTCGACCCCAGGCACGTACTACCTGGGATCGCGTCTTGGCACAGACATCAGGAGGGGCAATCGAGGTGTAGGGCTGGATCGTGTCGGCCTCGACGAAGGTGGCTGGTATGCCGTGCTCGGAGGCGTGCCCGTGCACGTGGGCGAGTCGCACCACTTCGACGGCCTCGGCACGATCACCGTGCTGTCTGCCATGCCGATCGATCCCCTGTCTTCGGGCGAGACCGGTGGCCCGGGCGACACCGCGTCCGTCCTCTACGAGCCCGACTAACTCGTAGAACGTCTCAACGGACGATGCACGTCCGCGTGCCTGGCCACCTTCGAGACACTGGCGCACTACCGGCGTGAGACCGGGCGTCAGTAACCGTTCGACGCGGCGCCGGCGGCGAGTGGTGGCACGGCGGTTCGGGGTACCGAAGGCGACCGTGGCCCACCTGCGGCACCCCGATCGCCTACCGCGGCGGCCGCATGTAGATCTGACCCATCGGGTCCTGAGCCCAACGGACAGCTTCCAGCCGACGCGACGACCAGGACGCTGATCGTCTGGGGACACACCGTGACTCGATCGGTGAGGCCCGCGGAACAGGCTGCGAGGTGGGGAGCATGAAGAGTCACCGAGGCATCGGCGTATCGGCAGCGGGGCTGATGGCATTCGGTCTGGCGGGGTGCCAGGTGCCAGTGCCGCCGCCCACGGTCACGCCCACCATCCCGAGCGTGACAACAACGCCCCCCGTCACGCCGACGATCACACCCGAGGCCCCCAGCATGACTTCCACCACCCCGGACTTCTGGCCGCAGCCGGACTCGACCCCAGGCACGTACGGCCTGGGATCCCTGCTGGGAACTGCGATCTGGAGTGGTGGTCGGGGTCTACGGCTGGATCGTGTCGGCCTCGACGAAGGTGGCTGGTATGCCGTGCTCGGCGGCGTGACGTTGCACGTGGGCGAGTCGCACCACTTCGACGGCCTCGGCACGATCACCGTGCTGTCTGCCATGCCGGGCCACCTGCCCAAGGGCGAGTCCGGTGGCGCGGGCGACACCGCGACCGTCCTCTACGAGCCCGACTAGCTCGTAGAACGTCTCAACGGACGATGCACGTCCGCGTGCCAGGCCACCTTCGAGACACTGGTGCACTACCGGCGCGAGGCCGGGCGTCAGTAATTGCTGGACGCGGCTCAGGCCGCCGCGTGAAGCACTCGACCCTCAGTCGTCCGGCTCCTCGATGGCGTCCAGGGCGGCCATGTCGTCGTCCGACAGCTCAAAATCGAGGTCGGCGTCGTCGGCGATGAACTCGTCGTGGATGGCCTTTGGCAGCGGCAACGTGCCCTTCTGCAGGGCATACCGGATGCACACCTGCGCGATGCTTCGCCCGACGTGGCTGGCGACGACGGCGATGCTCGGGTCGTCCAGCAGACGTCCCGTGGCGATCGGCGAGTAAGCCTCGACGAGGATGCCGTTGGCCTGGCAGTACTCGACCAGCTCGTCCTCGGTGTAGCCCACGTGGAACCGGATCTGGTTCGCGGCGGGGGTCACCTTGCACCGACCGGTGATGTTTTCGATGTCGGCGATGCTGAAGTTCGAGACGCCGATCGATCGGGCCTGGCCCTTCTGGTAGGCCTCCTCGAGGGCGCCCCAGACCGCCACGTTCTCGTCGAAGTACGTCTTGTCGGTGTCGGTGAACATCTCCGGCCACGGCTTCGGCGCGTGGATCAACAGCAGGTCCACGTGATCGAGGGCCAGAGCCGCGAGCGACTTCTCGATCGACGCCTTGGCCTGCGCGTACGTCTTGTACTCGGCCGGCACTTTGGTGGTGACGAACACGTCGTCGCGCGCGACGCCGAACTCCCGCAGCCCCCGGCCGACGCCCGCCTCGTTGCCGTAGGCGCGCGCCGTGTCGATGTGCTCGAACCCCACCTTCAGTGCCTGCTTGACGACGTGGGGGGCGACATCGTCCGGTGTCTGCCACGTGCCGAACCCCACCTTCGGTATCTTGACCCCGTTATTCAAGGTGAATCGTTCGGATAAGACGCTCATTCTTCCTCCCGGATATGGCAGACGAGACGCACTGCCATGGTCTTACGTTAGACGGGCCACCGGTGCTAGTCAAAGCCCCGGGGGGCCCTCACGGGGTGCCCTGGCCGGACCGACGAGCCAGCTCCGCCGCCAGCGGTGGCCCGACCGGCGCGTCCGGCCGCCACGGACCATGCCCAGGCCGTCCGGGAATGCCAGGCGCCGCCTGGCGGTTGAGGCAGTCAGTAATAGCATTGTCTGCGCGTCGCCACCGACGCCACTACACCCCGAAGGACGGTCACAATGTCACTCATTGGTAAAGAGGTCGCGGACTTTTCCGTTCAGGCCTTCGACAAGGACGATTTCCGCACGGTAACGAAGAAGGACCTGCTGGGAAAGTGGTCCGTGTTCGTGTTCTATCCCGCCGACTTCACGTTCGTCTGCCCGACCGAGCTGGGCGATCTGGCCGACCTCTACCCCGAGTTCCAGAAGGTCGGTTGCGAGGTCTACTCGGTCAGCTGCGACACCCACTGGGTGCACAAGGCCTGGCATGACGCGTCCGACACGATCAAGAAGATCAAGTACCCGATGCTGGCCGACCCGACGCAGGCGCTGGCGCGCGACTTCGAGGTGCTGATCGAGGCCGACGGCGTCGCCGAGCGCGGCAGCTTCGTCATCAACCCCGAGGGCAAGATCGTGGCCTACGAGGTCAACGCCGGCAACGTCGGACGCAATGCCCACGAGCTGCTGCGCCGCGTCGAGGCGTCGCAGTTCGTCGCCACGCACGACGACCAGGTCTGCCCGGCCAACTGGCAGCCCGGCTCGAAGACCCTGGCGCCGAGCCTGGACCTCGTCGGCCAGCTCTAGATAACGCCCGGTTCGGGGTGGGGGTCCGCCAACGCTCACGCGGCTCGGGACATCCGCCTGAGTTTGGTTTTGGCGCCCCCTTGGCCTCCAAGGGATGGGTTCGCCTCTTTCGGACCCCCACCCCGAACCTTGGTTTGAGCCTCCATCCCGATCGATAAGGAGAACACCATGGCCGACGACCTCAAGGATCTGTACGACGCGATCGTGCTGGGCGGTGGCCCGGCCGGGCTGACCGCCGCGCTGTACCTGGCCCGCGCGCGCTACCGCGTGCTGGTCGTCGAGAAGGAGAAGTTCGGCGGCCAGATCACGATCACGGCAGACGTCGTCAACTATCCCGGCGTCGAGCGCGGCAGCGGCGAGGCGATCACGAAGACGATGCGCCAGCAGGCCATCAACTTCGGCGCCGAGTTCCTCGTCGCGGAGGCCACGAGCCTGGACGTCAAGGGCGACATCAAGACCGTCCACACCTCCGCCGGCGACCGCAAGGCGTTCGGGCTGATCGTCGCGACGGGCGCGCAGCCGCGCACCGTCGGCTTCAAGGGCGAAGAGGAGTTCAAGGGCCACGGCGTCGCCTACTGCGCCACGTGCGACGGGGAGTTCTTCACCGGCCTCGACGTGTTCGTCGTCGGCGGCGGGCTGGCCGCCGCCGAGGAGTCGGGCTTCCTCACGAAGTACGCCCGGCACGTCACGATCCTGGTGCGGGACGCCGCCATGAACGTGCCGGCGTCGGCGCTGCAGGCCGTCGAGGCGAACGACAAGATCACGGTCCTGTACAACACCGAAATCGTGGAGTTGACGGGCGACGACACCCCGCGGGCCCTGCGCTACAAGAACAACAAGACGGGCGAGGAGACGAGCTACGCGCCGCCCGCGGGCGAGACGTTCGGCGTCTTCGTCTTCGCCGGCTACGTGCCGTCCACCGCCATCGTCAAGGGCCTCGTCGAGTTGGACGAGAGGGGCTACGTCGTGACGGATCCGGCGACGCTGGCGACCAACGCGCCGGGCGTCTACGCGGCGGGCGACGTGCGCCCGAAGGTGCTGCGCCAGATGGTGACGGCCACGGCCGACGGGGCGATCGCCGGCACCGAGCTGGAGCGCGACATCGCAGCGCTGCAAGAGAAGACGGGCCTGGTGCCGAAGATGCCCGTGCGGGAGGTCGATCCGTCGGCCACCAGCCAGGCGCCGGCCCCCGCGACCGCCGCCGATGTGGTGGGAACGTCGGGGTTCTTCACGGACGACATCAAGGCCCAGCTGAACACCGTCTTCCCGCGCATGGAGAAGCCGCTGGTGCTGCGCGCCGTGCTCGACGCCCAGCCGGTCTCGACCGAGCTGCAGGGCTTCCTGAGCGAGCTGGCCGGCCTCAGCGGCGGCAAGCTCAGCGTGGACGTCGTGACGGGCCAGGCGGCCATCGATCTGGGCGGGCTGACGCCGCGCGTCGACATCATGCGCGACGGCACCGACACCGGCCTCAGCTTCGGCGGCGTGCCCGGCGGGCACGAGTTCAACTCGTTCGTGCTCGGCCTGTACAACGCGGCCGGGCCGGGGCAGCCGCTCGACGACGCCACGCGGGCCCGCATCGCGGCCATCGCCAAGCCGACCGACATCCGCATCCTCGTGTCGCTGTCGTGCACGATGTGCCCCGAGACCGTGCTGTCCAGCCAGCGCATCGCGTCCCTGAATCCGAAGGTGACGGCCCGGGCCTACGACCTGTCGCACTTCCCAGCGCTGCGCGAGCAGTACAACGTCATGAGCGTGCCGTGCATCCTGATCGACGACCAGGAGCCCCACTTCGGCAAGAAGTCGCTGCCCCAGATGCTTGACCTGCTCGAGGGCTGAGTCACAGCAGGGCGCACTCGAACCGGAACGGCCCACGCGGCACCGGATCGGGCGTCGTCTTGCCGTAGCCGATCGCGCACAAGTGGCTACCAATCTTCAGTCCGGGAACGCGGTCCAGGGCCATCCCCAGGGTGCTGGACGGCACCGCACCGATCACCAGGAAGTCGAAATCGCGCGCGGCGCCGGCCGCGAGTTCCGCCATGACGGCCCACTCGGCGGCCGGGTCGTCGCGGGCCAGGACGAAGCTGAGGAAGGCCGCGCGCACCACCTCGCCGGGCGCCGGCAAGGGGGGAAAGCCCAGCGCGCGCAGCAGCCAGGGCGTCCGGCGCACCAGGCGGTAGACGCCCCCGTAGCGCCCGACGATGTACTGCCTGAAGGCGCGCTGATCCCACAGGGCGCCGGCCGCCACGATCTGGCCGCCGGACTCGCACAAGACGAAGTCGGTGACGTCGAGATCGGGGAACTCGTCGATCCGCGAGACGACCGGAAAGTACGAGAACCCGGCGCCCGCCTCGCGGTAGAAGCGCACCAACCGGTCGCCGTCGGCGGGCCGCGCCCGCCGGCAGGTGACGTCGTGCCGGCGATCCTTGATCGCCGATGGGCTGACCAGGTAGGTGCGGTAATCGCTCAGCACACGCAGCCCCCAGCGCTGCCCGAACCGGCGCATGATCGCGCCGTTGTCGTCCAGGATCGAGCAGAAGAATGCGCGCGCCGTCGAACGGCGGTACGCCTCGTCCAGCAGGTCCATGATCGACAGCGGTGCCCCGGGCGCCTTGTGCAGACCGGTCGCGTATCCCACGACCGCCTCTTCCCCATCGACGAAGAACCGCCGCGGCAGGCACGCCCCCTGGGCTACAAGCTTCCCGCCGTCCTCGCAAACCAGCAATTCGGCGCCGGGGCATTCCCGGACATATGACCGGTAGGCGTCGGGCCGGCGCGTGTACAACAGTTGCAGCGGCCCCCTGGTCGGCTGGCTCTCGATGGAACGCAGCATGGGCGCCCCATCGGCCGGCGTGGCGGGACGAATGATCACCGGCTGGCCTCATCGAGATTCGCCCCGATGGGGATGCCGAGGCGTTTGTCGACCTCGAAGTGGAACAGGACGTTGATGTACCAGTACGCCAGCACCAGCAGGGCGCTGCGCGTCCGGACGATCTGGGCCGGGGCCCGCCGCACGATGGATGCGAACGCGTAGAACCGGGTCTTGTTGCGACGGCAGTAGCCGGTGATCTGGCCGGGCTCGAGCAGCGTCGGCCGGAAGACGACGGTGCCGTACTCGTAGCCGTCCTCCAGCCACCATCGGTCGTCGGACAACCGGCCCTCGGCCGACAACCGGGCGTGGGTGCCGGTGTCGGGGAACACCAGAAGATGATTGAACGCCGCCACGAAGAAGCGGTGCCGGCGGCAGAACTCGAGCACCTCGTCGAACGTCTGCTCGCAATCGCTGTCGAAACCGAACACGAAGCTGGCGTAGATGCTGATGCCGGCCCGGTGGATGCGCTCGACCAGGTCGTCTTGCCCACCCATCTTGGCGTTCCACGACTTGTTCATCAATTGCAGATTCGCCACGTTCATCGACTCGAAGCCGATCAGGATCACCAGACAGCCGCTGGCGCGCATCAGGCGCAGCAGATCGTCGTCCCTCGCGACGTCCAGGGTGACCTGCGTCACCCAGGTGATGTGCAGCTTCGCGATCTCGGTGAACAGCTCGCGGGCGAAATGGCGATCCGACAGGATGCTGTCGTCGACGAGGAAGAACAGCCTGTGCTTGCACGATTTGATTTCCGCCACGATGTCGGCCACCGGGCGATGCTCGTAGTGCCCGCGATAGTACGAATGGATGCTGCAGAACTCGCACCGGTGGCGACAGCCGCGCCCCACCTCGACCAGCGCGATGGGCAGATACTTGTGCATCTTGGCGGCATAGATGGACCGATCGGGCAGTCCGTAATCCAGCCGCGTCTCGCCATGATACCGCGGCTTGTATTGCCCCTTTTCGACATCGGCCAACACCGAGGCCCAAACGCTCTCGGCATTGCCGGTGACGACGATGTCGGTGTGCGCGGCGATGTCCTGCGGGCACAAAGTGGCGTGGTAACCGCCGGCGATTACGACCTTGCCCCGCGCCTTGAACCGGTCCGCTATCGCGTACGCCCGCTGCGCCGTGTACGTTTCGGTCGTGATGGCCACGACGTCGCAATCCGCCTCATAGTCGATGGTCTCGATGCGGTCGTCGAAGAAGGCCGTTTCGTGTTGGGACGGCGTCAGGCGCTTCAGCACCGCAATCGTCAGCGGCTCCATCAGCCAGCTCTTCAGGTAGCGCTCGCCCGGCTTCTTGCCGATGCCCGGCAGAATGAAAAGGATCTTCACGCATGACTCCCCTCGTAGCCGAGCATCATGCCTTGCTTGTTGAACACCTCGCGGCGGAAAAGCGGGTTGTAGGCGGCATAGGTGAATAGCCGGTAGGGGTTGCGCAGATTCGTCGACGGTTCCATGGCGCGCCGCAGGATCGACGACGGCGCATTGAACGTGCGGCGGCACCAGAACGACGTTTCGGTCAGCTCTTCCGGCGTCATCGCCGCGGGGACGAAGGCGGCGAAGTTGAACCGGTAATCGGGGTGCAGCCACCAGCGCCCGCCGTAGAGGAGGCGGTCGTCCGCGGCCAGGCGCGCAAACAGCGGCGTGCCCGGATAGGGCATCAAGATGTTGAACGCGGCGAACGTGAACTTGTTGCGAATGGCGAAGTCGCAGGTCTGCCTCAGGCTGTCGACGGTGTCGCCCTCGTGTCCCAGAGTGAAGGCCGCCCACGTCTGGAGACCGTAGTGCCGCAGCTCCTTGACGGCACCCGCGTAGGCGTCCGACGCCGGCTTCCGGTTCGCCGCCTTGCGCATGCCGATCACGTTGTCCAGGCCGATCGATTCGAATCCGATGACGTGGCCGAGGCAGCCGCTTTTCACCATCAGTGTCATCAATTCGGAATCGTCCAGCATGTCGATCGAGGCCTGGCTGACCCAGTGGACGTGCAGTGGGATCAGAGCCCGGAACAGGTCCTTGGCCGCCTCGCGGTTGGCCACGATGTTGTCGTCCACGAAGAACAGCGTGCGCCGGTTCTGCGCCTTGATTTCGCGCACCACCTCACCCACGTCCCGCGTGTGGTGGCGGCGTCCGAACACGACGCTGGACGCGCAGAACTCGCAGCCGTGCGGACAACCGCGCGTAAATTGCAGCAGCGTGATCGGCAGGTACCGCTTGCCGGCGTACAGGTCGCGCCGCGGCAGCGTCGCAAATTGCGGCGGCCCGTCGCCGGCGGGCTCGTAGCGCGGCCGCAGACGGCCCGCCCGGGCGTCGTCGACGACCTCGCTCCATGACCATTCGGCGTCCCCGAGCACGATCGCGTCGGCGTGCCCGGACGCCTCGTCCGGCGCCAGCGTGACGTGCATGCCGCCGAGCACCACGGGCACGCCCCGGGTCCGGAAGGCCGCGGCGATCTCGTAGCTGCGCCGGGCCGTGAAGATCTGCACCGAAATGGCCACCAGGTCGAACGGCTCGTCGTACGGAATCGGTTCGACGCGATCGTCGAACAGCCGCACCTCGACGCCGTCCGGGGTGAGCCCGGCCAGGACGGCCAGGCCGAGCGGCTCCATGCGCGCGCCGTCGACGAACAGGCTGTCGCCCTTGCGGCCGATGTTCGGATGGATCAGCGCGATTCTCATCTCAGGGACCGTCCCTGCTTCGCGTGGATCGAGGCGCGTGAGATCAGGTTGATCAGCCAATACGTGGCGGCCTGGAAGAGACCGGACCGATTGGCCCCGCGGAAGCGCGCGAATATGCCGGGCAGCGAATAGAACGAGAAGCGCGCCTGGCGGCAGCCGTCCCGCAACTGGTCCGGCGTCATGCCGATCGGCCGGAACGCGGTGTCGCCGTACCGGTAGGACGGATCGTCCCACCACCGCTCGTACAGCAGGCGTCCCTCGGCGCCCAGGCGATCGTAGAGGGCGCACCCCGGAGTCGGGATCAGCGGATTGAAATTCGCGATCGCGAAACCGTGACGACGGGCGAAGCCGGCCAGCTCCATCGCGGTGCCGGGCCCGTCGCCGTCATAGCCGATGACGAATGTGCCGTAGAGCATGATTCCCGACCGCCGCAGGTTGCGCAGCACGGTCTCATAGTCGACCGAGCGGTTGACGCCCTTGTTCATGGCGCGCAGGTTGTCACGGTTCAGGGTCTCCAGGCCCATGATGACCATGACGCACCCAGCCAGACGGAGGCGACGCAGCAGATCGCGGTTCTTGCCGGCGTCGACACTGATCTGACACACCCAGCGGCGCTTCAGCGGCGTCAGCGCCACCAGCAGCTCGTCCAGGCGAACCGGATCGGCCAGCAGGTTGTCGTCGGCGAAGAATATGATCTTGCCCGGCATCTGGCGGAAATCATCCACCACCGCCACCACCGGACGGGTGCGGATCGCCGTGCCATAGAACGCGTGGATCGAACAGAACTCGCAATTGAAGCGGCACCCCCGGCCGAACTGCACGATTCCGACCGGCGGGTAGTGCTTGCCGTGATACACGGAGTAATCGCAGCGCAGCGACGCCAGATCGGCGTTGCCGGCGCCGGCGTACCGCGGCTTCAGGGAACCGGCCTTCAGGTCCGCCACGACGTCGCCCCACGTGTCCTCGGCCTCGCCGACGACCACCGAATCGGCGTGCCCGGCGGCCTCGTCGGGGCAGAACGTGGCGTGCATGCCGCCGAGGATCACTGGAACCGATCGCTCGCGGAAGCGGGCTGCCAGCGCGTAGCCGCGTCCGGCGGTAAACGTGTCGATCGAAATCGCGACGGCGTCGCACGGCACGAACCGCACCGGCTCGACGTTCTCGTCGATGAAGATCAGCCGGACGTCGGGCGGCGTCAGCCCCCGCAAGATCGCGAACAGCAGCGGGGGCAGTGCGTCATTGGCCCGCCGCCCCGCCAGGCTGGGTTTGATCACGCAGACGCACGTCATGGGATATCCGAGTTGTCCGTCATGACGGCGGCTCCGTAGGCCTCGAATTGACGCGCGTAGCGGCGGTAGCCGATATTGACCAGGAAATAGAACCAGCCGAACCAGAATATCTTCGGGTTGCGCCACTGCCACCGCCGGAACATGCTTTTCCAGCCGTAGGACTGGGCCCACGCCCAACGGATGCCGTCCTCGAGCTGCTGCTTGCTCATCTGCTTGGGCCGGAAGACGCAGTGCTCGACGTCGTAGAGCGCCCAATCGTGCTCGGTGATGCGATGCTCCGCTTCGAGTTGCCGGTAATAGTCGGTGTTCGGGAACGGCGTGAAGATGGCGTAGCGCGGCAGATCGATCTTCGTTTCATCGACCATTCGCACCGTGCGTTCGAAGACGTCCGGCCCGTCCTCGTCGGCGCCGAATGCGAAACAACCCATCACCATGATGCCGTGGCGATGGAGGACGTCCATCAATTCCTTGTATTGGTCGGGCCGGTTCACGCCCTTGCGCATTTCCTTCTGGCTACCGGCGTTGACGGATTCGAAACCGATCAGCAGCCCCTTGCAGCCGCTGCGCTCGAACAGCGCAGCCAGGTCTTCGTCCAGGGGGACGTTCGATGTGGTCAGTCCCAGCCACCATTTCTTCAATGGAATCATGGCGGTCAGCAATTCGACGAGATAGGCGCGGTTGGCGGCCAGATTGACGTCCGGGAACACCACCGATTTGCCGCGCAGGGACTTGATCTCGGCGATGACGTCCGGCACCGGCCGGGTCAGCGGATGGCGTCCGAAAGCGGCCGGATAGGCACAGAAGGCGCAATTGATCTGGCAGCCGCGCACGGCCTCGACGGTGTTCATCGTGATGTAGCGGCTGTGCTTGAGCAGGTCGCGGCGCGGCAACGGGCGTCCCGCGATCGTGTCCTCCGGGGCCGCGTAGTAGAAAGGCTGCAATTTGCCGTCACGGGCGTCGCGCAAGGCCCGTGGCCACGAGCCGTCCCCCAGGCCCACCACCACGGCGTCCACGTGCTGCTTCGCCTCCTGCGGGCACAGCGACGCGTGCGGACCACCCATGATCACCGGAATGCCGCGCCGGCGGAAATAGCCGGCGTACTTGTACGCCCGCATGCTGGAACCGGTGACGGCCGTGATGCCGATGACGTCGGCCTCGAGGTCGAGCGGGATGGGCCCGGCCGTCTCGTCGAATATCTCGACGTCGGGCTGAAGATCCGGCGGCACCATCGCCGCCAACAACATCAGTGTGATCGGCGCGTAGTGCAGGTTCTTCGAGAACAGGCCGTTGTAGCGGTGCATGGCGCCGGCCGGACTGATCAGTGCGATGCGCATGCCCGACCCCCTAAACCAACGATCCCACTGCCATAAGCAGATACATGGCGATGACTGTACCGCACAGCCAGCCGGCCCGGCCGCGGGCGCCGAGCAGCAGGTCGGGTTGGCGCGCGGTGGCGTTGCGATACGCGGGTACCGCCATGACGGCCACAATCACGGCGGTCGCACCGCCGGCCAATTGCATGAGATTCAGAAACCCGCTGACCGGCAGCAACGCCACGATGAAACACGGCACCGTGGCCACCAGCCAGGCGCGAAGCCGTCCGGCGTGCAGCAGGGCGCCCGTCATGTCCGAGAGTTGCAGGGAAATCGACCAAAACGTTGTCAGCATCGCCAGAACGATGAACAGCGAACCGAACGCGTGGGCACCGCTTCCCAAGGCCCGGGACCAACCGATGATGGCCACCTCGGTGACGGGCGCCGAGCTGGCGAGCACGCACAATACGATGCCCAGCGTGACGACCAAATTGATCAAGAGGCCGAGCACGACGGCCACGGGCAGCCGCCGCCTATCGTCGCGCAGGCCCGAGGCGGCCTGGGGCACCGCGAACAGCGACGACAGCGAAAACATCACCATGCCGTAGACGGCCAGCCCGGGCATAATCCGCCAATGCGTCGCGGGCCAGGGCTGATGGTGCGGCAGCGCCACCGTCCCGATCAACAGCGGGCTCAGCAGCGCCACCATGACGATGACGGCCACCACCTCGTTGATCGCGATCCGCCGCAGCCCCAGCGCAACGACGACGGCCGCGAACACGAAGAACAAAGCTTTGCAGGCGATCAACGGCCACCCGAGAAGAGTCGCCAGGATGTCGCCCGAGCCCACGATGTAGGCGGCCAGATTGCAGATCAATGTCAGGCACATCAACACGTAGAACAGGTATTTCCACAAGACACGATCGCCGAACAAATGACGGGAGAATATCGTCAACAGTTCGCTGGCGTAGTCCGTGCGTCGCGACAGTTCGGCCACCATGATGTGCAGCACGACGGTGACGCAATACGCCACGGCCATCACAACAAGCGTCGGCCCGATGCCCACATTGGCCGCCAGTGCCGGCACTGCCATGACGCCACCGCCGATGCCGGCTCCGGCGATGAGGCAGGTGGCCTGGCCCAGACCCAATGCGCGGCCGGCGTGAGGGGACTCGCTGGTCATGCGAGCATCCTACGGTAGGCGGTGTGGGCGGCCGGCGCGGTAGCCTTGTGCCAACCGGCCCGTCAAGGCGGAAGGGGACACCGATGCGAGTGCTGCTGGTCGCCCCGTGGAGCCGTGGCCGCGGCCGGTTCCGGTCGCCGCTGTCGTTCCTGATCTCGAATCCACCGCTGACATTGCCGATGCTGGCCGCCCTGGTGCCGAAAGAACTGAACGCCACGATCTCCGTCTTCGACGAGATCTCCGGCGGGCGGCCCCCAGCCGGACCGTTCGACGTCGTCGCCATCACGGTGCTGACCGCGGAATCGGGGAGGGCCTATGAGTTGGCCGATCACTATCGATCGACCGGCGCCCGCGTCGTGCTCGGCGGCTATCACGTCACATTCATGCCGGACGAGGCCCTGGCGCACGCCGACGCGATCGTGACCGGGCCGGCCATCGACGCCTGGCCCGCCTTGTTGCGGGACATAGCGGCCGGCCGCCAGGCGCAGCGCGTCTATCGGGATGACGATGCGTCGACGCGCCAGGTGCCGATGCCTGACCGCTCGGTCGTGACGTCGCGGTCCTACGCGCCTCTTGTCAGCATGATGGCTTCGAATGGCTGTCCGTTCGACTGTGCATTCTGCGCGATACGGTCGATGGGGCGCTACACGCATCGTCCCGTCGACGACGTCGTCGCGGAGTTGCGGGCCGTGCGCCGGCGGTCGATCATGTTCTGCGACCCCAATTTCTTCGCCAGCCGCAACTATGCCCTGGCGCTGATGCGGGCCATGAAGCCGCTGCGCCTGCGTTGGGGCGCCACGGCCAGCATCGAGTTCGCCTTCGACGAGGAACTCATGAAGGCCGCGCACGACGCTGGATGCATCGGTGTGCTCATCGGGTTCGAATCGCTCAACCCCGCCACGCTGCGCGATGTCAACAAGCAGCGCAACGACCCCGACTGCTACCGCCAGGCCGTGGGCAATGTGCACCGCCACCACATGACCGTCAACGGAACGTTCGTCCTCGGCCTCGACGGCGACACGAAACTCGATCTGCTGCGCCTGCCGGACAGGGTGCGCGACATCGGCGTCGACTTGCCGATCTACTTCATCCTCGCCCCGGCGCCGGGCGGCCCGCTGTTCGCGCAACTGGACGCCGAAGGACGGATCCTGACGAAGGATTGGAGCCGGTACAACCAGGCCGAGGTCGTGGTCCAGCCGAAGAACATGACCCCGGACGAGCTGATGACGCTGTTCCGGCGGGCGTGGCGCCGGACCTACTCGGTGGCGAACGTCCTGCGACGGGTGCGGGACGCCCCCAGCGCCTCGCCCACGCAGCGCCTGGTGGTGCTGGCCATGAACATCGGCTTCAAGTTCCTGGGCCAGGACAAGCCCTGACGCCGGTTGACAAGGGTTCGCCCGGCCGCTGGCGGGCGTCCGTCGTACACAACCCGGACCACGGTGGGCCACAAACCGCGACCGCCTCAACGATGGCCCGGGTTATCGCAGCAGCGCAGCCGGTTTCATGACACAACCCGGGCCAGCGCGGCGGGGGACGCCCCAAACCGTCCAGGATGGCATGGGTTTCGCACCTGACGAGACCCTGCCCGCGTCAGGACGACGGCCAGTCGCGGCCCGCAGCGTCAGGACGACGGATGCGCCGCGGCCCACTCCCAGGCCTGATTCGGACGCTGGATGGCCAGCTTGCCGCCGCTGACGTCCACCAGCGTGCCCGTGATGTAGCCGGCCTGGTCGGAGGCCAGGAAACAGACCAGGTCGGCGACGTCGTCCGTTGACTCCCAGCGATGCAGCGTCAGCGTGTTGAGCAGGGCGTCCTGCTCGGCCTGGGGACGCTCGGTGTAGTGGTTGATGTCGGTCGGCACCATGCCGGGGGCGAAGCAGTTGACGGTGATGTTCCAGGGGCCGAGCTCGCCGGCCAGCACGCGCGTCAGCCAGACGACACCGGCCTTGGACGCCCCGTAGGCGGCCCCGCCGAAGGCCGGCACGATGGCGGCGAACGAGGCCGTGTTGATGATGCGACCCGACTTCTGCGCCTTCATGACCGGGATCACGGCCCGGCTGCACCGGTACACGCCGTTCAGGTTGACGTCGATGATGCGCAGCCACTCGTCCTCGGTCAGCACGTCGGCCGGCAGATCCTTCGTGATGCCCGCGTTGTTGATCATGATGTCGATGCGGCCGTGAGCGGTCATCACCGCGTCGATGCCGGCCTGGATCGACGGCGTCGACGTGACGTCGACCGTCCGGCAATCCGGCCCGGTGCCGGCGCCGTCCGGCCAACTGACGTCCCAACGGCTGACCAGCGCGCCCTCGGCGGCCAGCCGGTCGGCCAGCGCCAGCCCGATGCCGCGCGCCGCGCCCGTGACGACGGCCACCTTGCCTGTCAGATCGATCAACATCGAAAGCCTCCTCCGGCTTGACTGCAATCAGCCTAACGCCGTCATTGACATGGATGACCATCGACGGCCATCCGCTCGCCGCGTCACACTAAGCTGGGTTACCTGTCGATGGAGACAGCGAAAAGAGGAGCAATCATGGCAGGTCCATTGGACGGCAAGGTGGCGTGGGTCACCGGGTCAAGCCGCGGCATCGGTCAAGCGATCGCGCGCCGGCTGGCGGAGCAGGGGGCGTCCGTCGCGATCCATGGCTCGACGCCCGAGTCGTCGAGCGTCTTCAAGGAAGGCAAGTCGCTGGAGGACGTCGCCCAGAAGATCGCCGCGCAGACCGGCGCCAAGACGACGTGGCTGGCCGCCGATCTGCGCGATCCGGCCGCGGCGCTGGCGGCGGCCGCCAAGGTCGAGGCCGACCTGGGGCGCATCGACATCCTGGTTGCGGCGGCCGGTGGCGACATCGGCGCCAAGGGGGTGTTCGCGCCCCACGGCGGCAAGATCATGCAGGGCAACGACGCGCTCTACCTCAGCGACGAGGACATCCGCGCGATCTGGGAGCGCAACTTCCTGACCTGCGTCAACACCTGCAAGGCCGTCGTGCCGCAGATGAGCTTCCGCCGTCAGGGCTGGGTCGTGACCATGGGCTCGATCGCCGGTCTGGCGGGCTCGGCCGGCGGCGTCATCTACGCGTCCGCCAAGGCGGCCGTCCACGAATACACGCGCTGCCTGGCCGCCCAGGTGCAGGTCGACGGCGTGCACGTCAACTGCGTGGCGCCGGGCGACATCACGACGCAGCGATTCAAGGCCAGCCGGCCCCTGGACGACAACCGCCTGCACGACACCAGCCTGGCCCGCTACGGCGATGCCGAAGACATCGCCGACGCCGTCGCCTTCCTCGTCTCGCCGGCCGCCTCGTACATCACGGGGCAGGTGCTGCGCGTCGATGGCGGCAAGCAGGTGTTCCCGGCCTGACGCCACACCGTTCGCCCAGGTCACTGACGACGGCCGGACACAGCCGGACCGGTTACGCTGGCAGGTACCCGCGCGCGTCGCGGCGACCAGAAGGATCTGCATGGGCCACGTCACCGACCGCCCCATCATCACGTTCGTCGTGGCATGCTACAACTCGTCCGCCTACATGGATCGCTGCCTGACGTCCCTTGTCACGGGGGCCGACGACATCGAGGTGATCATCGTCGACGACGGCTCGACGGACGACACGTCAGCCCTGGCGGACCGCTGGCAATCGGCCCATCCGGGCGTCGTCAAGGTGATCCACCAGTCGAACAAGGGACACGGCGGGGCCGTCAACGCCGGGCTCGCGGCCGCCACCGGGGAGTACTTCTTCGTCGTCGATTCGGACGACTGGCTGAACGCGGCGGCCTTGGACGAGGTGCTGCTGCGGCTGCGTGGCATCATCGCGTCCGACAAGGACGTCGACCTGGTGATCACGAACTTCGCCTACGAGCACGCCGCCACGCGCAGCCACAAGATCATCCGCTACAAGGGCGTGCTGCCGCGCGAGCGCATCTTCTCGTGGGACGACGTCGGCCCCCTCGGGCCGTTCCAGAACCTGACGATGCACTCCATGATCTACCGCACGCAGGTGCTGCGCGATGCCGGCCTGGTGCTGCCAGAGCACATGTTCTACGTCGACAACCTGTTCGCATATGTGCCATTGCCCCTGGTCAAGACCCTGTACTACCTGTCGGTCGACCTGTACCGTTACTTCATCGGACGGGACGATCAGTCCGTCAGCCACGACGTGCTGATCGGTCATCTGGACCAGCACATCGCCGTCGCCCTGCGCATGGTCGACGCCGTCCCGCTGCCCGGCGGGGCGCACAACCGCTGGCTGGCCTCGTACATGACGAACTTCCTCGGGCGCGTGCTCGTCACCGCGTCCGCCATCGCCGTCCTGGACGGATCGCCCGCGGCGCTGGCGCAGCGCCAAGCCATGTGGGACCACATCGAGCGCGTCGATCCGGTGCTCAAGGCGACGCTCATGCGACAGTTCTTCGTCCGGGGCGCGAACCTGCCGGGCACCGCGGGCCGGAACATCGCCAAGGCCGGCTACCTGCTGGCCCAGCGCATCTACCGCTTCAACTGAGGGCCGAGCTGGCGGCGGTTACGGCTGCGGCTTGACGAGGTGCGCCGTGTTCTCGGCCGTCTTGATCACGGCCAGATAGAACTCGATCGACATGCGCGTCGAGAGAATGATCAGGAACGGGATGATCCAGCCGAGCAGCAGCACGACAAGACCCATGCCGATGGACGCCATGAAGGCGACGATCACAAAGACCAGCCATGCCAGGCAGCTCAGCACGATCACGCAGACAAACACGATCCGGGCGATCGTCGGCGTGACGAAGCTCGAGAACGACAGGTCGAACAGCTTGCTGAGGAATCCCTCGCTCTGGACTGGTTGCGGGGTTCCCCAGGCGGGCTGTCCCGGCCCCATCGGCGGGCCGGCATAGGGGCCGGCGGGGGCGTAGGCGCCGGCCGGTGGCATCTGTTCGTGGGCGGCGCGCGGCGCTTCCGCTGCGCCGGCGGGCGGCATGTAGGGGGGTGCGGCCGGCGGCGGCGGGCCTGCCGTCCAATCCGCCCCGGCGGAGCGCTCGGGCGGAACGGGGGGCGTGGCGGGGAATGGAGTGATGCTCATGAGACGTCCTTCGGCTCGGTCAAGCGGTGAGGTGGTTGCTGGCGGACTCCCGGCTGGCGGGCGATCCGGCAGGCACCACGAGTCTAGCGGTTCCACTGGGTTCTGCTGGACGCCGCCCGGCGCCCCGGATCGCCCCTTGTCACCTAGAGTAGGTCGGTAGGAGGCGCGCGTGCATCAGAACATTCCGCTGGCCATCGGCCTGGCCGTGATCGGGTCGTTCTGCTTCGCGCTGGCCGCCAAGGTGCAGCACGGGGCCGTGCGGAAAGAGGTCAGCGACAACGTCGAAGAGAAGGCGCTGGGCGTGGGCCAACTGTGGCGGGTGCTGCACGACCCGGTCTGGTGGGCGGGCATCGGGCTGATGACCGCGTCGCTGATCTGCCAGGTGATCGGGCTGTCGATGGCGCCCGTTTCGGTGTACCAACCCGTCCAACTGCTGGCGTTCCCGTGGTCCGTGGCGCTGACGTACCAGGCCATGGGGCCGAATCGGCGGCGCGTGCTGGCCCCGACGATCCTGACGGTGGCCGCGACAGCCGCCTTCGTCGTGATCGTGTCGAGCCACGTCGCGCCCGGGTCGAACACGCTGGAGCCCGGGCCACTGGCGATCGGCGCCGGCGTCGTCTACGCCGTGGCGATCGCGTTCGCCGTCATCGCGTCGCGCGGACCCATGAAGTGGCGGTGCCTGATGTGGTCGTCCGGCGGCGCCCTGTTCTACGGCCTCGAAGCGGCGCTGACGAGGGCGATCATGCAGTACGCCACGACGTCCGGCCACGTCTGGTGGCAGAACCCCGTCGTCTGGATCATCCTGCCCGCACTGATCATCGGCAGCGCCCTGGCCGGCCTGATGGGACAGCACGGCTACGCGACCGGCTCGCCGGACGTCGTGGTGGCCGCGATGACCGTAACCAGCCCCGTCGTCGGCGTCGTCTTCGGCATGGCGGTGCTGGGCGAAGGCGTCAAGCTGCCGCCCGCGGCGACCGTGTTCATGGTCGTGCTTGGCGTCATGGCCATCGTCGGCGTCGCCGTCCAGGCGCACGTCAGCCAGACGAACCGCCTGGCGGTCGTCGGCGACGCCGGCGCGTCGCTACCGGTCCGTCCCTGAGCTGCTCAGGCGGCGACCTGGGGCAGGCGGGCGAACGACTCCTCGAGCTGGGCGTCGGTGGGCACGGTGTCCGTCATCGTGCCGTCCGCGTACTGGGCGTAGGCCGCCATGTCGAAGTAGCCGGTGCCGGTCAGGTTGAAGACGATGACCTTGGCCTCGCCGGACTCCTTGCACTTGATCGCCTCGTCCATCGCCGCCTTGATCGCGTGGGCCGACTCGGGCGCGGGCAGCAGGCCCTCGCAGCGGGCGAAGCGAACGGCCGCTTCGAAGACCTCGCTCTGGGTGTAGCTGCGGGCCTCGTCCAGGTAGTGGTCGGCGTACAGCTTCGACAGGATCGGCGACATGCCGTGGTAGCGCAGTCCGCCGGCGTGGTTGGGCGACGGCAGGAAGTCGCAGCCCAGCGTGTACATCTTGGCCAGCGGCGTGACGCGGCCGGTGTCGCAGAAGTCGTAGGCGTACTTGCCGCGCGTGAAGGACGGGCACGACGCCGGCTCGACGGCGATGAAGTACGGCTTGGCTTTGCCGGTCAGACGGTCCTGCATGAACGGCGCCATGATGCCGCCGAGGTTCGAGCCGCCGCCGGCGCAGCCGATGACGATGTCGGGGTATTCGTCGTACAGCTCGAGCGCGGCCTTCGTCTCCAGCCCCATGACCGACTGGTGCAGCAGCACCTGGTTCAGCACCGAGCCCAGGACGTAGCGCTTGCCGGGATGCGAGACGGCGTCCTCGATGGCCTCGGAGATCGCGCAGCCGAGCGAACCCGAGGTGTCCGGGAACTCGGCCAGGATCTTGCGTCCGACCTCGGTCGTGTCGGACGGGCTGGCCGTCACCTTGGCGCCGAATGTGCGCATGACCTCTTTGCGGTAGGGCTTCTGCTCGTAGCTGCCCTTGACCATGAAGACGTCGAGGTCGAGCTTGTAGTAGGCGCACGCCATGGCCAGGGCCGTGCCCCACTGGCCGGCGCCGGTCTCGGTGGTGACGCCCGTCAGGCCCTGCTGCTTGGCGTAGTAGGCCTGCGCGATGGCCGAGTTCAGCTTGTGGCTGCCGGACGTGTTGTTGCCCTCGAACTTGTAGTAGATGCGCGCCGGGGTGCCGAGCTCTTCCTCCAGGCAATACGCCCTGATCAGGGGCGACGGCCGGTACATGCGGTAGAAGTCGATGATTTCGAGCGGGATGTCGATGAACTCATCCGTCGTGTTGAGCTCCTGCTTGCAGAGCTCCTCGCAGAAGATCGGTGCCAAGTCGGCGACCTCGGTGATCGGTTCGTGGGTGCCGGGGTTCATCAGCGGCGGCGGCAATTCGGGCATGAAGGCCCGGATGTTCAGCCAGCGCGTGGGTATCTGGTCCTCGGGCAGGTTGATGCGATAGGGGATGTCGGTGCTGTGCATGATCGGGCTCCTTGTCTGGTTCTGTCTTGTCTGGCTTTGTCTCTGGCTCTGTCGCCGCCTGCGCCCGGGCACAAAAAAACCGCCCATCCCAGGCGGTTCGGATTCTTGGCACACCAAGCAGACCGCCTATGAGGCGGGCCACCAGCTGTGCGTCAACTGCATGGCGACGACCCTAGCACGGCGGTGGCTGGCCGTAGGTCCAGGTGTCCACTATGTGGGACCGATTCACCGATCGACGGACGACGAGCACTTCTTTCTCCCCGAGGTGCAGCCATCGCCGTGGAGGCGAACACCGTGCGCCAAACGCCATCCTTCAGGGTCGCCGGCAGAGCACTCATGTCTGCACCGTAGGTGTTCCAACGACTACATGCAGCGTCAACCATGCGCTGTGCTGGTTGGGTCATGGCTGAGCGGGGCATTGGTGTCACACGCTGGCAATGCGAGATAGTCCTGCACAGGTGGCACCATCTCAATCACGAAACCGATCACCATGACTGAGGTCCAACCAAGAGCAAGAAGGACAAGGACTGCGGCGATCATCTTTCCCCAGCGTTGTTGCTCCTTCACAACGAGATACACTGCAGACAAGGCAGCCCCCAGGCCCAGCACCATGACCAACAAATAGCCCGTCACTACGACACCTGGGAGCCATCGTTGATCCTCGCACGGGTAAGCCCACGTCAGCACGCCGACTAGCCTGAGCGCCGTCGGCGACACCCACAGATAGTTCAAGACCACCGAGCATGCCAGACACAGCACAGCCGCCCAACGCAGAACAATGGCACCGCCGCGCCGCCCCATCCCGGCGGTAATGCCACACAGTCTCTGCCTCGCTGCCGGCACATGGTTCACGCAGATCACCAATCCCTCTTCGGCCGGACGAACGTCGTTGTGAAGTCACCCTGGGCTTCTGCAACGTGTTGTCCACGAACATTCATGTCGCCATTCAGCATTGGCTCGCTCTGCTGGGTATACAACACATCGCCATCAGGCAACACGGCCGTCACAATCGCTGTGTGAAAGACACCAACAGAAGGGACCTGAAAGTATGCAATGTCACCTGGCTTCACCGTCCCGTAGGGCGGATTCGCTCCATTGCTTGTCGTCGCGATCTCAGAGCCGTGCTGTGTGAAGTAGTCATAGCTTCGTTGAGCGCTGTAAAAAGACTCAGATGCTCCAGGCATGCCCGCCCACTGCAGAGGCCCACCAGCATACCAAACGTTCCCGTTGTAGGGCAGCCCACCACCGGCAGCCAACGCCGTGGAGGCGAACACCGTGCACCACTCGCCATTGTTCACAGTCGCTGGCAAACTACTCGTGTCTGCACCATAGGTATTGTGATTGTCGTAGACCCATTTCACAGTCGCCACCGCGTCGTAACCATTGCTGGCCAGGCCGGTCATTTGACTCATTGCATCGGACATGTCCGGCGACCGCCTCGACGATGGGACGCGATTCAGCAACTGATACAGATCGATTGGCACAGCCAATTCAAACTGCTGACGTGTCAACGGATCCAGATCAGCCCACCACTCAACAATCTGCTCGGGGGTAGCATTCGGCCCAGGCATCGCGTCACGCATCAGATCCAGGTCATCATTGGCCGTCCGCACACCAAGTCCGTCAATCCCCGTCTCATCACCCAAATCGGGGAACTGCTTGCTGATCTCGCTGTCACCCTGAGTCAGCCCGTTCCATATTCGCGTGTAGTCCTGCTGGGCATCGGCATCAATCTTGTCGGCGCGCGCTATCAAGGCGGCGAATTCGTCAAGAATCCAGCTCCTGAACTGCGACAGCCCCGACATGTCGGGTGTCGTCTTGCGGGGCGCGATGCTCACGGCACCACTCGTCACGTCCACGGTGAGCCCGCCCCCATCCGCCTCGGCGACGCGATCGTGCAACGCAACTCGCACCGAATCCAGAGACGCAGCATACGTCGAATCAACTGTCGACGCCATGTCGTAGAGCGTGGACAACACCATGTACTGGCCTCCAAAACCGTCCAACGACTTGCCGGCCGCTGGACCGTACGGTTCAGGATAGGTCTCGTTCACCGGTCCGCTGCCGCGGTCCGTCATTTTGTCGCGCAGATGCCCATAGGCATTACTGAGGATGCGCGCCAGGCCCGCCAGTTCATTCCGGGCTTCGGCGTCGAACGAGTACAAGGCATGAAAGTCCACTCAGATCACCACTTGGATAGCCTGGCGTCCAGCTCAGCCAAAGAATCGACTGCGTCGCATATGGCCTTGCCTGCCGCACGCAGGGACAAATCATGTCGATCAAGTGCAGCAGTGACCTGCTTGGCCCGGGTGTTGCCCACCGCCGCCGTCAGGCCTTCCCACCCCGAACCCCGATCAGTCATAGAGCCGAAGAATCGCTGTCGGTCAGCGCTCATGCCCTGCGCTTCCCGGATCGGGCCGCTGGCCGCCTCACTCAGAGATTCACTGTCGGCAACAACACGCTTGACAGGCCCCGTGGGTGCCGGCTGGTAACCGAAGTGGCTGCAGATCATCGAGACCTGGTTGGCCACGTCGCTGTCAAACTCATCCACGGCCTTGGCGTCAGCAGTCAGGCGGTCAGCCACGTCGCGCACCTGTTCGCCCAATCTGGCCGACGCCGCCTCAGCCTCACCGATGAACCGCACGGCCACCGCCGAGCAGCGCAGGCTCGATTGCAGGCCACCCAATGCGGCCCGCACCGCTGCTTGAACCTCTGCGATGTCGTCGTACCCGGCATCGACGGAGGCAATCAACTGCGACACGGCTTCGCGCAAGTCGTCGGGACGCATGTCCAGCTTCATGGTGCAAGCCTACCTAGGTTGACACGACACGGCCCGCACCAGGTTTCAAACACCTGCCCTCACAGATGGTGAAGGATGGATCACATGTGTGGACGCTACGCGGACGCCCGCGAAGAAGAGATCGTCGAGGCCTACGACGTGCACGCCGTGAGCTGGCACGGGCCGCCATCGGTCAACGTCTGCCCGACTGACGTGGTGGGCATCGTCATCGAGGACGGCGCGCGGGCCGCGCGCGAGGGCGCGCCCGCCGTCCGGGAACTGCGGCCGGCGCGGTGGGGACTGGTGCCGTCGTGGTCGAAGGCGATGCCGCCGCGTCCCCTGATCAACGCCCGGGCCGAGACA
>JGI20166J26741_10211114_pt1 | contig 33582 bp, 31 predicted proteins | sample TergutCu122P5_FD_26741 | JGI IMG/M metagenome (IMG submission 26741)
GGGGGCGGCCGTCTTCAGGGAGCCGGCGATGTTTGTCATCGGAGGCGTCTTCGTCGCGCTCGGCGTCCTCGGCACCGTCGTCGGCGTGCCGGCCGGATTCCTGGTGATGGCGCTGGCCGGCGGCGGGCTGATGCTCGTCGGGGTGGTCGTCGAGACGCTGCGTGCCCACCGGAGCGTGGAGCCGTGAACGACCTCGATCCCGTGATCCACGCCACAACGCGCCTGCGGATCATGACGGCGCTGGACGCCCTGGACCGGGCCGACAAGATGTCCTTCAACGCGCTGGCTGAGGGTCTCGGTCTGACGCCCGGCAACCTGTCCGTCCATCTGTCGAAGCTGGAGGTGGCCGGCTACGTCGCCGTCGAGAAGACGTATCGGGGCCGCAAGCCCGCCACCTATGTGGCCATGACGGCCGGCGGACGGGCCGCCTTCGAGCGGTACCTCGCGGATCTCAGTGCCCTGATCGGCGACCGCTCGTGAGTCTGCGTGGTTTTGCGGCATGTATGCCGCAAAACCACGCACTGACCCATCCCTAGTAGACTTGGCGGGTTGCTCCAAAACGGGAAGGACCCCATGGCCACCAGGGATGACCTGCGGAACGTCGCCATCATCGCCCACGTCGACCACGGCAAGACGACGCTCGTCGACGCCATGCTGTGGCAGTCCGGCGCGTTCCGCGAGGGCGCTGACGTCGACAAGCGCGTCATGGACTCGATGGCGCTGGAGCGCGAGAAGGGCATCACGATCCTGGCCAAGAACACGGCCGTGCGGCACACGATGTCCGATGGGCGCACCCTCACGATCAACATCATCGACACCCCCGGCCACGCCGACTTCGGCGGTGAGGTCGAGCGCGGCCTCGAGATGGTCGACGGCGTGTTGCTGCTCGTCGACGCCTCGGAAGGGCCGCTGCCGCAAACGCGGTTCGTCCTGCGCAAGGCGCTGGCCAAGAAGCTGCCCATCGTCTTGGTGATCAACAAGGTCGACCGCCCGGACGCCCGCATCGCCGAGGTGCTGGACGAAACCTACGACCTCTTCGCCGACCTGATCGAAGACGATTCGCAGGTGGACATCCTCGACTTTCCGGTCGTCTACGCCTCCGCCAAGGCGGGCCGGGCGTCGCTGGAGCGGCCGGCCGACGGCACGATGCCCGATTCGCCCGATCTGCAGCCGCTGTTCGACGTCATCGAGCGCGCCATCCCGGCGCCCCGGTACACACCGGACGCGCCGTTGCAGGCATTGGTGACCAACCTCGACTCGTCCCCCTACCTGGGCCGTCTGGCGCTCTGCCGCATCGTCGAGGGCACGATCATGCGCGGCCAGCAGGTGGCCTGGTGCCGCCGGGACGGCACGATCGTGGGCGTCAAGCTGTCCGAACTGCTGATGACCGACGCACTGGAGCGCAACAGCGTCGAACAGGCCGGGCCGGGCGACATCATCGCTGTCGCCGGCATTCCGGAAATCACGATCGGGGAAACGCTGGCCGACCCGGACAACCCCAGCCCGCTGCCCCTGATTCACGTCGACGAGCCGTCCATTTCGATGACAATCGGCATCAACACGTCGCCCCTGGCCGGCCAAGACGGCACACAATTGACCGCCCGGCTGCTCAAGAACCGGCTCGACGCCGAATTGATCGGCAACGTGTCGATCAAGGTGCTGCCCACCGAACGCCCGGACGCCTGGGAGGTGCAGGGCCGCGGCGAGCTGCAATTGGCGGTGCTCGTCGAGATGATGCGGCGCGAGGGTTTCGAGCTGACGGTCGGCAAGCCAGAGGTGGTGACGCACACCGAGCACGGTCACGTGATGGAGCCGACCGAGCGTCTGACCGTCGACGTGCCGGAAGAATTCCTCGGCCCGGTCACCGAAATGCTCGGCACGCGCAAGGGCAATCTGGAAACGATGGTGAATCACGGCAGCGGTTGGGTGCGCCTCGAATACGTCGTCCCGTCGCGCGGTCTGATTGGTTTTCGCACGGAGTTCCTGACGCAAACGCGCGGCACCGGAATCATGAATCATCTGTTCGAGGGGTACACCCGCTGGGTGGGCGACATGCGCCACCGGGCGACGGGCTCGCTGGTGTCCGACCGAGCCGGCGTCGTGAACTCGTACGCCTTGTTCAATCTGCAGGAGCGCGGCACCCTGTTCGTCGCGCCAGGGGACGCGACCTACGAGGGCATGGTGGTCGGCGAGAATTCCCGTCCGGACGACATCGATGTCAACCCGACCAAGGAAAAGCACCTGACGAACATGCGCAGTTCGACCGGCGACGAGCTGGAGCGGCTCGTGCCGCCGCGCGTCATGAGCCTGGAGCAGTCCCTCGAGTACTGCAACCAGGACGAGTGCTGCGAGGTGACCCCCAAACTGGTGCGCGTCCGCAAGGTGACGCTGGACGCCGCTGGCCGCGCCAAGATCCGGATACGAGCCAAAGCGGCCACTGGCTGAGCCGCGCCGGCCCGGCCCGTCGTCGCCACATGCTCGACGTCGGTGGTCGCACGTTCGGACATGCTCATTGCATGGGCATGCTCGGCACATCAGAATTATGAAGTGCATGACGCACGCACTGAGCATTCCAGGCCATTTTGCTGCTCGCGGCGCCGACTTCTCGCGTCCGTTTGACACCGGGATTGGCGACACGCAATTCACGCGATAAAATGCCTTGTCAAAGGCCAGTTGTTGGCTGATTTCGTCGTCTATAGAGAATAGACTTGAATTCGCTAGGTAACCTGGAGTCATTGTTCAAGACGCTTGTCTAGCGATGCCGCGCCAGTGATGGCCCTCATGCGCTCGAAGGCGTCGCTCAGGTATTACACGAACGGTTCTTCTCGAAAGGACGACCGTCCAATAGGTAGGGGGGATTTGCGGTGACGTACGAGGCTAAGGTCATTCGTGACACACCATGGTGGATTGTCACGGTGGACGCTGTCAATGGGGCCGTCCAGGCCCGGAGCCTGGTTGAGGCGGCGCATCTGGCGCGGCGGCAGATCGCGGCTGTCCGGGGCGTCGACGAGGGCACCGTTGACATCAAGCTGACCGTCGATCATGTCGGTGATGTCAATGGCATTCAGCACGTGATCGCCGAAATCGCTCAGGCCCGGGCCGAAGCCGCCCGACGGGCCGAGCACGCCAGCGCACAGGCCGTCCAGTTGGCCAAGGGCCTGGCCCATTGTGGGGTCACCGTTCGCGACATCGGCTACATAATGGGTGTTTCGCACCAACGCGCTCACCAGCTGATCAGCACCCGCTAGGCGGCGATCCGTCGACGTCGCCGATCGGCCGTGGCCGGAGGCTTCGTCGTCGAGTACTGGCCGCCGCCTTGTCCGCTATGACAGACTAGACGGATGACCAATTTCGGTGCCAGGGGGGCGAGCGGCGGGGTCTTGTTGCTGCTGGCCATAGCGGCGTGCTGGGGTCTGACGTTCTTTTCGACGAAAGACCTGCTGACCCGCATGCCCGTCACCGACTACCTGGCTGTCCGGTTCGGCATCGCCACGCTGGTGCTTGTGCTGGTGGCCCCCAAAGCGCTGCGGATGCGGCGCGAGGTGTTGATCCGGGGCGCCGCCCTCGGGGTGGTATTCGCAGCGGCCGAGCTGACACAGACGTTCGGTTTGCCGCTGATGACCGCGAGCAGCTCGGGATTCATCACTGGTCTCTACGTGTTGTTCACGCCGTTGTTGGGCGCCATCATGTTCAAGGTCCGCCCCAAGGCGTTGGTGGGGCTCGCCGTGGTGTTGTCCCTGGCCGGCCTGGCCGTCCTGTCGATGCGCGTTTCCGGCGGTGCGGCGTTCGGGCCGGGCGAGTGGATCACGCTGGTCTCGGCCGTCCTGTGGGGCCTGCACATCACGTTGATCGGACGCTGGTCGCGGCCCGGCGACGTGATCAGCCTGGCCGTCACCCAGACCGCCGTGGCCACGGCCATATTCATGGTCGGGGCGCTGCCCGACGGGCTGACACTGCCGGGGTCGACCACCGATTGGGTGTGGATGGCCTACTTCGGAGTCGTCGTCGGTGCCGGCACGGAGTTCGCCCAGATCTGGGCGCAGAGCCGGGTCGAGGCCACGAAGGCGGCGGTGCTCATGGTGACCGAACCGCTGTGGGCGTCCGTGTTCGCCGTGTGGTTCGGCGGCGAATCCCTGACCTGGCGCCTCGTGGTCGGGGGCGGGATGATGGCCGGCGGCATGCTGCTGGCCGTGCGGGCGTCCCGGGCCGATCAGCTGTCGACCGACAGCGCCGTACCGCCGGCCCGCAGCACCGTCCCGGGCGGTGTGCCCACCGGCACGACCGCCAACGCGATGGGGCCGAGTTCGTAGTGCTGGGCTGATGTGCCCAACCGTCCGACCGCTCGCCCGTGCAGCGTGATCGCCGTGCCGATGGCGGGAGGGCGGTCGTCGGCACTGCCGTCCAGGTGCACCAGGCGGGTTGACTGCGATGACGTCGGGGCGTCCATGTCGAGTCCCGGACGGGGCAGGCGGGCGGCGATGCGCAGCGCCTCATAAGCCCAGACGCCGACCGGTTCGCATGACCCGACGAGGCGCTCCGCGCGGCCGGCGGGCAGGGTGAGCGTCATGCCATCGCCGACCGGCGAATCGGTGACGTCACCGGCGAGATCGGCGGGCAGCGTCTCACGCCGGCCCACCCAGACCAGCCGTTGCCCGGGTTGCGGCGAACCCAAGACCACGCCGCCGAAGCCCTGCGCCATGCGGCGCTGCTCGCCGAACGGATCGCCGTAGTGCCAGACGAGCCCGGCGTCGGGCCCATCGGGCACCAGGACGGCGTTGCGGCGGTCGCCCATCAGGCTCCGGCCGGTCCGACCTCGACGGCCGTGTGCGCCAGCGTGGCCCAGATGAACGGCTGCAGCTTGACGTCGGTCGTGGCGCGATCCCACGTCCACATGAGCTGCCCGTTCACGTTGCCATACAGGCGCGACCCGCCCGTGTACGGCTCGTCGGCGGGCTTGATGCGGGCGACAACATCGCTCGTCAACTCGATCTTGGCGCCCTGCACGGTGCCCGTGTAGTTCTCGGTCCAGCCGCCGGCGTCGGCCAGCACGACGTCCACCGTGGCGTCGTCGTGGGGGAACCAGAAGCCGGTCTCCATACTGAACGGCTTGGCCGGCCGCCCGTCGTCGTCCAGCCAGTACGTCTGGCAGATGTAGTGCAGGTAGCGTCCGCCGTTGGACGAGAAGTCGATGCGGCAGCCGACGTGGAAGTCGCCGAGCCCCGGCCAGTTGCCGTTCGCGTCGCCCTCCCAGGTGCCCAGCAGCCAGGCCAAGCCCAGCAGCTGGGGGTTGACGGTGTCGTCGATGTCAAAGTGCATTGGTGGCCTCCTGAGCCTCCTGTCGTTCGGCGGTGGCCGCGCTCTCGGCCCGCACACAAACGCCCCGCTGGGCCGAGAAGCACGACAGCGTCAAGGCGACGGCCGCCAGGCCGAGCACGGCAGTGAGCGCGACGAGTGTGACAACCACGCTTGGAGTCTAGCCAATGGCGGGGCGCGGCGGCGGGAGCCCGGCGCCTCAGTCGGCCAGGTCGTCGAGATCGGCCTTGTCGGCCAGCCGGACGGCGTCGTCGAGGAAGCGGTCGAGCAACCGGACGCGCGACGCGGCGTCGCGGGCCGGCGACTGCAGCCAGGCGGTGTCGATGTTCAGCGCCTTGCCCCAGTTGCGATGCCGGGCGGCGGCGGTGTCGAAGACGTCCGCGAAACGGGTCTCCAGCCCGAACGCCAGGGCCGGCGCCAGGTTCGTGTCGAACATCTCGCGGGCCGTCTCGGCCGTGATGTCATGCGGCTGCAGGCCTTGCAGCCACGTGCGATAGCGCTGCACTTCGCGCCGGGTCCGGTCGCCCGCCGGCGTGATGGCGGGACGCAGGCGCGTCAGGGTGATCAGGAGCAGGCCGCTGAGCACCAGCAGGGCGGCGCCGCCCAATCCTATCCACGGCGATCCGCGGAAGCCGGCGATCAGGGACGCCCCGGCGCTGGCCAGTCCAAGCAGCATGACGCCACCGCCGATCGCCGACCAAGGCGTGCGGTTGCGCTGCACGACGCCCGGTTGCGTGAACCAGCCGGCGCGTGCCACGGCGCCGCGCAGTTCGCCGAGCGCCGAGGCGAGGCCGTCCCTGGCGTCCTCCATCAGCGATGTCAGCGTCACGGGAGCCCCCGGCTGGCCGGGGTTCTCGGTGGTGGACAGCAGAGTGGTTTCGAAATCCCGCAGACCGCGGGCACCGCGGCCGGTGCGTCCCAGGGCCCAGCCCAGATCGTCCGTGTCGTCGTCCGCCGGCGGCGCGATGGTCAGGTAGCCGCGGACGGCCAGGTCGATCAGCGTCAGGAACAGATGGCGCGGACGGACCGTGCCGTCCAGCAGGGCGTCGACCATGCCGGGGCTGACGGAGCCGGGCGGTCCGGGGGGAGCGTCGGGCTGGATGAGGCCGGGGTTGGGCGCCGGGTCGGTGGCGCTCTGCCGGCGCGCGACGAGCCAGATCGTCACGCTGGCGATGGCGACGGCGACGCCGGCGAACAGCACAACCCACTGCATGGTGCCCATGGGCCTCACCTGCCTTGTCGTCGACTGCCATGTCGGCCTACACGACACTAGCCGTCGCGACCGGCGGCATGACGCTGCCGCGCGGTTGTCTCAGTATGAGGCGAAGCTGATCTGGGATCGCAAGGGCGAGCGCGCTGGCACCTTGAACAGCATCGCCGCCCCCGCCAGGCCGTCGCCTTGGGGGGCGACGCTGCGGGCGTCCGGGATCGCCTCGCGCACCAGATTGTTGAAGCGCGCCTTGAGGCGCGTGTTCAGGAAGACGTTGCCCAGGGCGCTGAAACGCGTGGCATGCTCCTCACCGACCTGCCGCAGAGCCGTGACGCACGAGTGGGCCAGCTCGCTGGCCGCCTCGTCGACGATCGACGCGCACACGGCGTCGGTTCCGGCCAGGTGGGCGATCGTCTTCGCGTAGGCCGCGATGCGCGGGACGTGGCGGGGGTCGTTCTGCAGGTCCAGGTACGCGGCCTCGAGGTCCTTGAAGTCGCGTCGCACGGTCGCCGTCAGGGCCGTGGAGGGCCCGCGTCCGTCGTGGGCGCGCATCACGGCGTCGAGGCCCGCGCGCCCGATCCAGAAGCCGGATCCGGCGTCACCGATGATGTTGCCCCAGCCGTCCACGCGCGCCACGCTGGCCGCGCCCACGGCGAGCGTCACGACGCCGGTGCCGGCCGCGACGATCGCACCCCGGGCGCCGCGCAGGGCGCCGATGTGCGAGGTCACCGAATCGTGCGTCAGCGCCACGCGCTTGATGCCCAGAAACGCCACCTGGCGCAGCAACTCGGCAGCCGAGGCGTCGCCGCGCAGGGCCGTGCTGCCGACGGCCAGCGCGTCCGTCGTCGTGCCGGCCTGTGCCAGCGCCTGGCGGGTGGCGGCGGCCAACTGCGGAATGATCGGCAGGCTGGTGCGGACGCCCGGTTGCTCATCGAGCACGGTTTCGTCCAGACGCGTTCGCACCCCGGACTGGCCGGCGTCCATGATGATCACGCGCGCCAGTCTAGACGCTGCGGCGGTGGTGGGCACGGTCGCCCTTGTCGCGGGCTCAGGCCAGGAAGCCGCGGACGAGCAGGGTGATGCAGGCGATGATCGTCATCACCAGGGTGATGCGCTCGAACTGCTTCTGGTTGAGCCGCGTCAAGAAGCGCTTGCCGAGCAGGCCGGACACGACGGTCAGCGGCACCAGCGTCGACAGCACGAGCACGTGGTGCCAGTTGACGATTCCCAGCGCCACGATGAACGGCACCTTGACCAGGTTGACGATGCAGTAGAACCAGGCGGCGGACGCGACAAAGCGCATCTTGTCGGTGTGCGTCGCCAACAGGTACAGGCTCATCACGGCGGCCGCCGCGTTGCCGACGAGCGTGACGAACCCGGCCATGACGCCGGTGCCCATCGTCAACGCCCGGTTCGGCGTGGCGTCCGGCGCGGGGGCGGGCCCGTGCGCCTCACGGAGACTCACGATCGCCTGCACGATCAGCGTCAGCCCGATGCAGGCGCCGATGCCGATCAGCATCACCTTGTTGTCGACGAAGTGCATGAAGACGGCGCCGACGACGATGCCGGGCACCACGGCCGGCAGCAGCGAGCGGATCAGCTTCCAGTCCGCCTGCCGGCTGTACAGCGCCACCGCCAGGACGTCGCCCGCCATCAGCAGGAACAGGGACGTGGCCGTCGATTCCTTGGCCGGGAAGACGAACGCGAATAGCGTCACGACGATGGTGCCCAGTCCGCTGATCGACGTCTTCGTGATGCCCACCAGCAGCGCCGCCACCCCCAAGATCAACCATTGATCCAGCGTCACGCCCACGACGAGGCAGTCTACGCCCGCGGCTTCAGGCGCGGTTTCAGCGTCAGCCAGGCGGCGATCGCCAGCAGGATCAGCGCCGGCCCCAGGAACACCCCAATGTTGCCTATGACAACTGGCCAAAAGGGCATCGAATAGAACGCGCCGACCGTCTGGTAGTTGTGCCAGGCGAACAGCAGATTGATGATCATGGCGACGGCCAACGCGACCGCCAGGCCGGCCAGTACCCGGGCGACGATCGTGCGCCGCCGGTCGTCCATGGGCCAATTGTGCCACGGGTGCCAGGCTGTAGGCTCGTGTCCGTGAATGCAGATGTCAACGCCAGGGTGGAGGCTACGTTGCCGCGTGCCCTGGCCGACCTCAAGGCCCACATCGCGATCCCGTCCGTATCTTCGCAGCCCGAGCACGCGGCCGATGTCCGGGCCAGTGCCGAGCAGGTGGCGGCCTGGTTGCGCGAGATCGGCGCAGCCGTGGTCGAGATCGTGCAGGAGGGCGGTCAGCCCGCCGTCTTCGCGTCGTTCCCGGCGCCGGAGGGCCAGCCGACCGTGTGCCTGTACGCCCACCACGACGTGCAGCCGACCGGCGACCCGGGGTTGTGGACGTCGCCGCCGTTCGAGGCCGTCGAGCGCGACGGCCGTCTGCTGGGGCGCGGGTCCGCCGACGACAAGGGTGGCGTGGCCTTGCACCTGGCCGTGCTGCGGGCGTTCGAGGGACGTCCACCCGTCGGCGTCAAGGTGTTCATCGAGGGCGAGGAGGAGATCGGCTCGCCCACGATGGAGGCGATGCTGAAGACCCACCACGACAAGCTCGCGGCCGACGTCTTCGTGATCGCCGACTCGGGCAACTGGGACGTCGGAGTGCCGGCCCTGACCCACACGCTCCGCGGCGTCGTCGATTGCGTGGTCGAGGTGTCGACGCTCGATCACGGACTGCACTCGGGCGGCTTCGGCGGCCTGGTGCCCGACGCCCTGACGTGCCTGTGCCGCCTGCTCGCCACCTTGCACGACGAGCGCGGCAACGTGGCGATCGCGGGTCTGAGATCGTCGTCGGCCCCCGACGTCGCCTACCCGCTCGACCGCTTGCAGGCCGAGACCCAGAAGCTGGACGGCGTCGAGTGGATCGGCGACGGTTCCGTGGTCCAGCGCAACTGGAACTCGCCGTCCTGCTCGGTGCTGGCCATCGACACGACTCGCATCGCCGACGCGTCCAACACGCTGATCCCCAGCGCCAAGGCCAAGGTGTCGGTGCGCGTGCCGCCCGGTGACACGGCCGCCAACGCCTTGGCCATGCTCGAGAAGCACCTGCTGGAGCACGCGCCTTGGGGCGCGCACGTCAAGGTGACCGACGGGCAGGCCGGCGATCCCGGCATCATTCCGGTGGACGGCCCAGCCGCCCAGGCCGCGGTCCGCGCGTTGCGCGACGCCTTCGGCGTCGAGCCGGTGATGCTGGGACAGGGCGGGGCGATACCGCTGACGTCCGATCTGCAGCGGGCCTTCCCGGGCGCCGAGGTCGTCGTGACCGCCGTCGGCGACCCCGGATCGCGCGCCCACAGCCTGGACGAGTCACTGGGCCTGGACGACTGGCGCCGGGCCGCGATCGCCGAGGCCAATCTGTTGGCGGCCCTGGCGCGGTGACATCGCATGGACGACAAGGTGAAAGATGAGTAACACGCAACCACGCAAACTGAACTCCGGAGTGGTTCGCCGGGGGCCGGTCAAGAGCCGGCAGCTCGACCGCGAGCTGCTGCGATCGGACGACAAGGACTGGTCGCGCAGCGACCCATGGCGGGTGATGCGCATCCAGACGGAGTTCGTCGAGGGCTTCGAGGCTCTCGAGGACCTGGGGCCGGCCGTCTCGCTGTTCGGCTCCGCCCGCACGAAACCGGACGACCCCCTGTACAAGGTGGGCTACGACATCGGCCAGACGCTGGCACGCCGAGGCATCGCCGTCATCACCGGCGCGGGGCCCGGCACCATGGAGGCCGCCAACCGCGGTGCGGACGAAGCGGGCGGGGTGTCGGTCGGGCTCGGCATCGAGCTGCCGTTCGAGGACGCGATGAATTCGTCCGTCAACCTCGGCATCATGTTCCGCTACTTCTTCGCCCGCAAGGTCATGTTCCTGAAGTACGCCCAGGGGTTCATCGCCCTGCCCGGCGGCTTCGGCACGTTCGACGAGCTGTTCGAGACGTTGACGCTGATCCAGACCGGCACCGTGGAGGACTTCCCGGTCGTGTTGTTCGGCACCGAATACTGGGGCGGCCTGCGCGACTGGATCGAGCACACCATGCTGGCGCGCGGCTACATCAGCCCGGGCGACCTGGATTTCGCCGTCATGACCGACGACGTCGACGAGGCGGTCGCCGTCGCCTGTTCCAAGATCACCTCCGGAGGGTAGTGCCATGGCCTGGGTCATCGTCGTCATCGCGGTCGTAATGGCCGGCCTCGCCTGGTTGGCCGCCCAGGGGCGTCTCGGCGGCATGCCGCCGCTGGTCGACGACCGGCCGGGTCCCGATCTGCCCGACTCCCAGATCACGGCGGACGACCTGCGCGGCGTCCGTTTCGCGGTCACCAGCCGCGGCTATTCGATGGCCCAGGTCGACGCCCTGATCGACCGGTTGGCCAACCAACTCGACGGCGTGGCCTACGAGCCGAGTGACGAACTCGACGCCTGGCTGCAAGACGGCGCGCCCGCCCAGCGCCCGGCCGAGGCAGATGAGGTGGAGGCGGATGGCCCGGCCGGATCCGACGTCCGGCCGTCACATCTGTTGGACGCGCCGCCGGAGGACGACGCCGCGGTCGATGATGCCGGGACAGACTTGGTCGCCCCGCCGGCCGCGCCCGTCGTCGAGGAACCCGCGCTCGTTGTTGAGGAACCAACGCCCGTCGTCGTGGAACCCGCGCGAGAGGCCGAGGAACCCGCACCCGTCGTCGGGGAACTCGCGCCGGTCGTCGGGGAACTCGCGCCGGTCATCGGGGAACCAGCGCCGGTCATCGATCGGAGCCCGGCACCGGACAGCCACGTCGATGTGCCCGATTTCCCGGCGGCCGACCTCGCCGCACCCGCAGTGGCGGTGCCTGAGGACCTCGCGTCCGATGGCCCGGTGCCGGAGGCCGAGCCCCCTGCGGCGCCCGTCCGCCGCAGAAGCGGTGCGGCCAAGCGCGGGGCGACCTCGCAGGACAGCCTGCCGTCCGATGGCGGGGCGCCGCACCGGCCGGCGTCCCGTGACGTCACCGAGCACACGAAGCCCAAGTAAGCAACATGGCCGGGATCGGTGATCTCGGCCATGCCTTCGGATATTGACGGGCGCTTACTTGGAGACGACCCCCTTCAGGCAGTCGTACAGTTCCTGCGCCTCGGTCTGGTTGATCTCGACCACCAGGCGTCCGCCACCATCGACAGGCATGCGCAGCACCAGACCACGACCCTCCTTGACCACTTCCATCGGCCCTTCGCCGGTGCGGGGTTTCATGGCTGCCATGACTTCCTCATCTCTCACTGCGGGGGACGCCCACCGCGGTGGGCACAGCATCTATTTTCGCACATCGGACCAACTCGCGCACGGGCGGGCCTCGGCTGGACGTTCCGGCCGGACCAGGCGGTGGGCGTCTGTGGCATGGCGTTGGGCGTGGGCGCCTGGGGCGGCCTCGTGGCGGTCCGGGATCCGGGACGCCGGAGCGGCGCCGGCCGGATAGACTGGCCAGCAACGTGGTCGCCGTATCGGGAGTGGATGTGAGTGCCGAAAACTTGCCGGACGCCGCCGGTGACTTCCCGGCCGACGAGACGGACACCGTCGGCACCCCGCAGGAGTCGTTCGGCGACTTGGGCCGGCGCGGCGAGCTGCCGGCGACGCAGCGGGGCGTGGCGCTCGAGCTGGCCATGCGCATCGGCGACCTGTTGCAGTCGTCCGGCCAGTCGGCCAACGATTCCGTGGTCATCATGCGGCGCGTGTGCCATGCCTACGGGCTGCGGCGCGTCCAGGTCGACATCACGTCCACGGCCATCGTCGCGACGTACTACCCCGGCGGCGGGGCGGCTCCGATCACGGCGATGCGGACGGTCTCGCCCGCCGCCCCGGACCTGACCAAGACGATGACGCTCAACCGGCTCGTGGGCGACATCGTGCGCGGAGAGCCCCTGTCGCAGGCCACGGACCGCTTCGACGCCATCCGGAGCGCGCCGCCACCGTATCCGGTGTGGGTCGCGACGCTCGGCAACTCGGGCATCGGCATGGCCGTCCAGCTTCTGTACACGACGAACCCGGTCGTGCTGGTGTTGGCCTTGGTCACGGGTTTGGCTCTGAACCGGCTGCTGAACTTCCTGTCGGCCCGGTCGATGCCCGTCTTCTTCCAGCAGTTGGCGGGCGGCTGGCTGATCGTGATCGTCACCGCCTTGACCTCCTGGGCCGGAACATGGGGCTGGACGTCCCTGTTCCACGGCCTCGACCCGACCCTGATCGCGGTGGGCGGCATCGTCCAGTTGGTGGCGGGCATGAAGTTCGTCGCGGCCGGGCAGGACGCGATCGACGGTTTCTATGTGACGGCGACCGCACGCCTGCTTCAGGTGCTGATGCTGACGGCCGGCATCGTGGCCGGCCTCGTCTCCGGGCTGTCCGTGGCCGCCAAACTGCACGTGTTCGTGTACATCTCGCCCAACCCGATACCGATGGGATGGCCGGTCGAGCAGTACGCGGGGGTGGTGCTTGCGGGCATCTTCTTCGTCGTCGGGGGCTTCGCCGGGTGGCGCACCATCCTGCTGACGGGGGCCGGCGCCGCGCTCGCCTGGTTCGGCTACACCGCTTCGGCGGCCGCCCTCGGCGGCACCGTGACGGCCAACTTCGTCGGCGCCGTGCTCGCCGCCTTCGTCACGACCATGCTCGTCAGGCGCACGGCGATACCGGGCTTCGCGGTCGTCAACGGGGCGCTGCTCGGTCTCGTGCCGGGCATGCGCCTGTATCGCGGCCTGATCCAGATGTCCGGGACGAACCTGACTCCGGCGGCGCCCGCTCTCGGGGCGACCGCGTTGCTGGTGGCGGCGGGCGTCGCGCTGGCCATCGCGGCCGGTGCGTCGCTGGGCATGTACCTGGGGCGTCCCGTCGGCGATCGCGTCATGCGCCTGCCGCACAGCTGGTACGGCCAGCTGCGGCGTCGCTCCAAGACCGGTGCCCAGAGCGCGTCCTGACTCCGTCGCTTGATGAGCCTCGGTATCCCCAAGCGGATTCGAACCGCCGTTGCAGCCTTGAAAGGGCTGAGTCCTAGGCCTCTGGACGATGGGGACAGACCTAGCTATTCTACCGGACGACCTGTACTCCGTGGCTGTCGGCGGCGATCAGGCTGGCGCGGCCGAGCGCGGTGGCCGGCACGTCGCCGGCCTGACGGTCCGGGCGACCGACGGGCGTCGCGCCGGTCAGGTCCGCGAGGCCTGCGCGCGCGTCGGCTTCGCCGACGAGGGCCTGGACGACGCGGACGCCTGCTCTGGTGTTGGCCGCCATCGACTCGATGACCGCTGGATCGAAGGCCGGGGCCGCCACGGTCAGGGCCTGCTTGTCGGACAACGAGGCCCAGACGGGCAGCAGCTCGCGGACGGTCGTGACGGGGTCGTCACAGATCAGCACGCGCGGTTCGGTGGCGAGGCTGAGCTTGCCGTCGTGGGTGGCGAGATCGGGGCTGGCCAGCGTCAGGGCGACGTCGGTGGCGCCGCGCAGCGAGGACGACGTCGCAGGATCGACCGGCTGGGGCTTGCTCGATTTCAGCAGTTCCGTGGTGGTCAGGTAGGTGGGGGACGCGCCCGAAGCGGACGAATCGGGCGGCCCGTCGGCGCTGTCCGCCTCATCCTGTGGGGCCGGCGGCATGCCGCCTTCGCCGCGCAGACGCGTGCGCCGATCGGCCAGGGCGGCGATCAACAGGACGACGACGCCGACACCGAGGATGGCCAGGAATCCTTGCCATGCACCACTCATGGCTCAAGCTTGCCATTTGCGTGCCGACAACGCTATTTCATCGGCGCCGCCTGCCCGACACTTTGGACCGGGTGGCTAGACTGTTGCACGCCCATGTCCAAGGATCTAACTGTCGGTCCGCCCCTGCGCCTGATCGTCTTATTCACTCTGCCCCTGCTGGTCGGCAACGTCTTCCAGCAGCTGTACCTGTTCACCGACGCCGTTGTCGTCGGACGCCTGATCGGCGTCGATGCGCTGGCCGCCGTCGGCGCCACCGGCAGCTTGACATTCCTTCTGATCGGCTTCACGTGGGGGTCGTCCGCGGGCCTGGCCATCCCCGTCGCGCGCGCATTCGGCGCCGGCGACAGGCGAGAGGTGCGGCGCAGTGTGGCCGCGGCCGCCTACGCGTCGCTGGGCATCGCCACCGTCATCACGACGGCCGGCTGCCTCGGGGCCGGGCCGATGTTGCGCATCCTGCACACACCGCCCGAGCTGATGCACTCGGCGTCCGGCTTCTTGATGGTCACGTTCGGCGGCTCGATCGTCACGGTGGCGTACAACCTGCTGGCGGCCCTGATCCGCGCGCTCGGCGACTCGCGCACGCCCCTGATCTTCCTGATCGTCGCCACGGTGCTGAACGGGGGCCTGTCGGCGCTGTTCGTGGGGGTTTTCCATCTCGGTGTGCCGGGCGCCGCGCTGGCCACGATCGTCGCTCAGGCGGTGGCGGTGGCGGGCTGCTTCGTGCTGATCACGGTGCGCATCCCGGCCCTGCACGTGCGCCGCGACGAGTGGCGCTTGACCCGCGGCTATGTCTGGAAGACGGCGCGTCTCGGCATCGCCATGGGCTTCCAGACCTCGATCATCGCCATCGGCTCGCTGATACTGCAATACGCGGTCAACGGGCTGGGGCCCCTGGCCATCGCGGCGTTCACCGCGTCGTCGCGGGTCGACCAGGTGGCGTCGGCACCCCTGAACTCGTTCGGCGTGGCGCTGTCGACGTACGTCGCCCAGAACCGCGGAGCGCGCCGGTGGCGCCGCATCCGGATCGGCGTTCGCCAGACGGCGTGGGTGTCCATCGGCGCGGCCATCGTGCTGGGTGCCGTCAACATCGTGTTCGGCACCAACCTGGTGCGCCTGTTCGTCGGGCCGGCGGAGCCGGTCGTCGTGGCCGACGCCCATCGCTATCTGATCGTCCAGGGGGCGACGTACGTCGTCCTGGGGTTGCTGTTCGCGCTGCGCGGTTCGATCCAGGGACTGGGCAAGGCGGCCGTGCCGACGATAGCCGGTTTCATGGAGCTGCTGTTGCGGGGTGGCGCCGGGCTGATCCTCGTGACCCACGTCGGCTTCCTGGGCGTGTGCTGGGCGTCGCCGCTGGCGTGGGCGGGGGCGATGTGCGCGCTGGTGCCGGCCTGGTTCGTCTATCGGCGGCGCATCCTGGCCCAGGAACAGGCCCAGGTGCCGACGCGCGCCGACCAGTTGCTGCCCGCCACCTCGTTCGGGTCGCCCGACGTTCCCGGCCATGAGGTCGCGGACCTCTTCGACGACGACGTTGAGGTCGGACATGGCGCCGACGAGCGTGAAATGGCTTTGGCGGGGGCCTGACGTCCCCGGGGTGGCCCGCAGCCGGTCCGGTAGAATGATCGGGCCTCCATAGCTCAGTTGGCAGAGCAGCAGACTTTTAATCTGTGGGTCCGGGGTTCGAACCCCCGTGGGGGCACAGGCCCGACGTCACCCCCGTCGCCAGGGCGAGAGCCGCAAGGCTTCGCCAATACCGGTGGGGTCATCTATCTCTCAAGGGCGGTCATCGTGGACATTCCCAACATGAGTCCAGTCTTCCAGTGACTTCTGATGCACCTTTCGACCTACTCGACCGTCTGCCCAGGCCAGGCCGCCGCCCATCCAGAGACACCGCCCGCGCCACCAGGTTGGCCAACCCACCAGAAGAAATTGGAAATGGTCTTGGGCGGCACATGCACGGACACCGTGCACGTCGTCCGCTCTCCCACAGCCAGAACGTCTTGTGCACACTCCATCTGGGTGGGTTTCGCGTTCGCGGACAACAAGTAACCTTCACTGATGTGGGGGTTGCCGGGGAAGAAGTAAATCTCGACGTTACGACTGATCTCCCACGGATTTCCATTGTCGGCTGTCAGTTCCACGCGGATCTGAGTAGAAACGTGAACGTCCGAAGGCCCGGCCGCAAAGGTCGGTGGCGCCAAGATCGTGACACTCCAACTTTGCGGGGAGTATGGGAAAGACATCGGCAGAGGTTGGTTGAGTGCGACCCTTCCTTTGGTCAGCCTGTCGCTAGCGAATGGCTCCTCGAACATGAAGTCTGGCCACGCGCCATCAGTCGGCGGATTGAAGACGATCGTTGACGGCGACTGGGTGGTCGAGCCAGTTGGCATCACCGAAGATGATGTGGTCGCAGGCTTCGCTGAACTGGACGGAGTCATTGGAGCACACGCCGTCAACGCAATTCCAAGGAGGCTGGCGCAGATCCCGGCCTCCAGGCCGTGCATCGTTCGTGATGAGTTCATGCTTCTAGTCTCCCTGCAGTCATCGTCCAGACTTGCCATGTTTCTTCGTGGTTGACTCCACTCGACCCTAGCCAACACCTGCACCATCGACGCGGACAAGGCAGGTGTTGCACAGGCATCCCCTGTCCGATTCCAGGGCAGCTCCGCACAGCAGACATCGCTCGCCTCGGAAGACGATCCCTGGCGGAGCTTCATGACCAGGTAACGGAGCGACGTCAGGGAAGACATGGACCATGCGCTCGAACAGCCGAGGGTGTCCGGCGGAGATCGCGGCATGCAACGTCTCTGGCGTGTCTGGCGGCCGTGTCCGCGCGTTACTCATCTGTTGCAGAGTTGCCACGTACATCTCCGCAGACATTGTCACGGCCAGGAACACGTCCGGATGAGCAGCGACCAACCCAGCGCGTCTCAAGTCACCCACCCCAAAGTCGGCGACATTCCGAGTCACCACGACGCGCGCCCCAGCTCCGCGGGCAGCCGCAAGAACATGACGGTCCTTCGGTGACGTGTCAACAAGACTAGCCGCACCTTCCTCACAGGCATCGGCAACGAGCATGGTGTCCCAATCGAGCACTTCGCGAAGGCTCGACACAAGCGCCTGCCCAGGTCTCGCGTGCCGGTCGGCTTCGGCTTCCACCGCCCGACTCCACCGCAACACGAAACGCGCATCCTGGTGCCCGGCGGACACCAGGATTAGCGTCCGGGTCAGCGGTGCCGACAGGACGTCCGCGTCAAGAAGAGCAATGGGCCTAGAAGTCATCGGCCAGCGCCGTCGCGGTTTGCGCCATCAGAAACCGGCGATACCGCTCAACCTCAGATTGGGGAACCCGCCACCGCGTGCCCCGTCGCACTGCCCGGATCGTGCCGTCCTGGATGCGACGGTTCAACGTCGCCCGAGACACGTCACACATGACGGCCACCTCAGTCGGCGAGTATGTCAGGTCGATCATCGTCATCTGCACCGCCGCCCCTTGGGACGCCGCGCGATCGAGGAACGACCACACCGTGTCCACCCACTCCGCAGAACGGGAACGACCGGCGGCGACCATCGCGGGCGTGATGGTGACACTCTGTTCCAGAACACGATTCATGCCAGAAATCCTACACGATCGTGAGACATCAACCAGATCTACGTCTCACGATGTGCGCGTCCGGGGCAGGGGTTTCTTGAACATCGAGGCGTCGGCACGGGCCCCGCGCCATGTGTCTGAATCGTCTGTACAGAGACGCCACACTTCCTGGCACTGGCCCGCCGTCACCCCGCCGCGCAGTCGTGCAGCTTGGGAAACAGGGACTTGAGGCGGTCGTACAGCTCCCGCTGGACGGCGCCGATCTCCTGGTACCGCTGGTGGGCGGCCGGCTCCGGCTGCTGGACGGCGCCCTGACGGGCCATCGTCTTGGCGGCGGTGGCGACGTCGTCGTACGCCCCGGCCGCCGCCATCGCCATGGTCGCGGCGCCGAGGGCCGAAACCTCCTCCGTCTCGCAGGCGACGAGCGGCAGCCCGATGGCGTCGGCCATGATCTGTCGCCACAGCGGCGAACGCTGGCCGCCGCCCATGACGTGGACCTTGGCGATGGGTGTGCCGGCGTCGTGTTCCAGGGCCGCCAGGTTGCGCGCGGCCTCCAGGCTGATCCCCTCGAGGATGGCCCGATAGACGTGGCCACGGCCGTGCCCGCCGGTGAAGCCGACGACGGCGCCCCGGGCCAGGGGATCCCAATGCGGGCTCTGGACGGCATTCCAGTACGGCAGCGCGACCAGGCCGCCGGCCCCGATACCCGCCGCCGCCGCCTGGCGGTCGAGCGCGGGATCTGGTCTGCCGTCCAGTGCCGGGTCGCCCAGGTTCTCGCGGAACCACCCGGCCAGGTAGGCGCCGGAGTTCTGGACGGCCTCCAGCACGAAATGCCCCGGCAGCCCCGCGACGTCCGTGCGGTAGACGGACCCGTACCGATAGACCGGGGAGTGCACGCCCATGACGATCGCCGTGCCCATATTCAGGTAGGCCTCGTCGGCGCCGACGGCGCCGGCGCCCAGGCCGGCGGCCTGCCCGTCCCCGCACCCCGCGACCAGCGGGATCGGCCGCGGCAGGCCCCAGCCGTCGGCGACGTCCGTCCGTATCGTGTCCATGACGGCTCCTGCGTCGACCAGGCCGGCCATCTGACCCCGGGTCACCCCGGCGACGTCCAGCAGGGCGTCCGCAAACCCAAGCCGCGCCATGTCGAACAGTCCCAGGCTGTCGGCCGTCCCGGTCGAGTCGAGCCACCGGCCGGTCAGGCGGAACGCCAGGTATCCGTGCACGGTGACGATCCTGTCGGCCGAGCGCAGGACGTCCGGCTCGTGTTCTTTCAGCCAGGCGAGCTTGTAGATGGACGGGGTGACGTCTGGCGGCATGCCGGACAGGGCATGGACGGTCTCGCGGCCGTAGCGGGCGACCTGCTCGGACGCCCGGCTGTCCAGCCACAGCGGCGCGCGGCGCAGCGGCCGGCCGTCCGACCGGAACAGGCCGAACGACTGGCGCTGCGGGGTCACGCACATCGCCACCACGCGCGACCGGTCTGGGACCTGGGCGAGCGCGGCGCGCACCGCCTCGTCGGTCGTGCGCCACCAGTCGAGCGGGTCGTGCTCGTAGAAGCCGGGGGCGGGCGAGTGCATCGGGATGTCGCTTCTGCCCGTCGCCAGTGCCCGCCCGGCCGCGTCGATCACGACGGCCTTGGTCGCGGTGGTCGACGTGTCGACCGCGATGACCAGCGGGCCGTCGGTTGCGGCCGGGGGACGGGATGGGCTCAGCACGGGACACCCGCCTCGGCCGCCGTCCGGCCCCAGAAGCCGTCGGGCGCGAACAGCTTGTCGACGACTCGCTCCAGCGCGCCGAGCTGGGCCAGCAGGTCCAGCACCGTGTAGCGGGAGCGGATCAGTTGCGCCTGGAAGTGGGTGCGGCGGAGTCTGTCAAGATCGATCCCGATCTGCGCGGGGTGATGCGGCGCTCCGGCGGCCGCCAGCCGGTCGGCCGCGTCCTCGGGCGCGATCAGCTGCGCGGCGCAGCCCTGCCGGATGGCCGGCCAGCGCGCCTGGATCGTCCGCAGCCGGTCGCGCAGGGCGTCCCCGGTCACGAGCTTGGCCAGCGACTGCTCGACGGCCGCGTCCGCCACCGGCGGGATCAGCAGAGCCCGGCAACGGGCCGCGATGTCGGCCGGCGTCGGGGCGTCGGCGACCAGCCGGTCGACGTCGATCGCCTCGATGTCGAGCGTCAGCGCCTCGCGCCACAGCGCGCAAGAGGCGATCGTTCCGATGCCCACCTTGAAACCGTGCGACAACGGCGGTTCCCAGCGCTGGCCGTGGCCCTCCATTTCCCACAGGTGCGAGAACAGGTGGCCGGCCCCCGAGGCCGGACGCGACGACTGCATCGCCTGCATGGCCAGGCCCGACAGCAGGTTGGCCTCGCCCAGCGCGGCGACGGCGTCGAGGCGGCCGGTGGCCACGTCGTCTGGCCTGGCCAGCGCCGCGCGGGTGGCGGGCTGCACCATGTCCCAGACGTCGCCGCGAACGGGTTCGATGCAGAGTTCGTCGGCCAGGATCCAGTCGGCCCCGGCGGGCAGCTTCTCGATCAGGTCGCCGTAGCCGGTGGACGTCAGGCGCTGCGGGGCGTCCGCCATGATCGTCGTGTCGGCGATGACGGCCCGGGGCGCCGGGCATGGTCTGGTGATCTTGAAGCCGTCCCTGGCGATCGAGGCGCCGAAGGCCGTGTAGCCGTCGACTGAGGCGGCCGTGCAGACCACCATGTAGCCACGCCCCAGCTCGCCCGACGCCAGCTTCGCAACGTCGTTCAGCGTGCCGGACGCCACCACGCAGCAGATCGCGTCCGGCAGCGGCGCCAGGAGGTCGCGCACGATCGTGACGTTGTCATACGTGGACGGCATCGTGGGCGTCCCGGGAAAGACGTGCGGTTCGGCGGCGAATGGCACGCCGGCCCGCCGCAACGACGCCACCACGGCGTCTCCGGCTGCGCCGAAAGTGTTCTGGTCGGCCACCACCAGAACACTGGACGCCGGGAACTCGCCGGCGAACGCGTCCCCGGTCTGCTCGACGACGCCGGGTCCGAAACGCAGGACGCGGGTGTCCGTGGCAGCCCGGAGCGCGCGGGTCAAGGAGCCTGGTGCCTCGGGCATGGCAGACATCCTAGTTTGGCCCTCAGTCGAAGATCACGGTGCGAATGCCGTCGAGCAGGATGCGGTGCTCGGCGAACAGGCGCACGGCGTGGGCGAGCGTCGTGGATTCGATGTCCTGGCCGATTTCGCGCAACTGGGCGGGTGACTTCGAGTGGTTGACGCGGACGACGGACTGCTCGATGATCGGGCCTTCGTCCAGGTCGGCCGTCACGAAGTGCGCGGTGGCGCCGATGAGCTTGACGCCGCGCTCATGGGCCTGCCGATACGGGTTGGCGCCCTTGAAGCCCGGCAGGAAGGAGTGGTGGATGTTGATGATCCGGCCGGCCAGGTCCTCGCACAACTGCGGGGACAGTACCTGCATGAAGCGGGCCAGCACCACGAGCTCGATGTCTTCTTCGGCGACGGCCTGCCGCACGCGCCGCTCCAGCGCGGCCTTGCCGGCGGCGTCCGGGGTGGCGACATGCTCGAACGGGACGCCGTAGAACTCGGCGTGGGGCGCCAGGTCGGCGTGGTTGGCGACAATCCGGCGCACCTCGATCGGCAACGCGCCGGCACGCCGGCGGGCCAGCAGGGCGTCGACGGCGTGAGGGGCGGTGGAGGCGAGGATTAGCGTGCGGGTGCGCCGCCCCACCTCGTCTATCACGAGCTTGGCCCCGTAGCGGTCTCGCACGGGCGCCAGCGCGGCGGCCAGTTCGGCGGCCGGCGCCTCGCACTCCACTTGCGTGCGCATGAAGAACGTGCCGGTGTCGGGCGAGGCGTACTGCTGTTGCTCCGTGATGTTGCCACCCAGCGAGACGATGGCCCCGCTGATCGCGTGGACGATCCCGGGCATGTCGCGGCAGGTGAAGGTCAGGACGGCATGGTTGGTCACCCGACAAGGGTAGTCGGCCGGGCCGGGGCGCGCCCGTCGAACTCACGCGTCGGGACGCGGCACGGCCGTGGAATCCCGGACGATCAACTGGCCGCGGATCTTTTCGGAGCGAGCGGGCTGGTCGTCCATCGCCGCCAGCAGCAGTTCCATGGCGGCCTTGCCCAGCGCGTCGTGATCCTGGCGGATCGTGGTCAACGGCGGGATGGAGCAGTCCGATCCCTCGATGTCGTCGAAGCCGGCCACCGAGACGTCCTCCGGCACGCGCAGGCTGCGCTCGTGCAGGGCCCGCAGCACGCCGAAGGCCATGCGGTCGTTGGCGGCGAAGATCGCGGTCGGTATCTCGCCGGACGCCAGCAGGGCCATCGCGGCGCGATAGCCCGACCCGGACGACCAGTCGCCTTGCAGCTCCACCGGCTTGGTACCCGACGGCAGCGCTGCGCGCCACGCCACCGCCCGGGCCTCGCTGTGCAGGTCGCCGGGCGGACCGCTGAGGTGGGCGATGCGGCTGTGTCCCAGGCCGCGCAGAATCGTCATCAATTGGGTGACGCCTTCCGACTGGTCGATGTCGACGGAACAGTTGCCTCGTGGCACCGCGCCGGAAGTGACCAGAACCCGGGGCATCGAGCCGACCGCCCGCAGGGTGGCATCCACCGCGACTTGGGTCTGGGCGACGGCGATGATGCCGTCCACTCCCTGCCGGGCGAAGTGCGCGACGACGTCGGCCACCTCGTCGGCGGTGCCGCGTTGCAGGCTGGCCATCGACACCCAATAGCCACCGGCCCGGGCCGTCTGCTCGATCGCCAGCATGGCTCCGGACGGACCGGACAGCGTGGTGGTCGAGACCAGCAGTCCGATGGTCTGGCTGTTGCCGGTGACCAATGCCCGGGCCGCCAGGTTCGGGCGATAGCCCACACTGGCAATCGCGTTGAGCACCTTCTGGCGGGTCTTCGGAGACACCGACGGATGGTCGTTTATCACACGCGAAACGGTCTGCTGGGACACGCCGGCTTCCGCGGCGACTGCCGCCATCGTGGGGGTGGGGTGGGGGGGTCTCACGTCGTGAATTGTAGCGCCAGGGCCGCCGGCGCCGCACTTCGATGATTGCGTTCACACGTTGCGAGCATCGGGGCACAAAGTTATCGAATCGGTATAAAGCCAATGCGCCGGGTCGGTTGCGGGCGCATCTGTGGCATCGCTAACATGGCTTTCAATACCCGTTTGTTTGTCAGAGAGGACTGCGGGTGAGGATCCCCGCGGCCAATTCCGTGAGCGATGACAGACACCGTTCAGATCAGGAGAAGAAATGAAGACACGCGGTAGATTCGTGGCAGCGGCGGTCGCCGCCTTGATGGCGATCAGCCTGACGGCGTGCGGCACGGGCAACAAGAGCACGGTGCCCACCCCGACGGCTTCGAAGATCAGCCAGGCCGAGTTCGACCAGGCCATGAGCACCCCCACCACGCTGGAGTTCTGGACGTGGGTGACGGACGTCGACAAGGAGGTCTCGGCCTTCACCGCCAAGTACCCGGCCATCAAGGTCAACGTGACCAACGCCGGCCAGGGCGGGCCCCAGTACACCAAGCTCGAGGCCGCCCTGCAGGCCGGCACCGGCATTCCGGACGTCGTGCAGGTCGAATACCAGTACATTCCGACGCTGCGCATGTTGAACGCGCTCGCCGACCTGGGCCCGTACGTGGGCGACATCAGCAGCCTGTATCCCGCCTGGGTGGTCAGCCAGGTGTCGGGCAACGGCGGCATCTGGGGCATCCCCCAAGACACCGGGCCGATGGGCATGCTCTACCGCGACGACCTGCTGAAGGCCGCCAACATCGCCGTGCCGACGACCTATGACGAATTCGCCAAGGCTGTGGCGTCGTACCACGACGCCAACCCGACCAAGGCCCTCGTCAACATGCCGTCCAACGATCCGGGCGCTTGGATCGGCCTGTTCTGGCAGGCCGGCGCTCAGCCGTTCACCTACGACGGCCAGAAGACGGTCAGCATCAATCTCACCAGCGACCCCATCAAGAAGGTCATCGACATGTGGCAGCCGCTGGTCGCCAGCGGGGCGGCCAACACCGATCCCGACTGGACCGATCAGTGGTACGCCGGCCTCAACGACGGTACGTACGCCTCCATGCTGACCGCCGCCTGGGCGCCGATGTTCCTGCAGGGCATCGCCACCGACACCAGTGGCAAGTGGCGGGCTGCTCCGCTGCCGCAGTGGGACAAGGCCAAGCCGGCGTCCGGCAACTGGGGCGGCTCGACGGACGCCGTCACGGCGGCCAGCAAGAACCCGATCGCGGCGGCCGAGCTGGCGCGCTTCATCAATCAGGACGCCACCTGCGCGCACACCCTGGCAACCGATCAGTCGTTGTTCCCGGCGCTGAACAGCGTCCTCAACGATCCGGCCTGGGCGAATGCCACACCCGAGTTCTACGGAGGCCAGGCGGTCAACAAGGTCTTCGCCGACATTTCCCAGACGGTCAACGTCGATTTCCAGTGGCCGCCGTTCCTCGATTTCGTCTACGGCTCCAGCTTCAACGACACATTCGGGAAGGCGCTGGCAGAAAAGGGCGACCTCTGGGCCGGCATGACGGCGTGGCAGAACGCCATCGTGGAATACGCCAAGCAGCAAGGTTTCACGGTCAAGTAAGCAAGGCAAGCAAGTTCGGCGGCTGGGCGGGATCACCCGCCCAGCCCTGCCGGGAGAGTGGCGATCATGGCGAAAGGGCGCAGTCGCGCGCTCAGCCGGCGCGAGGCGGCCGCCGGCTATGCCTTCATGGCGCCGTTCCTGATCGTTTTCGCCGCCATGATCGTGGTGCCGCTCGTCTACGCCGGTTACCTCTCGTTCTTCCGGCATCAACTGGTCGGTGGCACGTCGTTCATCGGCTTTGCGAACTTCACGCGCGCACTGACGGACAAGGCGTTTCTGGCGGGCATCGGCCGGGTCGCGTGGTTCTTCATCATCCAGGTGCCGACGATGTTGCTGCTGGCACTCGTCATGGCGCTCCTGATCGACTCGGGTCGCCTGCACGCCAAGCGGTTCGTACGGCTGGCCATCTTCGTGCCGTACGCCGTGCCCGCCGTCGTGGCGTCCCTGATGTGGGGATACCTGTACGGCAAGAACTACGGCCCCTTCGCCCAGCTGGCGCGGGCGCTCAGCCTTCCCGCGCCCAATTTCCTGGTCAGCAACACGATCCTCTATTCGATCATGAATATCGTGTCGTGGAGCTACGTGGGCTACAACATGATGATCCTGTATTCGGCATTGCGCACGATTCCGACCGAACTGTACGAGGCCGCCCGCATCGACGGCGCCAGTGAGTTCCGCATCGCCTTGTCGATCAAGATCCCGGCGTTGCGGCCGGCCATCGTGTTGACGGTCATCTTCTCGATCATCGGCAGTTTCCAGCTATTCAACGAACCGCAGGTGCTGTCCCTGGTGGCGCCGGCCTCGGTGGGCAGCAGTTTCACCCCGAACATCTACGCGTACAACCTGGCGTTCAATTCCAAGGACGTCAACTATGCCGCTGCCATCGCCTTTCTGCTGGGCATCGTCATCATGATCGTGTCGTACCTCTTCCAGTTGAGCACGCGCCGACGGGAGGACACCGAAGTATGAGCCAGACAGATGCCGTTCGCGGCCGCCGGACGGTCGGTCCAACCCCCAAGCCGGTGCGCGGTGAGCCCGACCAATCCGAAGACGTGCCGCATGGCCAGCGCAGTTGGATCCTGACAGTCGGCGCTCTTGTCATCGTCGCCTATTTTCTCTTTCCTCTGTGGTGGCTGGTCATATCGTCCACGAAGTCGAACAGTGGATTGTTCTCGTCGTCCGGCCTGTGGTTGGCCAAGGATTTCAACCTGTGGCCCAATCTGGTCAAGGTGTTCACCTACAACCACGGCATCTTCCTGACGTGGCTGCGCAACACCATCATGTACGCGGTCGTGGCGGCACTCGGCTCCGCGCTGCTGTCGACGATGGCCGGCTACGCGCTGGCCAAGCTGCGCTTCAAGGCACGCGAATTGCTGTTCTCCATCATTCTGGGCGCCATCATGGTGCCGATGACGGCTCTGGCCATTCCGACGTTCCTGCTGTTCTCGCGCATGGGCCTGACCAACACCCCGTGGGCCGTCATCCTGCCGTCCCTGGTCAGCCCCTTCGGGGTGTATCTGATGCGCGTCTACGCCGCCGGCGCGATCGACCGCTCGCTGCTGGAATCGGCCCGTGTCGACGGCGCCGGCGAGGTGCGGATATTCTCCACCATCGCGCTGCGGCTGCTGGCGCCTGGATTCGTAACCGTGCTGCTGTTCCAGCTGGTGGCCACCTGGAACAATTACTTCTTGCCGTTGATCATGTTGAGTAGCCAGAAATGGTATCCGCTGACAGTCGGCTTGGCCCTTTGGCAGCAATCCGCCTCCAGCGGCGCCGGATCGCAGCCGCTGTATTCCATCGTCATCACCGGATCGTTGGTCTCGATCATTCCCCTGGTGCTGGCCTTCCTTTTCCTGCAGAAGTACTGGCAGTCGGGGCTGGCTGCGGGTAGCGTCAAGCAATAGTCACAAGGAGAATCCATGTCGATCGCACTGCCCAAGCCCGTCCTGTTCGGGGCGGCCTACTATCCCGAATACCACGGGCTCGCACACGTCGACGACGACATAGCGCTGATGAAGAAGGCCGGATTCTCGGTCATCCGCGTCGGCGAGTCGACGTGGTCGACCTGGGAGCCCGAGGACGGCGTCTTCAACCTCGATTGGCTGCAGTCGACGCTCGACGCGGCCAAGGCGGCCGGCATCGGGGTGATTCTCGGCACGCCGACGTACGCGGTGCCGCCGTGGCTGGCGCGCCAGTATCCGGAGATCGCGGCCGAGCGCCGCACGGGGCAGCGCATCGGCTGGGGCGCCCGCCAGGAAATGGATTACACGCACGCCGCGTTCCGCTTCCACGCCGAGCGCGTGATCCGGGCCGTCGTCGGACGCTACTGCGACCATCCGGCGATAATCGGCTATCAGGTCGACAACGAACCGGGCCTCGAGCTGTTCCACAACCGCGCGGTCTTCCAGTCGTTCGTCGACGAGCTTCGCCATGCGTACGGCACGGTCGAAAACCTGAACGAGCAATGGGGCTTGGTCTATTGGTCGCACCGGCTCAGCGATTGGCGCGATCTGTGGACGCCCGACAACAATTCCGCGCCCCAGTACGACCTGGCCTGGCGACGCTTCCAGGCCAAGCTGACGAATCAGTTCATCGCCTGGCAGGCGGGCATCGTGCGCGAGATGGCCCGGCCCGGCCAGTTCGTCACCACCTGCGTGGCGTACTCGCGCCCCGGAATCGACGACGCCGCGCTGGACGAGCCGCTTGACGTCGCGGCCGGCAACATCTACTTCGGCATGCAGGACGCCCTGGGCCTGCCGGGCGGGAAGCCCGTCGAGCAGGGGTGGGCGACGACTGGGGTGTGGAACGTCTTCCTGGCGGCCGATCGCATCTATTCGTCCAAGCAGCAGCCGTTCCTCGTCACCGAGACGGACGCCGGGCCGATCGGGGGATCGTCCCAGAACTATCCGGGCTACGACGGCCAGTGGCGTCAGGTGGCTTGGGTCATGATCGCGCGCGGCGCCCGCGCCATCGAGTACTGGCATTGGCACACGCTGCCGTGGGGCTCCGAGACGTACTGGACGGGCGTGCTGCCCCACGACGGTGTGCCGGGGCGCGTCTACGAGCAGATCGCCGCGCTGGGCAAGGAGATCGGCCAGGCGGGCGACGCCATAGCCGATCTCGTGCCGGACGCCACCGTCGGCCTGCTGTGGTCGAATCCGTCGGCCTGGGCGATCAGCTTCGAATCGCCGCTGGCCGGTCCCGACATCTACTCCGATCGCAACCCGGCGGCCTACGGACACATCGTCGAGTCCTTCTACCGGGGCGCGTTCGAGGCCGGCCTGCCCGTGCGGATCATCCACGATCAGCAGGTCGTCGGGCCGGACGGCGACCGCCTGACCCCGGCGCAGGCCGTCAAAGACTGCCCGGCTCTCGTGGTGCCCGCCCTGTACGTCGCGTCCGACGCCCTGCTCGACTGGCTGCGCAGGTACGTCCTGGCCGGCGGCCATCTCGTGCTGGGCCCGCGCAGCGCCTTCGCCGACGAGGACGCCCGCGTGCGCGCCGAGACGAAGCCGGCGCGGTTGACCGATCTGGCCGGGGTCACCTATCAGGAGCTGTCCAATCTGAACGACGATGTCGGGCTCAGGCCGTCCCCGCAGTTCGACGCGCCCCACGGGGCCGCGGCCACGCTGCTGGCGGACGGCCTGGTCGCGGGTGACGCCGCGGACATCCTGGCGCGCTACGACCACCCGCATTTCGGCAAGTTCGCCGCCGTGGTCAGCCACGCTGCCGGCCCGGGTCGCGTCACGACGGTCGGCACCGTCCCCAACCCGGACCTGGCCCGCGCGTTGCTGCGGTTCGCGGTTCCCGGAGACGATCCGTGGCGCGCGCTGAACGACGAGGCGACGACCGTCACGTCGGCCCGGGTCGCGGGCGGACGGCGGCTGCACGTGGTCCATCGGTGGGCGTGGCAACCGTGCTCGATCGTCCTGCCGGAAGCGGTCGAGGACGTGCTCGCCCGCGGGGCGGCCATCAAGGCCGGCGCGTCGGTCGATCTTCGTCCGTGGGACGTCCGGGTGTTCGTGCATTAGGCAGGCGCGGGGCTTTCGGACGTTATCAAAGTGTTATCGAGTCGGGTGCCTCGTAGGTTGCCCGGCCCAGCGTGTGATCGCTAACATGATCCTTGCGGGAAGGCGCCCATCATCTCGTCTTGCCGCTCAGGTGCCAGTGGTGGCGCCGATCGAAAAACCGAATTGGGACCGGCCCTGAAATGGTCACCCAGAGAGGATTCAGTAATGAAGAAGCAACTCATCGTTGCCGGTCTGGCTGGGCTCATGGCCTTGTCGATGGCTGGCTGCGGAACCAACAACGGCGGGACCACGGGCACCAGCTCGACCAGCACGACGACCAGTTCATCCGCCCCCACGTCGTCGACCAGCACGTCCGCCGGCAACGCGGGCAATGCCAACATCACCATTGGTGTGGCCATGCCGAACAAGACTTCGTCCCGCTGGGTGGCCGACGGCAACGCCGTCAAGGCCGGCCTGGAAGCGCTCGGCTACAAGGTTGACCTGCAGTACGCCGGCGACGACATCCCGACGCAGACGCAGCAGATCGACGCCATGATCACACAGGGCGAGAAGTTGCTCATCATCGCCTCGATCGATGGCACGGCCCTGACCAGCCAGCTGCAGGCCGCGGCCGACGCCGGCGTCAAGGTCATCGCGTACGACCGCCTCATCAACGGCTCGAAGAACGTCGACTTCTACGTGTCGTTCGACAACTTCAAGGTGGGCGTGGCGCAGGCCAACTCGCTGCTGTTCGGCCTCGGCCTGACGAACAAGGACGGCACCCCTGCCGCCAACGCGCCGGCCGGCCCGCTCGACATCGAGCTCTTCGCCGGTTCCCCGGACGACAACAACGCCACGTTCTTCTGGAACGGCGCCATGAGCGTGCTGCAGCCATACCTGGACAAGGGCACGCTGGTTGTGAAGTCCACCCAGACCAAGTTCGATCAGTGCGCGATCACGCGCTGGCTGCTCGAGACGGCTCAGACCCGCATGGATAACCTGCTGACGTCCGCCTACGGCGGCAACGGCGCGGGCCTCAAGGGCGTCCTGAGCCCGTACGACGGCCTGTCCCGTGGCATCATCAACGCCGCGACGAACGTCGGCATGGGTCCCACCATCGAAAAGGGCATGCCGATCGTCACCGGTCAGGATGCCGAGATCGAGTCGGTGTCCCTGATCAACAAGGGCATCCAGTTCTCGACCATCTTCAAGGACACCCGCAAGCTGGCGGCCCAGGCCGTCACGGTTGCCTCCGCGTTCTTGGCCGGCAACACGCCTGAGGCCAACAACACGAAGGATTACAACAACGGTGTCAAGATCGTCCCGTCGTATCTGCTCGACGTCGACACGATCAACAAGGAAGACATCCAGTCGAAGCTGATCGATTCCGGCTACTGGACGCAAGCCCAGGTCGACGCCGGCCAGGCCTAGCCTCGCAGCCGGACGGCCCGGCCGTCCGGTCAATGCCTGACAACCGGTCCGGGGGGAGGCGTATCCCGCCTCCCCCCGCTCCGCTGCTAGTGTTCAATCAGAAGGGACGTGGCCCATGGCAGATGAAACTGTGGCGAACCATGATGTGGCGTCAACGGCTGACAACATCTTGGAGATGCGCCATATCACCAAGACTTTCCCGGGGGTAGTGGCGCTGGACGACGTCAGTCTGAGCGTCAGGCGGGGCGAGATTCACGCCATCTGCGGCGAGAACGGCGCCGGCAAGTCGACCCTCATGAAGGTGCTGTCGGGCGTCCACCCGTACGGCACGTACGAGGGCGACATCCTGTACGAGGGGCAAGAGGCCCGTTTCCACACGATCAAGGACTCCGAGCACAAGGGCATCGTCATCATCCACCAGGAGCTGGCGCTGAGCCCGTACCTGTCGATCGCCGAGAACATCTTCCTCGGCAACGAACGCTTCACCAAGACCAGACTGATCGACTGGAACCGCACGAACGCCGAGGCCCAGGCGCTGATGGACCGCGTCGGCCTGGTCGAGAATCCCACCACGCCGATCAGCACGATAGGCGTCGGCAAGCAGCAGCTGGTCGAGATCGCGAAGGCCCTGTCGAAGTCCGTCAAGCTGCTGATTCTGGACGAGCCGACCGCGGCACTGAACGACAACGACTCCGAGCACTTGCTCGGCCTGCTGCGGGCCCTCAAGGCCGAGGGCATCACGTGCATCATGATCTCGCACAAGCTGAGCGAGCTGATGGAGATCGCGGACACGATCACGGTCATCCGGGACGGCCGCACGATCGAGGCCATGCCGGGCGCCGAAGCGACCCAGGAACGCCTGATCAAGGACATGGTCGGCCGCGAGATGTCGCAGCGCTACCCGTCGCGCGAGCATCACATCGGCGAGGAGTTGTTCCGCGTCGAGGACTGGACCGTCTACCACCCGACGCAGCCGGGACGCGTGATGATCGACCACGCGCACCTGAACGTCCACGCCGGCGAGGTCGTCGGCATAGCCGGCCTGATGGGCGCCGGACGCACCGAGTTGGCGATGAGCCTGTTCGGGCACTCGTACGGGTCCAACATCTCGGGCCACACCTACATCCGGGGCGAAGAGGTGCACCTGGGCACGGTCGACGAGGCGATCAGCCACGGTGTCTCGTACGTCTCGGAGGATCGCAAGCGCTACGGGTTGAACCTGCTGACGGACATCAAGACCAACGTCACGGCGGCGGGTCTGCGCAAGATCACAGGCGCGCTCGGCGTCGTGAACGACAACGAGGAGATCAAGGTTGCCGAGGAATACCGCGGCATGCTGAACATCAAGACGCCAACCGTCATGGCCGCGATCACGAAGCTGTCCGGTGGCAACCAACAGAAGGTCGTCGTCGCCAAGTGGCTCTACACCGACCCCCAGATCTTGATACTCGACGAGCCCACGCGTGGCATCGACGTCGGCGCGAAGTATGAGATCTACACGATCATCAACGACCTGGTGGCGCAGGGCAAGGGAGTCATCGTCATCAGCTCGGAGCTGCCCGAGGTCATGGGCATCTCCGACCGCATCTACACGCTGAGCTTCGGGGCCGTCACCGGTGAGGTGCCCGTCTCCGAGGCCACACCCGAGAAACTCATGGAACTCATGACCAAGGAGAAGGACACCGTCCGATGAGCACGACCACCGAAGTCACTCCTGCCAAGAAGGCGACCGAAGGCCAGCCGGTCTCATTCACGCACTACCTGCTCGACAATGTGGTGCGGCGCAATGGCATCCTGCTGGCGTTCGTGCTGCTCGTCATCATCATCTCGATAGCCGTGCCCAAGTTCCTGAGCCCGCCGAACCTGACGAACCTGGTCCTGCAGTATTCGTACATCTTGATCCTGGCGCTGGGCATGCTCATGGTCATCGTGTTGGCGCAGATCGACCTGTCGGTCGGATCGGTCGTCGCGTTCACGGGCGCCATCGCGGCCGTCCTCGTGGTGCGCAACGGCCTGCCCTGGTACGTCGGTGTGATCGCCGCCGTCCTGTCGGGCACTCTGGTCGGCGCCTGGCAGGGCTTCTGGGTGGCCATCGTGGGAATCCCCGGCTTCGTCGTCACGCTCGGTGGCCAGCTGATCTTCCGCGGCCTGGCCCAGATGACGCTGAACTACGTGTCGTTGAGCCCCTTCGGCGGCCGCTACTACGACATCTCGAACGGCTTCATCAAGGGTTGGTTCAGCTCTATGAGCTTCACCATCGGGCCGTGGCGCGTCGTGAACGTCGACCTATTCACCGTCGTCGTGTTCGCGGTGGCCGTCGTCGGCTACGCCGTGTCCCAGTGGCGCGCGCGCGTGGCCCGGTTGCAGTACCAGCAGGAGGTGGCCCCGCTGCCCCTGTTCCTGGCCCAGATCGTGCTGGTCGGCGTCGTGGCCATGTTCTACGCGTGGCGCATCTCGCAGAACCGCGGCCTGCCGATCATCTTGATCATCTTGGCCGTCTTCATCATGGTGTACGGCATGGTGCTCGGACGGACGAGCTTCGGACGCGGGATCTACGCCATCGGTGGCAACCTGCTGGCGGCCCAACTGTCGGGCGTCAAGACGAAGTGGATCACGTTCTGGACGTTCGTCAACATGGGCTTCCTGGCCGGCGTGGCCGGCGTGATCTACTCGGCCCGCATGAACAGCGCGCAGCCCGCCGCCGGCGTCGGCATGGAGCTGGACGCCATCGCGGCCTGCTTCATCGGCGGTGCCTCGACGACGGGCGGCATCGGCCGTGTCGCCGGCGCCATGGTCGGCGGCCTGATCATGGCCGTCCTGTCGAATGCCATGCAGTTGCTCGGCTTCTCGCAGGGCGTCCAGCCGGTGATCAAGGGCATCGTCTTGACGCTGGCCGTGGCTTGGGACCTGTGGAACAAGCGCCGCACGTCCGTCGCCGCCTAGCGAAGGGACCAACCCATGGCACCGGTGCCCGGCTACCTCGGGATCGAGTTCGGCTCGACGCGCATCAAGGCCGTGCTCGTCGACCAGGCCTGCGCCGTGCTGGCGACGGGGTCGCACACCTGGGAGAACCAACTGGTCGACGGCTACTGGTCGTACAGCCTGGATGACGTCTGGACTGGCGTGCAGGACGCCTACGCGCAGTTGGTGGCCGACCATCGGCAGCGGCACGGCGGCGATCCCGCCGTCGTGGGCTTGGGCGTCTCGGCGATGATGCACGGGTATCTGGCGTTCGATCGCCAGGACAACCTGCTGGTGCCGTTCCGCACCTGGCGCAACACCAACACCGGGCCCGCCAGCGAGGCGCTGACGGCGGCGATCGATTTCATGATGCCGCAGCGGTGGCCCGTGTGCCACCTGTTGCAGGCCGTCCTGAACCATGAGCCGCACGTGCCGCGGGTGGCGTTCCTCACCACCCTGGCCGGCTACGTCCATTGGCAGCTGACGGGCGAAAAGGTGGTGGGCGTCGGCGAGGCGGCGGGGGTGTTCCCGATCGACGCCGTCACGCACGACTGGGACCGGCCGAGACTGGCCAAGGCGCAGGCGCTATTCGAGGCCCAGGGCGCGCCGGTTCGCCTGGCCGATGTCTTCCCCGGCATCCTGATGGCGGGTCAGACCGCCGGTCATCTGACGGAGGCGGGC
>JGI20166J26741_10233337_pt1 | contig 33371 bp, 17 predicted proteins | sample TergutCu122P5_FD_26741 | JGI IMG/M metagenome (IMG submission 26741)
TTTACTAGGAGCTCCATATATATATACGACATTAGTAGCCTAAGGGTTAATATTATTAAATGGCAAGTGAAATTTAATCCGGTAGCCTAAGGGTTAAACATAAACAGGATTCAGTTTGAGTCAGAGATGGAAGAATTTGAAGTAAGTGCAACTTGGAACACAGCATCGTTGGTTAGTAAACTGACTGCTCATCCAGTGTAGGACCTTTAACATGCTGGTATTAAACTAATCGCCAGTCGCTAAAGGGTTAATATTTCATCTTGATCTTAATTCAGACTGATGATTTGTTTTATAAATGTTTACAGTTTGAAGTTACTGTGGTGCAGATGATATGTTTCTTGCCGTGAATGTCAAGTCAGATGTTCCCTGCTGAGTAGTAAGCATTGTATAGCTTGAATGGAAAATGCACATCTTTCGAAGTTTTTCTGTTGAAGTCATTGTGAACTGAATAAAGCTGACCATCTGTACTATTCATAACATATTAATATTTCAGTCAAATCATATCACAGATTATCATTTTTGTACCTGTTCTGAAGGAACAGAGTGGAAAAGTGTAATGCGGTCAGGAGCACATATATTTTCAAAGTGATTTATTTCCAGTTTTGCATCTCTTATTTGTCCAGTTGGTACATATCCATTATTCACAGAACTGATCAACCATTCATAAGGCTTAAGATATTTTTCTTTGTACTTTGTCAAATATTGTATAAAAAATTGCAGTATATTTAAAACTAAAGTTAATATACCTTACTGACTGATGTATACATCATGTATTTCGCGTGTATGATTGGTTACTTTTGGGATCTGTTTTTAGCTGCACATAAATTAGTGATTATTATGGACCAGATACAAATTACAATGAGATTTGTGTGGCCATACTATGTTTAAATCATCTAAATACCAAGTTTAATTAAGATCTGTATAGATCTTGTAGAAAAGAGATGTGGATGGAAGGGTGGTTGGGTGAATGGATGGATAGACAGACCTGACTCCCACAGCATGTGTTTTGTATGTTAATTTAATGTAAAGGATGCATAAATACTTTCTCAAACACTTAGATTGGTACAGAATTTACTTCCTTCCTTACACCTTGACTCTGAGGTTTTTTCCCTTTCTCTCTTTCTTTCTTTCTTTCTTTCTTTCTTTCTTTCTTTCTTTCTTTCTTTCTTTCTTTCTTTCTTTCTTTCTTCCTTCCTTCCTTCCTTCCTTCCTTCTCTCTCTCTCTCTCTCTCTCTCTCTCTCTCTCGCTCTCGCTCGCACATGCCCTCTCTCTCTGTCTGTCTGTCTGTCTCTCCAATCTTCATTGCTTGATGTGAAGTTTGTGTAATTAAATTTGAGGCCTCACTTTAACGATCTGTAGCATTAAATTCATCTAAATGATATTTGAAACCAAATGTTGACCTCATGTATAACATAGTTCATCTCTGTCGCTAAGACCAAACAATCAAAACTTCCAGAATATGATCAGTTTTTATTTGGAGAACATTATAAAACCAATTAAACTCTCAACAGTAAGCAGAGTTTTTACATTAAAACAAATTCTGCATGTAGTTACCTATATAGATCTAAATGAATTTAAAAGTTGGTTTTTCTAGGTTCATTCCTTGTCTGTCAGAAGGAATTAATGCATCTAATAAGGTTGCAAGTGTTGTTTCACCTTCTTTGTTAGGTATCATGTTATGGACATGAAAGGTATGATATTAGGACATAAGATGCATTACGGCAATATCATGTGAGTGATGTATTGTGTGATAAATAAGTTTGTGGTTCATAATTGGCCACAGATCTGCTCTGAATCTGGCCAAGATTTAGGCATTTAGTTGCAAAATTGTGGTGATTAAATCTGCTTCTGTTTCACATGTTCTGCTGTAGGTTTCTGCAAGACACTTCATGAATTCCATTAAGATTATCATATAAGCCCAATTATATAGCTAGTCCCCCCCCCCCCTTCAAATAGTGGCACAGGAAAGTAGGGGTTGCCTGACAGCATTTCCTAGTAACTTGTCAGGGACATGTCATTTTCTAGTAAAAGTGACTGAAAGGGCATGCTATAGCACTTCTCTTTCTCACACATCATTCCAGTGAATTCTTTTATATTAGTTACATTGTAGTACATGCCATTGCCTGATTCATGCTGTGAGTTGGTGTTTCTTGATCATGTGCATTTTTCTGTAAATATGTATTGCCTTCTAAAACATGTTATGGAAGGGTAGAAGTGATGGGAAAACAAGGAAGAAGATGTAAGCAGTTACTGGATGACCTTAAGGAAATGAGAGGATGCTGGAAATTGAAAGAGGAAGCACTGTATTGCAATGTGTGAAGCACTCGCTGTGGAAGAGGCTATGGACCTGTCATAAGACAGACTACAGAATGAACCCCAGTGGGTCAGAGGGTGTTGCCTTGTATTCAGGCTTATACATTATGTTCTAAAATTAAAGGCACTTTACAGAACTGATGTACTGTATATGTGAGGAAGGCCTTGGATGATTCTACAGGCACTTTTATAGAAATGACCTAATACAGAGCATTCCAATTACCATGCCCCCAAGCACAGGGACATACAAGCTCACGTATCCCAGGCAAGTCTGCCATGCCACGTTTTTCCTCTTCTTTTCAGCACTGGAATGTGAGACAGTTGTCCAGTCATGTGTTGTTTTTCATTCAGAGCTGGTGGTTACTGTATATGAGAAATGTCTTCTGGTGAAGGAAGAGGATTAAGATGTAGTACTTCACAAGTTGGCATGATTTACATTAAATTGGAGTGTAAATAGCCAGAATGACAGATACTCGTTTTCCAGAAATCCCCATGAAGTTTGTGAAATTCTTGGCATAACCTTCAATTCAAAGTCTGATATGCAGTAAGTATATGCAAAATCATAGGACCCATGGTTTTTAAAGGAACAAATTCTTACTGCTGTGTTTGATTGATTCTGGCAATGTTCTTCAAAGACTTAACAGAAGCAAAAGAAATGTGTGATTACTTTGTGCAGTACAGTGCTGGAGCCCACCTTGTAGTCTCCTGAATGGGCTACCCTAGAAGAGGTATGTGGTGCATGGTCAGCATCCCACAGATTGTATCCTAGTTCACTGGGTTTGAGTATGTGCAGTTATAATTTTTGAGGGACACTGAAAGGTAGTATTTTGTGAATACTGTATATTCTCGAATCTAATCTGCACTAGTTTTTGCCGATTTCTTAAATGAAAGAAATGTTAGTTCACGGTTCTAATCCACACTTTTCCTTCAACCACCCCTTGCCTACAAGGCAGACTGATCGAATAATATTGGATGTTACCAGTGCTTCAACCATTATCCGACTAACACGCCGTGTGTAGTAGTGACTGGGTGACGGATAACGATTTGGTTATGAGTGATGACGGCAAGTCTGATGAATAATAAATTATAAATATTATATAATATAATAAAAATCAGCTCTCGACCGCGAATCTAATCCGCACACGATTCTAATCCGCATCTGATAAAAATCAGATCTGAAACTGCAAAAGGGTGTGGATTAGATTCGAGAATATACGGTAGTCCACATTTATTGTAAGAACTTGATTATATTTGAAGATAAAATGCTTGTATTGCAAGACAAGCTTCATTGTATGTCGAGAAATATTTTCAGGTGTGATGTCTGCTTAGGAGATGAGGTCAGCACATTATAGAATAATAGCATTAGTGTTAAAAAAATACAGTTCTCAGCCAGCTGGGTAATGCACATGTGCTGTTACATTAGTGCAGCATGCAGATAATAAAGACTGGGAAGTCTCTTTTCTCTTGAAGACTGTTGCAATGTCACTCAAGAACTAAAATTTGAGTGTAGCGAAGTACTATCTAAGCCTAACTAACTTTTCCATAGTTTTAAATTTTAAGGAGCAACTGATGATATGGTTACATTTGGTGTCCATGTAAATTAATATCACTGAAAAAGGAACATAATCTTTGTGCTTTCATTGAAGGTGCTTAAAAGAATTGTTATTTAGATCATTCTGAAGTTCCAGTAATGTGTGTTTGCAGTTTTTGTCAAACATACTGTAGAGCCACAACATTTTCTTTGTAGAATGAATTTTTTGACAGTGCTATAGATTAACTGCTATTTTGATTGTGTACTTAAAATTCATATATCTGGTTGCAATTTGTTTCCTTCTCAGTACAACCTTGTATCCAGGGTTTATAACTCATAACCATGTAATGATAATACTGCTTCTTTTGCAATGTATTACCCAACGACATTGACTTCCATTGCATGAAGGTAAGGGTTTGTAGATGGAAAAGAGTAATAGATTGCATGGCTAGCCTGTGAAGTCATGTACTTATTGTCACCTATTGACATTTCTTTTCTAAGATTATCTGAACCAAACAGCAGTGCTCTGTGCTTTATCTCACTGAATTAAGTGGTTGTGCCGTGTTTCCAGATGAGGTACATTTTACCATGTATCTGGCACATTGTGCTATTTCTATAAAGCAAAGAAAAGGAGCAGTTTTTATGGTTTGTGTAAACTGACAAACACATTCAGAATATTACCGGTATACTTGCTATACCAGAGCCGGGAGAGCTCAGGCAGTGTAGTGTGTAAGCTGCTGGATGACCAAGGTTCACTGTGTGCCAGGGACAAGAATTTTTTTTCTTTGCTGCTGATCTGTACTGGCTCTGGAGCCGACTACTTAGCCCCCTGTTTCTGAGGTTAAGGATGCTTGGAGCAATACCTCCACTCCCTCATACATCTTCATGGCATGCTGCTCAGCTGTACTTTTCATGTGTTACTGACTGTTTTCAACTACTTGGAGCCAAATGTATCAGTGACAGATAGTTTGTTTGTTTCACTTCTCCATTCCCAAAATTGACTTTCGTACATTCATTTTAAAAGAATGCTTTTTTTATGGTTGAATTGTAGGAGACATAATTGGTGCCTGCTGGATGGATCAGTGATCCTGTGGGTGAATTCAAATGAACCTGAAAGCATAGTGACTGAAGAAATATGTGCACAGTCACTACGTGTATAATTATAATTTGGTAATACTTTCATACTTTTATCACAGAATTATTGTTATGTTGTGTTTTATATAACAATCTCTAATACACCATTCTGGTCATTGACATTTCTAGTGCACTGCCGTGATAAAAGAGTGAGGGGGAGGGGTAAGTAGTTATGTAACTCCACTTGCAGGTGAAGAAGTGAAATTAATAATATACAAATGTGGTTGATCCATCAGTACATCATACTTTGTGTCCGAAGAGTTTACGGATGTACAGTACTTGTAACAAGGTCTTTGTGATGGCTGTTTCTTGATAGATTGTAATTAAATCTTTGTAAACATATAATATACTGTATATATGAAATAGAACATAAGGTATGAGGAGCCAAGACCCTCCCCCAGTTATCCAAAATGCTTCTTTCTGTAAGCCTGAGAGGAGTTCAGCCCATATACTTTCTCAGAGATTCTGCATATGTTTTGTGACTGACAAAGGAAGTCTAGTAGATGTCCCAAAAGTAATGTGCAATAGACTATAGTCATATACATACAAAGGAACGCACAAATTTAACTATGTTTAACTGTTACATAATGTATATTGCATAGAATAAAGATTATTACCTGTAAGCTGCAGTATTCCAATACATGTGAATATAACAGCAAGATTTAAAGAGATTTTCTAACTTATAAGTATAGCTGACAGTACTAAATGTTTTTTGATAAGTCCTTAGAGAAGATGGTGTGTGTATATGCATGTCTCTAAGCATATATACATGTATACATACACATCAGAAGCCTGAAAAATGTTTGAAATCGAAGAGGTACTAGACTTTCTCTTTTCATGTATGCTGAAATTCCTGTACATGTGAGGCAAGTTTGCATTTTAACCCTTTGCAAGCAGGTTTTATTTTTAAAGTCAAAGATTATATATTTTTTAAATTCTGAGACCACATCTGTCTTGCATTGCATCTAAAGCCTATTGTTGGTAGTAGACCATATGCTAGTGATATTGGTACAGATATAACAGACGCTGCAGAAAACAGCAGTAAATTTGAATTTAAATGTATTCCTTGTCAGGGGGTTTACTTTGCAGATACATTCAGATATCCCTTGTACAGCATTGACTGTAGTAACAAAATTAACTTTTACTGTGTTGTGTATTGTATATTCCACACTTGAGACTCTTTCTTGAATGTCATTTCGGACATTCTGTGAGCACCATCCTGTTTCTGCATGTGATGTGCAGTACATATATTTTGCTATGTACTATTCATTTACACAACTCTTATTTTAATTCTTGAGAATGACACTACTTGTAGATGGCAGGAGTGGCACTTTTACTGTATTGGACAGATATGATTAAAAAGAAGATCAACAAAATAGGGCTGGAAAAATTAATAGGACGTAGGAATTTCAGTAATGTTTGCAACATGGGAAAGGTTGAAGGGTTGAAAGTTTGAAATTGAGTGGTTTAATGTGAGTTGTTATTCTTTGGCTTATTCACTTGTCAAAATGGACATTGATTTTTACTGCACTTATTAGTGGTTAAAAATGTGTTTATGAACATACATTTATGACACTGAGATACACATCATATATACTAGGGGGGGCTCCTGTCACAGGTTTGGCTATCCTCTAGATGTTCAGGGATTTTTCACATTAATAATTGCACTTCTTGTTAAATGCCATTTCCCCACCCCGCCCCAACAAGTTTGTTATGTTGTTTCTAGTTGAGTTTTATATGTGTTGAATTTGGTCATATTTTATTGAAACATGTGTTAAACTTTTAAAAACTTTAATGTTAGCAGGATAATATAAATTGTGTTAATCTGAATTACTTACAAAAGAACTGTTCCTGTAAGGAATTATTGCTGTAGAACAAGGTTCCCATGCAACCTTTTCACTGTTATTGGTTGTTCAGTATGACTGCTGTGGCTGATTCAGAGAACCCATTTGAAATATGTTGTGACTTTGTTTTTAAATTATTATATTCATACAAATATCTGCTTGATGTTCATATATTAAAGAAAGCAGTATCAGTGCTCTCTGTAATTGTATCACTGTTTTGTTTCATTGCCTTGTTACTTTTATCTGTCATTACAAGAATCTTATTTATTTTGAACCCTTACCAAAACACTGTTGAAAACATTTATGTTTGCTTGTTTCCCATGTTTTACAAGTGATGTTGACAAAAGTGTAGAAGTACCTATTAAAGAAAATGAAGTAATATAACAGAACATTTTTATTTATGATCATTTGGCATACTGCTGCAAATTAAGTGATTTTATATACAATATTTGTATGTAAGACAAAACAGTTTTGTTCATCTTATTACTTCCAGAGTTCTCAGGAGCACTCTGTAAATAATTATGAGAACACCACTGCAAGAAAACTTTGTCCAGGGAAGAAGAGAATTACTACTTTTGTAGGAAATTCATATAGACTATTCTGCAAAAGCCTTACCATTTCTGTAGAATACTGTTATTTTTGGCATTGAAATCACCTTGTGAATCAGCACCTTTAATTCTATTCTTTCATCTTCCTGCATGTATGTGCACATGGTTTCATAAGTCCACTGTCTTGCCTTCATTGAATAATACCCAATGTTTATAAAGAAAACAAGCACTAAAAAACCTGAAATATCAATATTTCAGTGAGATTCTGTCTTTACTAATTACTTGTTTACCAGAAGATTATCTTTGGGGATATGAAACCTTGCTCGCTGGTAAATGGTTACCATGTTTCGAAGGAGCTTGCTATCTCGGTCTTCAGGGTCCTAAAAGACTAAGTCATACATATATTGGGGCAATTCTGATAGCAAGTCAATGGGGTTAGTGGCATTGTCACCTCACTTAACTTCCCATGGTGTCATAGCTATATCTAAGACCAACCTTAATTTTCCGTGACTTATCTATCTACTACATCCCTGAACTCTCTTGATTCTTTTCCATACTGAACACCTATCTTTATCAGCTCCCCTTAACTTTCCTATGCATTCCATGCATGGTCCACTCACTGCACGACACCATCACCATCACTCACCTTGGCTTGCTACTCCAGTCACCCTTCCACATATAATATATCTTTTTGGTGCATTTGACTCTTCTTGGACTGCTAGGATCCTGAAGTTGAAGGCATCAAACTCTTCAATAATATTGGTGACTGTTTATCACTGGAAATGACTTTATATCTCAGAAGACTTAACTCTTCCTTAACACTAATGTGAAAACCTAAAATCTCAAATGCTGTGATCTTGACTGTTCTCCATCAAAACAATAATATGAGAAGTGTTTACCAGTTGACATAATCTACAAGAATAAATGCTAAAACCTGTTCTACATGGGTATTAATAATGATAATCGATTAACTCTACAGAAGAGAGTTCTTGAAAAACTAATAGTTGCTCAGCTAGCCAGTAAATTATGCACATTTCACATAACTATATGTCCATCATTCAGTTCACACAAGCCCACCACTCAGCTTGATCATGAGCGATATAGCTGCACAGCCACACCCTTGCATCCTGTTCTGTGACATTATTTTCTCTGTTGTCCACACACATATGCTTAGTCATTCAAAATAATTTCATTCCTTTAGCTTTCCTAAATGAAGCTCTGTACACATTTGGAATCTCCTACATACATGCTATATGTCTTACCCATCTTATGCATGGTGATCTGAACCTTCAAGATTGTCAGATTAAGGTATATTTTGGTGCCAGTTTAACTGGTGATTTTGTACCAAGGTTTTGTCAACATCATCTTTCTGTAAAAAGGAAGTATAGTACACCTCCAGTGTTTTTGACATACAAACTGTTTAACATTTATCATAAGGGAATATAATATTTTAGATACCATGGTAGTATGGGCTGGCAGCTGGATTTAACACAGATGTGATGGGTTTAGTATTGTATAAAAGCAACAGTGAGCCAGCTGGAATGTTTGTACGCTACGTTATAATAGTGTAATGCATGGCCACAGAAGGTTGCAGAAACACATCAGATCTCAGTTGTTACAGTGATGTTAATCAATCTGGCATGTCTTAATGAATCATTAATTAAACAGTCATTGTCAGTCGGTCTTGCTAGTATTGTACTCTGTGGTAAGTACATGCTAGTAGATGGTTCAGATGCTTTAAAGAGAAATTGTTTCTTGTTCATAGAGAGTGTGAATGTTCTGCTTGCATGGCTGATCCAGGATGTTTGATGAGTACATTAAAATGTTACTTCTAGCTGCTGTTATTAAAGGTGAAAAGACACCCATTCTTACTGTATATATTAGGTAAGCAAATGTTTAGTTGTACAATTTTTACAGAACTATATATAATCAACTCTGTGAATTTAATTGGAAATGTCACATTGCATGCATTAATGATGCCATTGTTTTTAGTCTTCAGTTTGATTCTGATTTTGTACAAGGGCTTGTGCAAACCATAAGGGTCCATATACAGTATAGTCAGAGAGACAGAAATGTATTTCTTTCAGAGCTCACAAGCACTGTTTCTACCATCACCACCACCACCACCACCATAATTATAATCATAATCATTGGCACTGTTTGGTTGTTGAAGATTACTATGTTTTTGTGTTGTTACGTATTGTGCATAATGACAAGTTTTTTATGTTTCATATATTGTGTGAGTGAGTAAAAAAGTGAAGAAGTAAGTTGTTAAAAAATATTACCTTGAATGATACATTGGAACAGTTTTTTCCCCAACTTTTTATGTTTTTAAGTAGTTTACATTGATATACCAGATACTCAGCACAGCACTGCATCTGTCGTTATATGGTATCCTGTACTTATAAATTTCAATTTCCTTAAGATTTATAATTGTTTTTGGTAATGCACCACGTTATGTGGTTTCCTGAATGCCTTCTAAATACCAGAAATGCCAGGTATCATTGTTTAAAATTGTTGCTGCAAGACTAGCCTTGTCTTTGTAACTATAAATTTCTACATCTGGCATGATGTTGACACAAGAGAAAATGACTTAAAAACCATTGTTATAGAATACTTAGATGTTTGTGGAATTTTACACAATAAGCAGTAAACTTAACTTACAAGAACAAGGTTACCCTTGTGTGTCACTTTTAAATTTAGCTTTCAGTAATATCCATGTGGTCCAATATGTCAATCCATTCTTTGTGGCTACCTTATCTCATCCTTGACAAGTGGGCATAACATTTATCAGTAATTTTAAAGTTATATAATTTTATCACTAATCTGGTTACAGCTATATGTAGCACATCTCTTTCAGTCCAAAATGTGAAGGGCCTAAGCACTAGTCACAAATAGGTAACAGTATTTTTACACAAATACGTGACATGACCAATTGAGTGGACTTTACTTTGTAAGCACGAAATCATTACCCAGATGTTGGAATATCTCGTTGACATTATTTCGTGTTCTTTACAATTTAATATAATTACACAATTTCATTACATTTGATACTTTTTACTAGATCTTTTTACAGTAAGTACGTGGTTAAATACTAATTTTATTAGCTGCTGATAGTTCTTGTTTCTTTGTGACTGCTTGGGCTATATATTTAGTAGCAATCAACACATTACTTCTCAGTGTATTTTGATGGAATAACTGTATCTTCCCCCTAATGATTTGTACAGTCTGATATTGTTCTAACTTTGTACAGTATTTTTAAGTGTGCTGTTCATAATGGAACATATTTACCCATCATCCACACAGACTATTACTATACCATTTTCATTAAATGATTTTTCTGGTAAATCCTGAGTATAATTTTACCTGATTTAATGTTTCTTCTCCAGGTAGTGGCAGGTTGTTGATGCACACCCTGTACCTTATTCAGTCCATTATTTATGTAGGTTCCTTATTTTATCTGCCAAATGTCATTTTGTCACTTGCTGCTTGTATTTCACTGCATGTCTGGGCAGTTGGGTGAGTGGGCTGTATTAATACAATATGTGAGCTGACAGAAAGTGACACATGATATTTGTCAGATAAAATAGTAACCCTTATTATACATTCATCCAGGGTAGGCCTACACATACACGTACTGGGTTGCTATGCTTTAAGCTTTGTGGTGGTACTGCTTAATGTGTTACCACTCTGAAAGTTTTAGTACCAGTTACAACTTATCAGGTACGGTACAAGGAAGTTCAGCACTCTCCCCTTCCAGATAAGTGATGTACAAATTACCACATAACATTTTGGGAAATAAAATATGGTAAGTATTACTAATGTGGAAGTACTGGGGACTTTATTGCATATAGTGTGTATCACATTTTAATTTACAAATTTGCACAGAAAATTGCTTTTCAATACTAAAACAATGAATACTCAGATGGAGGGTTTTTTTGTATCTTCTCAAATATACAGCTGTTATACAGAAAAATGAAGTTGTTTGGATGATGACAGTTGTTTGTCTATGATGTCAAAAAATGTGTTTATCAAAAAATCATAATATGTGTTTAGTGCCGTAAACCTTATACTTTGTTTCTGACATACTGTGACCTGACATTCACATCACTATTTACTGTAATGATGGTAGACCTTTAAACCAGTGTTAAATATTGTTAGCATCTGTTACGGTTAATATGTTGATAGTTATTTTCTTTTCTTCAGTTTGGAGATTCCTGTTGTCTGAAGTTGTTGATATTGAGTGTTTTCATGTTCTTGAACAACCGCAGGTCTGGGTTTTAAAGAGCCACCTTGCTGACTAGAACTGTATTTATTTCACTTTATTTTTTACTTGTAGTCACCTTGTCTTCTGAACTCAAATTTATGCTCTGAGTGGCCTGCTTCAGATTGATCACATGTTGTTGCCCAGAAAACAGTAACATGTGTTACTGCTTACTGAATCACACATTTATCTTGTCCCTTACTATTCACAGCTGTGTGCCAGTGGTGATGTGATGTGATGTGATGTGATGATGATATAAATCGGTGATCAGTCTGTCTGTAGTTTTATTTTGGTCAGAAGGTGATCAATCCAGAAACAGTTGTATCTTTGCCTCAGAACATTTGCAGGTTCCTTGTTTTACCTGACAAGTATTTGTCAATTCTTAGGGAATGGTCACTGCAGTCATTACTGATATTCCAGTTTCTTCTTGAGTTCAGTTTGACATGTAGTTCAGTATATTGCAGTTAATATTAGTGTGTTAATTATTGTATTTATTTAAAGATGATGGGAGAAAGTTTTAGTTCAGTGTATTGCAGTCAATATGAGGTTTTTGTTCACAGTATTTAAAGAAGGTGCTGGAAACGGTTTCCTTAAGCTTACTGATGGGTCATATATAAACAACCTGTTGTTAATTGAATGTCATAAGGTCTGCTGGTGAAACTGAAGACACTACATCTGAATGCTTTTTCTTGTCCATATCGTCTCCACTGCACTAATTATTACTGTCAACTTTAACCTTAACATGCCACACAAATAAAAATCAATTTCACAGGTTCAGATCTAGCAAAGGAGGAGCCCACTCCCCTGCTTCTTATTCTGTCACCAAAAATACACTCTAAAAACATGTAGAATTATTTTTGGTGTGAGCTGATGCACTCTCTTGCTGGAGAAAGGCATGGACCCTCTCGTAATCAACATGTGTTAAGAAATTATGTCATAATATTTGTAACATGTCAATGTGTGTATATTGTCTCAGGGAAAAAAAAAAGTGCATTAATCCTATTACACTCAACATACCACACACCAGCCTGAATGCCATGTAGTGGCACTTTGTGGATTAACATGAGAAACATGATATTCTGAGACTTTGTTTGTCTGCTGAGTTGAAACCAAGTTTCTCAACTAAACAGAATGAGTGTGGGGGGTCTGTTTCTTTTATATGCACCCCATTGAAGGTACCAGATCACGTAACTCAGTCTTTCTTTATGATCTGCATTATAGAGTTTGTTATGCATTTAATGGAATGCTAATAGAGGCTAGCAATACACCAATACACTCTCCAGTAAGAAGCAGTTAGCTTGCTGGTGAGTTGGTGTGTATAACTGATCTGTCAGAAAATGATAGATGATATTTTTCAGGTAAAATAAGGGCCCTGTACCATGTCTAATAAGTGTGAATTTGTACTTCAGGTTTTCCTAATGTCTTGTGTGTTTGCTCTTTTGTATTCCTCACTGGAATTCTCTGCAGATACAAGGTGTGGCAAAGGTAGTCAACAGCACAGATATAATGGAGAGTAATTTATGGATCAGTGCAGTGTAATATTTTATTAAATATACAGAATTTTAAAAAAAAAATCATTCCAATAAAATTTGTACTTTGTCATGTTCAGATTCTTTTACAATGAGTCATTTTTAGAAAATGTTCATTTGGTTCATGTTTTGCAGTTAACATATGTCATCTGGGTTGTTACATGATGTTGACTGTCATGGTGTCATGTTTTTGAAAGATAGTAGCTCCTTAATCATTAGAATGAAACAGTCCAAAATAGTAGGTTTCTCTTCTTGGACTGCTTGACTCTGAAGATGAATGTGCTGGATCTTTTGAAGTGGCAGTAACTAGTAACCAGTTGACATGGCATAATATTCCAGAAAACTTGGATATTCAGCAGCATCAGTGTGAGAACCTCAGATATCACAACACATCATCGCTCTCTTCACACATACTGCATCCCTTTACTTCATATGTACAGTTTACACTGAATAATAACTAATCTTCTAGAATTCTTAGTCTTAGAACTGTCATAGTTGGTATGGGACAGATAAACAGAAGAGAATTACTCACATAGGAATTAATATAGTCAGCAGAATTACTTGTGATTTCAGGGCTCCTTACAACATCTCATGTCACTGAACCCTTCAACCAAATTAAATTAAATTTTCAATTTGAGGTTCTCACAGCAGTGTTGATGCAGGTTCAAGTTTTTTGGTGTATTTTCCTGTGATGAATGGCAAACAGTTACTGAAGGTTGAAGGGGTTTAATGCTTTCTTCAGTATTTGTGTCGTCTACAGACTGTACACCATCAACAACATATTCTTCCAAAGTTATGTATTTCTAAGTAACATTTTTGGTCGAGTTTTCCATCCACAAGAAGTGGCTTATATTTCCTAAACTAAAGAGATAGGCTTGTGGAATTATACATTCACAAAGTACATTCTGAGAACCAGAGTTAGATGCGGTAACTGTTTGTGTGCCCACATGACACTCCAAGGCGCATTCTCACAAACCTAGATCTTGTGTGGATGTGTGTCCCCTATACTTTGGCACCTTGCAACCCCTTGGGAAGGTGATCCCAATTCTGGTTGATAGGTGGCGCAGTGATTTGGAGGTCCTTTCACAGCTTTCCCATTGTAGTAGGTATCTTTCTATCTCTATGGGAACTCTGTTAGGGGAACCTGGAGGGGGGGCTGCTTTGCTAGGGGCCCTGAAGGTTATGAAAGGAACGCTGTGGGGATGGGCTATCTTCAGTGGGGCTCAGTTGGGCAACCTGGGGTGGGGTCATCTACCAGGGACTTCGAGATATGGTTGAAAGGGGCTCTGAGGGTGGGCCATCACTCTCTGTGGGAGTTCTGTGGAGGGTACATGGAGGGAGGGCTCCCATGCTGCGGACCCTGAAGGTTAGATAGGAAAGGCTCTGGAGACAGGCATCTCTTTCCATAGGGGCCCCACTTGGGGAACCTGAAGGAGAGCTTGTCTACTGGGGTCTTTGAGAGATGGATGAATGGGACTCTAGGGATGGAGCATCTCTCTCTGAAGACACTCCATGGAGGGGGCCTCAGGGGGAGGGAGCTCCTTCACTGGGGACCCTGGAAGGTATGTTAAGAAAGGCTCCAGATATGGGCATCTCTCTCCCTGGGGGCCCCTTTCCAGCCGAGGAGAACCTGGAATGAGGAGGCGGGCTCATATACTGGGGACTTTGAAGGATGAAAGGAGGGCTGTATGAACAGGGCATCTCTCTGCGAGGGATTCCACTAAGGGGACCTTGAGGGAGGGCTTCTTCGCTGGGGACCCTGAAAGATATGTCAAGTAAGGCTTGGAAATGGGCGCCTGCTTCCATAGGGTTCCAGCTTTTGGGGAACATGGAGTGATGCTTCTTTCTTAGGGCCTTTTATTTAGAGGAATTTTTATGAGGTTTTTGAGAGAGATGCAAATGCCCTGTAAACAGGTATCTCTCTCCATAGGGGTCCTGTTGGGGACCTGGAGGGGTTTCATTTGCCAGGAATTTTGAGAGAAAGAAAGTATATCTGGGTTCATTTCTTGGTCCCAGAGGATATTAAGATTTTAAGTCTGGGGGCCCTCAGGAACTTGAGTAAAGGAATAGGGCTCTCCTGATTTGATATTAGATTATGGGGCACAAAGGTCCTGTCTGTAAGGCCTAGGTGCATCGGGACTGTAAGGTCTCAAACCCATTGTTAATCAACCAGTAGGTATCTTGGACAGCATGGCCACTTAGATCAACAAAATGTTGTATATGACACAGCAGCATCCTCTTGATTTTTTTCTAGTCCTCTGAGGTCTTTGCTTCAAACATGTAACAGTCCAGCAGGTTAAATTTATGGATCTTATAATTTTGCAACTGCCTTCAGGTGACTGAGGTGACAATGCTTTCAGTTGTTGCAGTGAAGCTTTGATGGTTCACACATTCATGAAACTTTTCTTAGGCTGTGAACTGCATTATAACCTATTAGATTGATCCTTGTGAGTGATGATGGAAATAGTGTGGTTGAACTGAGAGGTTTACAGTGTCCAGCACCCAATATCATGAGTCTTGGGGTAATGGAGTTGTGAAGGTCAGAAGAAGGTAGTAAACAGGCCATTGTGATAGTCATGTGAAAGAAATACAGAAAACACTGCAGTAACAAGGGCATTCTAAGTTGTGCACTACAACCGTTGGTTGTGCCAGTAGAGCAGATATGTACCACATCATATGTGCCTGTTGTAGACTGTGAACAGATAGTGTTTTGGAACAGTTTATGGGATGTATCTAGCTAGCAATCATTTGATCATTTTAGTTACATAACTGTCACAGTGTGTTAAATTTACTGATGTAACTTCATGTACAATAACAGTGTACATCCATCACCTAACACCTCCACGGTGTCATATTCCCTGAGATAAGTCCTGCTTTCCACTGTACAGAGTAGCCAGCTGATCCTCTTACCTACCAGCATAGCATTATCAGAGTAAGTGAAGAACAGTAGCCATAGAAATCATGCTGAGATGATGATCTATGGATCAGTTCAAAATCTGACATTTTGGACCCTGGTGTGCCTTCCTCATCAGAGTTAATCAGCTCTGATGATGGAGATACAGCCAGTGTCTGGAACATTGAACACGGTTTCAGAAGACTGGCACAACAAGAGATAACACCTAGTTGCTAAGAGTGGGAAGAAGAGCACAAATGCTAAATGGAATGTGATGTGTGGTCTGGTTGTTGTGTTCAAAGATTTTTGACAAGGAAGTTTGTGCTTCCAAAACATGGTACCTCCCTACCAGACTCCACACCATCACATCCCAGAGGATGGTTTATAGTCACCACTGTGAGAACATCAAGTTTCACAATAGTAGTTGTAGATTATGGAAACTCTTCCAGGTACACTTGGTTGTTATTTATGAAGTACAATTGAAATACAAAGTACTGGTGGAAAGAGAGTTTAATTTGCCTATCAGATTGGGTGTTTTACAAGTGTCATTATTTAACAGCCCCTTTCTTAGGCCCGTTGTTCTTGGAATTGAAGTGTTTCGTGGTACCAGAATTTTGAAGTTCTGTCACTGTGCAGACAAAATCCATTACACTTCCTCATTTATGAACACAGCAGTCACTTCGATACTAATTGGAAGTGCAACTGTTAATGTGCAGCCATTTTTGAGAAAAATAATTTTTGGGTTGAAAATGTAATTCAGTTCAGGAGGCAAATGATAAGTGGTGAAAAATATGCTCCATAACTATTGATTTTAAATCCATAGTGGATCATGGGTGCATTGAACCAGCAAAGATATATTGTAGTGCTGCGTTTGGTCTAATTGCAATAGAAGTTTGTGGTTTTCACAGTTAAAATGCCAAGTAACTGAAGTATTAAATGTCCTGGTGTGAATGCCATCTTACAAATTGCTTTCAAATTGTGTTATTTTAAGTGTCAGGTGGTAAAATTGTTAATTGTTCCCACTCTTGGGGTACAGTAAACCACCAGCAGGGACAAAATGAACCAGTCAGGCAAGTTTGAAGAAAACATACATTAACACATAAGAACAGTAAATTAATGAAGTGCTTAACATACACATTTCCATTATATGAATATAAGTAATAAAAGTCACTCATTTTTGCTTCTTGCACAAGAACTTTAGCTTGATAATGAAGACATAGAAAAAGTTGCCGAAAATGTTACAGAGGCATTTACCAACAAAGACTTAGTATGAAACAGTTTCAGAGGAACATGAAGTTAAACTAGGAAGGTGAACGAGAACATCCCAGAAAAAATGGTGCTGAGAGAAATGTTTGCAAACTGTACAATGCAATGCAGAAGCTCAAAAAGAAAAGTGGACATAAATGTTTGAAAGATACTGATGACTGCACAATTAGCAACCCCTTGCCTGTTGCAGGAAATCTCAAGCGAGGAAAATGGAAACTGTGCTATCCAAATTGAATATTTTCCTAAAGAGAACAAGTACTGCTGCCTTCCCGACTGAAGATGAGGTGAAGCTGTTGTTGATGATGTTCTTCCAGATTCAGCTGCCCCATCCCATTAATTCACGTGTAAGATGGTAACATAAATAAACTGTATGTATATGTACTGTGCAGTATTACATTATAATTTACATTTCTTTGGTATTTGGATGCTTTTAATGTTTTATTGTGTTAAGTTGGGCTATTGATACCACAAATTTTATATATTTATTGCTATGATGAATAATGGTTGCTGGCAGTCGATGTATATTTCTTGCTTAAATGACTTACGACCAGGTCGTCAGAAGAAAACCCCCTCATAAGTCCAGGAGGACCTGTACTAGTTAGGCTGATGCATGCATTGTTAAGCTGGATTCTTTCCACCCACCTAGTCATTTAATTTACTTTGTTTATTACAATGGCAAACACAATGGGACAGTACTGAGAAAGGAGCACTATGCAGATCATTCTTCCCACTGGTAGAGCAAAGACTAAAAAACGAAGATACCCATAACACCGAAGTTTACTGCTATTGTCACTGGACACGGGAAGACAAAATCTTACTTGCACAGGTTTAAATTAGCAGACAACCCGACATGCTTCAGCAGTGAGGGAGCGCAGACACCTGAACGTATAATATATGAATGCAAAATACTGAAGCAACAAAGAAGTTCCTTGAAACAGCACGTAACGGCCAGCGGAGGATACTGGCCCCCTGACAACAGCGAACTGGTTGCCAAATATTTAAGTGCCTTTTCAAGATTCATCAAATCTACAGACTTTAATAAACTGCACTAGACCTTACTTGGACAACTATAAGTACAAACTGGGTACACATGATCTGTACGGAACATTTTATCCTGTGGAGCTAATATTATTTACAGAACACTCTTGCTAGAGTGTAATGCATATTCCATACAGTCGAATATCCATTTTCTTACGAGTGTTTAATGATGTTCATAATAAGAAAACTGGAACATGCAGTATTACTCTGTAATGGAGGATGTCGTCAAATTTTTATTAAAAAAAAAAAGGGCCTCTTGCACTGCATCTGCTCCCGATTACAAGAGTTTATTGTATATTCTTTAAAACTGATTGCTTGCGTGTGTACAGTAACATGTCTGTGGATGCAGCCCTTGACCGCCTGAACAATGCTGTTAGTGAAGCTATGGGTCTAGCCCTTCCTCGAGGATGCATTATAAAGTCCGAATGTAATCCATAATTATTATCGAATTAAAGTGTATTACATCATTAGTTTGATTTAACTTAGTGAAGCTGTATGTTTCTGTCATAGCTCATTTATGGACTGTATATATTGTATTATTATGTTACATCTTCTTCGTATCACACTACGCCTTTGTCATCGCCGTACAGCATACGCTAGACACGGATGACCTTACAGTCAGAGTTAGGAACAGCGCCTTTATTGGCGGACAACAGAAACACCATAGGATGCGCAGTTTACCATGTTTACTGTTTATAACAGCGAATTCAAGATGGCCATTGGCGTAATGAGTTCGTGTGAAGCATAGTTCGTGTTTAATGTACATGTGTTATTTTTCCGCATTTTTGATAAGCGGTGCTGTGTAGTATAGATTTCTATTTGACGAAGTTGGTTGAAATTTTCGAATCGGCGACAGCGAGTAGACATTGATACACAAGTTCTTACGAAAGTATGTTTCTCGTCCAATATGAACTGACATTTTGTCCGTATTTCGCTATAAAGTTGTTTAGAGACTTTGGTTGTGTTAGTTATGGTCTTTTGTTTCCAGATATTTTGTATACACAGTAGCAACAATTCAGAAACGGTACATTTTTAGAGTATGAAAGGTATTCCTGCAAGATATGTGAGCGACACGTCTACTTCTAGAGCCATTTACCCATCATCAAAACAGAGCTGGTATATTATTCTTCTTATCAGCTGTAAAGTACTGCATTGCCTTGGAATTTTCTTGGCATATGATCTGCTGAAAGTTGCCAATGTTGTTCTACTTGTTTGCCTTCTTAAATTGGTGTAAGTATATTGTCAGAGCAGAATAGTTGTTTGTATAGTAGTTTATGATTCTCACCATGTGTCATTTCAGTTCTTTCAGTTAATAATGCACTTCTGTGGTTTGTTTTCTGCCAAAGTATTATTCAGTTTTCGGTTCTGCTTACTTGCTTGAGTTTATGGGGTGCATATATTGTTACAGTAGTGTGTTGGAAAGCTGATGGCTCCATACTCAACCCTCAGTGCTATGGAGGATGCAGGTTTTGTGTTAAAGTTTACTTCCTTAGTTGACAGTGTTTTATTTTAAAGGTACCAGACACTTGCCTACACCTACTCCATTCATTTCTTAACAATTTGTTTCACAGGGACCATGATGTGGATGTTGGTGATGTGTTTAATGGTGGAGCTTATAATTAGGGGAGGATAATATTAAAATGGATCTTCAAGAAGTGAGATGGGGTGGCATGGACTGGTTTTCTCTGGCTGAGGATAGGGGCAGGTGGTGGTCACTTGAGAATGCTGTAATGAATCTTCTGATTCCATAAATTAGGGGGAATTTATTGACTGAGGACATGTTAGCTTCTGAGGAAGGATTTTGCTCCATTTAGTTAGTTGGTTGGTTAGAGTATTATTAGGGTCACCATTTAGCATAAGAGTTGTTTAAGTAATATATTGGTATGCAGTGTTCCCCTGTTGCCAATTCCAGTTTCCTGCTAGTGTGTTGTAATCCTTTTAATATCAACTACATTGGGTCTTAATAAAGTTACAACGGATTCAGGATCTGTTTAGCATGTGTTTAAACACTTGTACTGGTAGTTTCTTTGTGATGTGGGGCCAACATGTTCTCTAATTTGAGTTTTTGTTATTATATATTTATAGGGTAGTTCGAAACATACACTTGTCAAGTCTGTCCTTGCATGGGTGAAAAGTTTGAAGAAAGGTTCATTGTCAGATTCGCAAATAACTCGCAACCTGTGTAATGTTTTGAAAGTAATCTTCATTCTCTCTGTGCTCACCTTGCCAGGGTGGGTAATTAGGCACAGTTATAATATGTTTAATGTTCATTCTGGGGAAAATATGTGCATAGCACCATGTAATTACTGTTTGTAATCTGGATGATTTGCCTTCTGCAGTTTTGCATGTTACCTGAGTTTTACTGTAAGCTGGGATGGTGAAGAAAGTATCAGTGAGCAGACAGTTTGTTATGGCATGACAAACTGTAGATGGCTGTGCTGTCAGACTGTATTGTCATATGTATATACTTTGAATTGTTCCAGTGGTGTGAACAAAAGATTGTCAATCACTGGCTATTTGTAGTGTGGATTGTAAGAGGCGTACAAAGGCAAATCACTCTGCTGTTTTGCACATAGTGGCATCTAGCAGTCACTAAAATTAAAAGCCATATATGGATGCAGATGTAATTTCCTTGTAGTCAGGAAAATTTGGAGCTTGGTTATGTCAGTTGCATTATCAGAGTTTGTGTACCTTACATTGCATCCTGAAGATGTGGCAGCAGCAATGCATTATGTACTGTCTAATGTCTTCTAAACTTGTGAATCATATTCTTGTTTTTTTCCCTTCCATTCAATCTACATCAAACAAGTTTGTGAAAGGGAGTTGATTCAATATTCAATGCAGTTTAGATTGAAAGGACTAGAGTGATAAGAACTGATTCCAAAGATATGTCTCCTTTGGTAACTTTGGCCCAAGGGAAGAATTCACAATTATTTGTGAGAAGATGAAGCTCATTGAAGCTACATGTTATAGACACATTTGATTGCTGATAAAACATGTATTACACATAGAATTATCTGAGTTTCATTTCAACTACAGAGTTCAGATTTTTTTGTTTTAATTTTATGAAATGCTTGTTCTAAATTGTACATTTGGTAGGCTATTCTTTACTTGATGTTGTTGTTTTTAATTATAATAATAATAATATTATTATTATTATTTCAGTATGTGACAAATGCAGGAAATATAGAATGTAAATTGTAAGTTTGATGTTTTGATTCATTTTGTCAGCTTGTATTACTTGTGGCATAGTAGTAATAAGGAAATATAAAGTTAGTGGTCCATAATAATAATAATTTTGCGTACCATCTTGTGATTTTTCTGAGTTTTCAGTAAGCTACCGAATAAGAACTGTGTACTATTATGACAGATTTTTTATAATCTTGTTTTATTCTTGACAAAACTCTAAATTTATCAGTTACTTTCATGTCAGGACCTATGTACCTGTTTTGAATAACCTCGTACTTAGTATTGAATCAGCTCTCTTTCTTTGCTTGTAGGTTGTGAAGGGAGCTAAGGATCAGACACGCTTACTGTACCATGAATTCCAGACAGAAACGATCTAATGGTGGTTATGGTCTTCGTAGAAAAATTGCAAAGAAAAGGTTGGATGAGGATTTTGAATACTATTTTTCTAAAATTGGTTCACATTTGGACATGCCTGCTACAAAACCAGTAAAGGAACAAAGAGAAAATAAGGTCCATACACATTTGGTTACTGTAACTGAATTAGTTGATCCAACCATGAAGTCAGATATGAAGGTTAATGAGTCTCCAGAGAAAAGGCCACGTGGCAGACCGAAAAAGATTTACCCAAACCAGAATCAACAACCTGATTTTTTGGACTCTACTCTGAAGATTGTGGATCTGAAAGAGAAGAAACCCAAGAAATTTAGAGCTGAAAACTTGAATGAAACAGAAACATCCAAAATTGGTGGTGAAATTTGTCCGAAAAGGGAGGCTATTTTGACAGTTGCTTGTGAGGAGGAATTTGAGAATGTAGATTGTGTAGTGAAGCGAATTAAACTGGAGACTGTGTTAGCGGGTGATGATATGACAGGTTTGCAAGAAGAAGAAGTGAGTTCTTTACCAGAAGGAGAGAAGGAGAACTTACCTGAAGATGGAATTCATCTTGAAACAGAGTCTGATCCGGAGGAAGCGTTGGGTGTTCAGATAGATGTAAATGTGCATGCTGATATTGATGAGGGAGCTGTGTTTGAGGCGGAACATGATGGAATGGAGAATAATACAGCTGTACTGAAAATGAAACGCAAGTATAAGAAAGGCCGGCTAAGTCAAGATGCAATTCAGAAATTGAGTCAGCTAAGCCCTGATGATAAGGTTGAATGTAATGAGTGTCACAAACTTCTGAAACCATCTTCATTCCGACAGCATCTGCGGACACACACCGGAGAGAAACCATTTGGATGTGAAGTTTGTGATGCAAGATTCACACGCAAAGGTGATGTGGAACGCCATGTACGCATAGTGCACAATAAGCAGAAACCATTTAAATGTTGTCGTTGCCAGCGAGCATTTGGGGATAAGAAGAATCTCCGGTGGCATCTCATGAATCATGATAAGAAGCTGTTTTATGTGTGTGAAGCATGTGGTTTTAAATTTGGGAAGCGTGAATACTGGGAAAACCATGTAAGATTCATCCATCCAATTCCAGGTGGTTTGGGACTTGGTGAAAGTAATATTGAGAAACTTGGAGATGAAGTAGAGACTGAAGATCGCTTGAGAACTTTAACCAAAACATTACTTGGTGAGGATGAGTCAGCTGTGGATGATGCAAGCCAAGATTGTGCAGCAGCAGCAGCAGTGAAGTCCATCCAGTCTAAGGAAGATGCATTCAGCCCAGAAATGATGCCGTATGTCAACCGTGTTTCAGAGCAGGAAGGAATGAAAATCATAAATGTTAAAAACCTAAATTTATCAAGTTTGGTGAAAATGAGTCAGTCAAAAATGGATGAGAATGTTGAGCGATACAGTCAAGTGGTAAAGGGTGGGGGAATTGAAGCAGTAGTGATTCAGTTTGATGGTTCTGATTCGGAAGGCAGTGCTTTGCAGTCTCTTCATCATGTACAACCCAGATTTCAGCAGCAGCTGCCCTCCAACCTAATTCATGTTGTAAATTCTCAAGATGTGCTAGAGATTGTACAAGCAGAGGGATCTCAGGAGCAGGAGTCCATTGTTATTGAGACACAGGACTATGATGAGGGTCCTGCAAGTGAACCAGGGACTGCAGAAATCATGGACTGTCCTTCAGGTGTAATACAGGAGCAAGTGGTAGATGTGCAGGAAGAGGTGCTAAGTACAGGGGAAGGGGAAAGTGGGACTGTGCATTATGTTAGTGAAGCAGATGACGAACCTGCCAAAGTGATTAGCATAATGTTAACTGAGGATGGTGGTGCTAGTGGTGACACCAGCAACAGTTCTGTGCAGACCCTTATAGAAGCTCTGCTTGTTGCAGCTAAAGATGGTCAAAGTAATAACATTCAGTCTACGTGAACTCCATTTTATACACTGATGATTTAGGCAATGATAATTAAGCAGTTATTTGTGTGTAAAATTATGAACTACCGTAAGATGAATCTCGTATTGAAAGTGGTATTTAATAAGTAGAGTATATTAAGGTGCTATTATGTACTTCACTCAAAACTTAACAGTTGGCATCTAGCAGATACCATATGAATTTATTACATGATAAATTGTCTTTCAGAGTACATAGTTTCTATAATAAAGGTTGTTATTGTCTTTGTTTGAGGAAGGTATGTGAAACAATTTATTATATATTTCAGGTGCTGTATATTGTTTGCTTTTTTCATGACCTGTAAAATAGGTACATATTGATGTTATGTCATAATTAGCATCATCAGAGATGAGACAGTGAAAGATGCTGGAATTGTATTAAATATGTCCATCATTTGTCATTACTTGGTTTTCTCCTTGTGTATGGGTATGAGTAGGTCAAGTCCCACCCAGGGATGTGGTACCAATGGAAGAAGAAGACGAATAAGAAGAGTATATGGGAAATGCTATTATTACAAATCAATACTCGCATGTTTTACAAAATTTGAGGTTTTCACATTGGTGAGTTTTAAGAGCACAGACAAATTAGATGTGATACCTTGTAGTTTGGTGTACAGGTATGAGTATTTTGGAGGAAAATGTTGCCTTCATCTTCAGACTAGAAGCACATTTCTCCAAAATGTTGTTACCTGTTTAAAAAACTGCACAGCATCACATTTCAGAGAAACATAAATCTTGAATCTTAAAATCTGTACATTAATTTTGTAGGTGACTGTAACTGCACTGTAGATTCCGTCCATTGGGACGGAAGGTGAATGTAAAGTAATTACTTTATTTAAAGTGTTGCATAATTGTTAATGATGCTGCATTGGGCAGTGTAAATAGAAAGGTAGTGTGTTATAATATACTAGATTGTAAATTGCATAGAATTTTATTTACAGTTAAAGAACATGAAATAGTGGTTGTTTATTGGACTGACTTTACCTCATGGCAGTACTACATAAATATCTGTAACATGCATGGACTGGAGTCTTGTTCACTTTCAGTTTATGACATAATGAGAGAATGTGGCTGAAAATACACTCTGTTGGCTGTTGAAAGGATTGGTGTTTTACAATATTTTGAAATTTGTGTGGGGGGGTGGTGTGGGGGTGGCATTACCTAGGTTCCATATACGTGTAATAATCAGCTTAATTCATACTTGAATAAGTTTGTATTTTTATCACAGAATAAATATTAAAGGATCTTCTTTTACAAATATATGTTCAAAATCAAATTATGTTTCAGAGTTAGAAATGAGACAGAAATAAGTAGGGTCATAGATGTCACACTGAGTGGATAGAAGATATTACTTATTTTAACCAGCTTCTTTCCAGTGGGTACTTGAGACTTTTTCCCAGCTGGTATGTAGTGGCCACCATCTTGCATTTGGTGCTGAGAGTGACAATTTGTGAAGCTTCACAAAAATACCCCACATATCTTCACTGCTTGGTACTTTAAACACACAGTGAAGTTGTCATTGTGCCAAAGCTCTGCACCATGTAGGTTTGTACAGTGAGTGGAAGCAAAGGTCCACATATTGTTGACCATGGCACCACTAGATAGATGGAGGCAAGTGCTAAGCTTTGTACAGGGTGCATAATGTCCAGGGAAACAGCAGCTGGTACCCATTGGATACAGTGCTGTGTGGGCATCAGATGGTCTGAGTGTGGCACTGAAGAGAGACATTCCCTTCTTTGCAGGAATTTAATCTTCTTATCAAACTCCAGAACAGTCACTAGTAACTGAGCTGTATCACGGTGCATAGTAAATATTTTCAAGAGGTGCATAAGCATCACATTGAAAACTTTCAGTGTAGTCAGAATGTGTATGTCTTTTGTCTATACAACTGGATTGTGGTATGTTCAGTACTCCTATTTTGTCTGTTTTGCTTAAGTTGGTTCATATTCCCTTTAAACAACATGAAGTTAAACTTTTCCATAAAAGTTTTTGTTTCAGTCAACATTTAACATTGTATTCTTGCAGGTAGATTTGGCAAATATAAGTGTATTCTTGCAGATTTGGTAAGAATGCCTTTTCCTGCATTATTGTACCAGTCATTTTTATATGCATTATTGCATATTTTCAGATTATCCTGAAATAAGATCTAAAACTGTTATGTTGTTCTAGAATCATACATAAACATTTACGCATTACTGTCAATGCCAGCAGCTACCTGTGACCTGTTGATACAGAGAGTATTTCCCCTTTTAATACTGAAGCTCGTATACAAATATAGACTATGATGAAGCGTGTTTTTACTTTATGTTGAATTTCATGTTTTCTTTTACCGAGAAATAATAGAAAATTCAAGAATTACAATGTCTAAGTTTTATACACTTCATTACAAATTCAGGAGTAGCCTACAGATGAAACATTTAGTCCTGTATCAGGAACTGGGTTCTGTTGACCCTGAAATACAGTATGTGAATTTATGTTGCTCCTTTTGCACAAGTGGGGGTGGGGTTGAAGATTTTATATTGACTTGATTTGTGTTTTCTTGAGTCCTCATATTGTTCCAAAGATAATTTAAGAACTTCAATTCAGTTTCTTTGGAAGGCTTATTGGTCCGTTTTATGAAGAGGGAGCCTGTTATATTTTCATCTCCCTTGTTCACCATTGGCATTAATGATAGCTCAGAAAGTTTCCTAAGAAAAGTAAGATGGATGGGCAGGTATCCTGTTATTCCACATTCCAGTTATTATGCCATTAATTGGTTACCTGTAACACACAAGAAGAGTGGAGATGAGATCCTTTTCTGTCATCTCCTTCCCTTTCCTTTGAAGGTGTACGCCAGACATTTGCTCCTTATCAAGGAAATTTCCTACCACTGTCATAAAAGAAATCATGACTCTTTGTAACTAAGTCCATGGAGCAGATTCTTTTTTGTGAAGCCAATATGTCCTCAGCTAGTCAGTTCATTACTTTGTTCCTGGGAGTCTGTAATTTGTGGAATCAAATACTTTTAATTTCATTCTGGTAAATTATACAACATTGTACCATATTAAAATTGTTAGCTCTTTGTGACTGAAGTACATGTGTCCCTCAAAATGAGGTAACTGATATGTACAACTGTGGAATATATAAACTAATCTTTGTTATTATTTTAGATTAATTAATTTTCTTGAGTTGCTTCAAATCAGAAAATGTTGCATTGATTCAGAAGAGCACATGTTATATGCAGTATTGTCTCTTGTTCCATTGTTTGATTTCCATATAGTTATGTTAGATCTGCATAACTATCTGAGTTGTCCAGGTATGTTGACTCAATAAAGAATAAAATGACATTCATTTTCTGCATTCCTTGAACTAGAGAGGGGTGAAATACCCTCTTTTGCCACTATTTTTAGAATGGCATCCAGCTTCCTATCAGATGAACACCTGGGACACTTCTTTGGACTGAGGTGTTGGGGTGTTCAGTTGACAGTCACGTTCATGTAGTACTGAAGTATGAATGACTGGTTCTTTACCTCTGTTGTTCTTACACACCTTTACGGTTTGTTTCTTCAGCATATGGGCACCTTTGACTTTGCCCAGGAGATCTAAGTTGGGAAGGGGACAGTGTTATGTAGTGCCGATCTGAAGTGCATCATGGGTGGACAGAGTCTTTGTTGTTATGGAGTACCAAAACAAGTGTAGGACAATAAGTGTTAAACACATCATTGTCACTCTTGTATCTTGAATTCGTAAAACACATGTTTTAAAATTCCATCTGATTGCAGCATTGGTTCAGATTCATTCATTAAAGATAGTCATATGACCCTCATGCTTGGAGAATGTAAAATGATGAAATGATTTATCTTCCTTTATACTAAGAACATATTAGGAAAGAGAAATATAATAATTTGGTGTGTTTTTAAATGTGTAATTTGTAATAGGTTTTTTATGTGTTAATGCATGGCAGAATTGTGCTGAAACATGCAAAGTTGCATGACTGATTAACAAATTCTAGATACATACTGTTGCATTCCAGTAGTGGTCATTACGTTTGAATAGTGAACAAAAGATAAAATGGTGAGTATGATGTCCTTAAAAAGAAAAATTGAAATAATTCTTGGAGGAAAGGAGGAAGGGTTTTTGAGGTATGAAATGGATTAAGTGACTTGGGATCGTATCAGTTGGCTGGCTCTGTTTCTGTTACTAGCGAGGTGAAGTGTCACACAAACTACAAGAGACAAGTTATTTCCCCTCGTGTGTAAATTGATAATTTGGCCATCCCCAACGTATGTGATATTTGAGGGAAATTCTGCCTTTCATAATGCTTATGTCTGTATCACGTGAATTGTGTAATGAGAAATGTGTGGTGTAGTTAATGTACTCCAGTCCTAGAACCAAAACAAAAATGGCAAAAGAATATGTAAACTGCTGAGCAAATTTAATATTAATTTCTCCTACCCTCTTTGAATTTCCAGAGCTGGTGGCATTTTTGTATATATACAGAAGCCATTGTCAATCGGTCACTCTTTAATTCAAGCACAATTGCTTCGAGTAACTCAGTTTTCTCTTTTGAAAACACTTCAGAGTGTATTGTGGTTCTATGGTTTGAGTTTGTGTGGGCCTTTTCGAACCATTCTCATCACTCAGCACTATGATGTTGCTGTCATCACTGGTGTGGGAGCTTTGTTTTCTGGTAGGTATTCTACATCAAATATATTGGTTACAGCCTGGTGTGATATATAACATTTGATGAAAAATTGAGTAATGACAGATACACTGTGTCATTCTCATTTTAATGTAAAATCACAAAGAGTTGTAATATGTCAGGTATAGAAAATTTCTGTTCTAGAGCCTGTTTCATTTACATAAAATGAAATGTGGTACTTTGTTATTCATAATTTAAAAGGGAAACTATTACTGGAATAACTTGTGAAATATTTGCCATGAGAACCTCATTCTGCTGTTGTCTGAAAGCAAAGGCCAGAACACACATTAGAAGTTAATGGGAAGAGCTTTCAGAAGAGGTTTTCATATTTTGATTTTGAAGAAAGAGTTTCATGGAGTGATTTACATTTAGGATGCATTGACTTAATTTGATAGGCCCTGAGTTATAGGACAAAGTGTCTTAAGATTTATGAAGGCTTCATCAAATTATGAATTGCAAAGATGGATAATCTATGTGATAACCAGGAGAAGAGAGAGGGAGTGATAATGACAGGTAAAGGGGGAGAGATGGAAGAGGAAATGGCCTGTTAATAGTGTAAAGATTCCTGCCCCTTGCCTCTTCTGACACACTTGAAAAGTGCAAGTGGTGTCCACTGTACATATTTAGTGCAGAGGAAAGCATTTTTTAAATTTTTCCGTAAGTGCTATAGAATGCAAATTAGACATTGGGAAATGGAAGAGGGGAAATCTTGTAGGCTGAAGTTGTTAATTTTGAAAGTAAAGGAGTAGAGTGTCAGAGGAAGGAGTAGAGGTGATCTTTACTCCGTTTTTTCTGGTTTTATTGCATGTGTGTTGGTGCTGTGGCAGTTGCACATGGCATATAGCAGTGGATAATGTGTGGTAGGATAATTTTGAATGGGCTGGGGAGAAGAAAGTTGCATTTTATGCTCAGAATTTTTTGAGTACAGTTAAATAACGAAATGGCAAAGATTACTGATGTTCTAATTGTTAAGTATTTATGGCATCTAATGTGTAATGTAGGTTTTTGGGGTTCTGCTGTATTGTGTGTTATGCACCTCTTGTGTTTCAGTGTACATTGTAGTGACCACCTTCAGAAGGACAATGAAGTCAGAATGAGGGTTCAGGGTGTGTGAAATATAGTTCTGTACAGTGGGAGGGGAACATGGCTAATATATGTGTCGCAGTGGAAGTAAGGGTGGGAAACATGGAGTATGATTTTATCCAGTGGGAAGGCACTATGTGGTAAGGTGGGTGTTTGGATAAAAAGATGTGAAATCAACCTTTACTTCTTTCATAACCATCCTGATTCATTCTGAAGGTGGCAATTGCAGTGTGCATGGAAACAATGGAACAGATTCAACATGTGAAATGGCTATAGTCCAAAAGCCAAACTTACTCAAAGACTGTTGGTGTCTGGAGGTGGCAAATCCCTCCAAAATGTTGGTAGTCTGCAATTTTAACACAATGCTGTACCCAAAATACTCCGTAAGGTGTGTAAATCCATGTGAAATTCTCACATCCCATAAAGGTTTAAGATACTGTCTTGAGATACCAACATTAAACTTTGTATTAACCGCGTAAAACACAGCAACAGCTACATATGCTACCTATTTGAACATTACAAATCTTTACACTTTTCCACAAACTGTATTTTTATATTTCCTGTGTTTCCCTAAACAGAATTAAGAAACTAGGCTTTATAATGAAGATATATGTTTTATGTGAGGTAGGAACTGAGTTTTTAAATATTCTTCACATGCACTTGAGTCTTTAAAAGGTTCAGTTGGTTTGGTTTATTTGACATGTTGACAATTTTGAATACCCAGTATAGTTAACTAGTACCAACCAGTATACTTACATTCGTTGTATTGCAGGTGTGGGTGTGCCAGCAGTATATCGTGGCACATTGTTATTTCTTGGTGCCATACTAGCACTGCTGTTTATTGATCATGATGAAACACAACAGCATCAAGGATATAGCCATTTATTTTCTAACTTAAGTTCTTGGTTAGATTTTGCAGACCACAAGGTAATGTTATACTGTGACATTTAAAGAGAAGCATATTGTGATTGGTTTAGGTAAATAACTGATCCCTTCTAATCAACAAAAATGTGTTTTACTTACTTAGATTTGCTATCTGAATATAATTAATGTTGTATGTCTTTATAACTTAGGAGATGTGGTATTAAATAACTAAATGTTGCTGGATATTCCTTGAAAAGTTTGCAGTTATTTGTCTAATGAATAATTTCCATCATGAGGACCAGAGGTTTGTAATCTTGTTTACAAAATCAAAAACCTGCCATTCCATCCTGTCCTGAAACAATTGAGGACAATCTCAGCACACACCTTACCTTTTAATGTTATCTCACAGTCTGTGCCTGAGTTTTGCAAATAGTCTGTTACCTAGAAGTTTTCTTCAAAAATCTTCTGCGCATCTACTTTCACAGTTTTTGGGCACATTGACAAACAGGTCTGAAGAGTGACTATTAGTCCTGTCATACCTGTCTTCTTCAAACAGTGTAATTGCAAGTGGACTGATTTTGCAAACTTTCATGCTTGAGATTTTACTAAAATTTGTTGACACATTCCAGTTTTGGTGAGAAGCAGACAAAAATAACAGTTTAGATGAAGACCTGTGTGCATTTACAATATCATGCCACTGCTGGGCACTATAATTGAGACACACTGTTCTCTGTGATGTTCAAGTCAAGGCCAAAGAAACCATTTGTGATTACAATGTAATAAAGCAAATTGATTTAAATCTGCCTGTTTATGATATTTTGGCAGTTATGTGATACTGATTATGATCAGTTAAGATACAGAGAAAGAAATATTATACTGCATGTTGTGTACAATGTGGAAGGGCACATTTAAAATACAGTTAAAACCTCTTAAAACCTTGCTGGAAAAAATCAATGAATTTGGCCTATTAAATGGGAAAATGCCTTAAAAGGTTAAGCCCAAAAGCAGTATTATTTTGTAATTGACACTGCCTATCCCCACGTGGCCCACAGGGTACAGGATCAACTGAAGGCCATGCAATTGGTAACGCTCAGACATCTTGTGTATGGCCTGGATTAATTCTTTACAATTTTCACATCTCTGGATTATTTAAGAAGGTCCTCAAAAGCAATTTTAATGTTGATACAAACATGACTCAGCATGTGCTAACTGAGCAGAGTTGCTAGTTGCTGCACAAAAAGTTTCTCAGATCTTATATATTACCTTTATAGTTTGGAGTGATGCTGCTGTTTATGTTACTGCTGGTTCAAGTTGGTGTTAATGCTGTTGGAAAGCGTATTGCAGTTGATATTGGTGGTATGAAGAGGCTGCATTCTCTTGTCACACTTTTTGAAGGGATATATTTGGTTCCATGGATGCTTATAATACTAGCAACCCAGGTTGGTGTGGTTTTTTAGTGAAGATTGTCTGTATTCATTATAAGAACTGTTCACTGTATGTAATTCAAATGAGGTATGATTGTAAAGTAATGGTTGTAACACAGCTATACTTAAATAGTAAGTGGACACTATGGACACAGATGATAAGTGGCTAAAGGTCTATGGCAGTGGCTGTTTCATGGTTCTGTAAATATGCGCAATATGTGTAATTCATGACATTTAGAGAGTTGCTGTATCTGCTCATGTGATTTGTTGTTACTGAGAGATTTTTATTGCTTATTAGTTTTGATTGAAACTCAAACCCTTTGAATACCAAATGTATATTCCAAGTACAAGAAGAATTTTGGGCTCAGTCATAACCACTATTACCAATAACACAATTAAAAACAATAGTCCTATTGGGCTATTGATTGTCATGCAAGTTTAGTATTAATAGACTTTCAGGTTCAGTCCTGACTGCTGCTACCCAATGTAAAAAAGTGTTAAAAGGAAAATGGATAATGAACACGTAAGGCAATGGAACAGTGTAAATATAACCAACCTGAATATTCCAGTAAAATACATTCCAAGACACCCTACATGATAAATGTGCTTCTGGTAATGGGCAGTTTGTAAACACAATAGATGTTTTTCTCTGGAACAACTCCATGTGCATAGCCATTTGGAAGAACAATGAATTCTGTTCCTCTACTGATGCCTTTTCAGTGCCTCTTAGTTGGATGTTCTTGCATGTTTATAGATGCTGTTTGTCATACTGCATGTAGTATCTATTCCAGTTTAATTTGTACTGGTTATGTACCCCTCTTCTTTGTACAGGTGAAAGAAAGTATTTCTGTAATGTCAGTTATTCTTCTCCTTGTATCAGTTGCTACACTGATGTTTGTGCTCAGTTACTATGTGGATAGTGTATGCATGAAGAGGTAAGTCGAAGATTTTTTTTTCTCACTAACTCACTTGCTGGTAATATTTCTTAGCTCATGGACACATCTGAACTGGAAATATTACATACAGGTTTTCCTAAACCCATGCCTTTAAGAGATAATTGTGAAAAATATAGTACAGGCACCAGGCCATTAAGTGACCTGACTGTGTGGTAAAATAAGGTACAATTTGCAATCCAGGTGATTGAGATTGACATACAAACATACAGAGTCACAATATGTACTACTTATTGCCTTCTAATGGGTGAAACATTGAAGTCATGATGCATTTTGCATGACAGATAATTAAGGAAAAATACATAGTCATACTTAATAATTACAGATTTATACTGGATTGTAACATTTAATATTTATTGCACATATATAGACAGGGTGTCCCAGGAGGAATGTGAAATACTTCGGGAGAGTGTTCCTTATGTTAAACTATGCCGATATAACCCAAAACACCTATATCCAAAGTTGAACGG
>JGI20166J26741_10244448_pt1 | contig 33240 bp, 30 predicted proteins | sample TergutCu122P5_FD_26741 | JGI IMG/M metagenome (IMG submission 26741)
AGGGGAAGCTCCGGAAGTGGGTGCGGAAGGTCTCCGGCAAAGCGGAGTTCTCCGTCAACAGATCGGAGAAGCGGGTGCGCTGCTCCTCGGTCGGCAGCTCGCCCCAGATGAGGAGCTGAGCGGTTTCGACGAAGTCCGAGAGCCTGGCCACGTCTTCGATGTCGTAGCCCCGATAGCGCAGAATGCCCTTCTCGCCGTCGATGAACGTGATCCCCGAGAGGCATGAACCGGTGTTGGTGTAGGCGTCGTCAGACGTGATGTACCCCGTCTTGGCGCGCAGCTGTCGGATGTCGATGCCACGCTCCCCTTCGGACCCTACGATGATCGGTAACTCCGTTGTTGTGCCGTCTGGCAGAATGAGCTTTGCCGTTTCTGGCATGTCGTTCCCCTTTCAATGCGCCGCCCGCTGCGTCGCGCGGGGCGACGGGGCTGGGTCGAAGCGCTGGGTTGGTTGACGATGGTCGAAAGTCAATACTAACGAAGACTGCCGGGCGGTCGCCGATGGTCCAAAAACGCTCGTCGAAGGATTCGCCATCATCGACTCCCTCCGCAGGGGTGACCCGGCCCAGGTCAACTCCCCCGGCGGGGTCAGCGCGCCCCGTCGAGGCCGTCGGTCGGCAGAGCCTCGCCGAGACCCAGGCCGGCCAGCCCGACGTCGCCGGCGTGGCCGCTATCTTCGACAGCGCCGAAGTCGGACCCGAAGCCTCGACGCTCGTCGACCGCCAACCCCCGGCGCTGCCGGGAGACCACCGCGACGATGAGGAAGGTGCCAGTCGCCAGCGCGGCCACCACGACGAAGACGATCAACACGATGAACAGGTGAGAACCCGTCCGCCAGGGCGACGCGGCGCCGGTCGTCTGCTGGGACCCGGCGGTGGCGGTGGCCGAGGCTGCGGCCGAGGGAGAGGCCGAAGGCGCCGCCGGCGTCGGCGAGGCCACCGCGGCCACCACCTGCACCGCCACAGTCACCTGCGCCGCAGGGTAGTAGCCGTCACCGGGGAACGACACCTGCACCGACAGAGAACTCTGGCTCGCCTGGCCCGGCGCGGTCAGCGTGGCGATGAAGGCGCCGTCGCCCCCCGTCATGGCCGTGGCGCTGCCTTGGGCATCCCACGACGGGGTCAGGTCCACAATGCTCCCGGCCAGGCCCTGGCCCTGCGAGACCAGCCGGCCCGACACCGTCACGCCGCCGCCGGCCTGCGCCTGGACGGTCAGGGCGTCGACCTGCAGATCGACGGTCAGGGCGACTGTGAGCGGCTTCTTGGCCTCGACCGGCGTGCCGCAACGAGGCGTGGCGGGAGTGGTCACCGTGACGGTGTAGTCGCCCGGTTGATGGATCGTGAATTCGGCGGAGAATGAGCCGTCGTCCTCAGTGGTCGCGCCCGACGCCTGACCGGCCAGAGTGACCGTGATGGCGGCGCCGGAGACTGGCGAGCTGTCGCCCGCGGTCAGCGTGCCGGACACGACTTGGGTGCCGTCGCGATTGGCCACCGCGGAGATCTGCAGGGAACACGCCGGGGGCTTGGATGGTGCCGCCTGACTGGCGGGGACGACCGAGTCCAACCCGACCAGGGCGACCAGAGCCCAGGCGGCGGTCGCGAGGAACACCGTCCAGCGGGCCGCTCGCCCGCTTCGTCCGATCACTCGTCGTCCTCCTCCAGCAACTCGCCCGTCAGCCTACCCAGTCTCACCAGGACTGACCAGATTGGGGGCTCGACCGCGTGGTGCCGGGCCAGCCAGCGGCCCGAGGGCTGATTGATACGTCGACGGTGTCCGGGGTCGGACCGGGTCATGTTCCAGGCGGCGCCCGCCGAGGAAGTGGACGAGACGGCCCGCCGCCCGCCTCACGGGCGGGCCGCAGTCTGGTCGCTCCCCCAACGACCGGCCACGCGGCCGCCGCAGTCCGGACAGACCCCGTCGGGCCCAAGGCGATGACTCGTCACGGCGAAACCCCTCCGAGTGACGACCGCCTCGCCGCAGCCGGGGCAGAACGTGGTGGCGCCGGCGGCATCGATGACATTGCCGGTGTAGACATGGCGCAGCCCCTCCCGCCGGGCCAGGTCACGAGCCTGGCGCAGGGTTGACAGGGGTGTGCCGGGCACGTGGCGCAGGCGGTGGTCGGGGTGGAAGGCTGTGAAGTGGAGCGGCACGTCCGGTCCCAGCTCCCCCGCCACCCACTCGGCCAGGGCGCCGATTTCCCGGTCCGAGTCGTTCAAGCCCGGGATCAGCAGCGTCGTGATCTCGGTCCAGACCGAGGTCGCGCGGACCAGATGCCGCAGCGTCTCCAAGACAACCTCTAGCCGACCGCCAGTCAGCCGGCGATAGAACCCGGGGTCGAAGCTCTTCAGGTCGACGTTGGCGGCGTCCATCGCGGCGAAGAACTCGACGCGGGGCTCGGGGTCGATGTAACCGGCCGTGACGGCCACGTTGTGAAGGCCGAGGGGGCGACAGGCGGCCGCGGTGTCCAGGGCGTACTCGGCGAAGATGACGGGGTCGTTATAGGTGTAGGCGACGGATCGGCAACCGGCGCCGAAGGCCGCCCGGGCGATTTCGGCCGGACTGGCCTCGGCCATCAGGCGGGCCATCCGCCGTGCCGTCGAGATGTCCCAGTTCTGGCAGAACTGACAGCCCAAGTTGCAGCCCGCGGTGCCGAAACTGAAGACCGTCGACCCGGGGTGGAAGTGGTACAGGGGCTTCTTCTCGATCGGGTCGACGCAGAAGCCGGAGGACCGCCCGTAGGTCGACGACATCAGGCGGCCGCCCACGTTCTGTCGCACGAAGCAGAAACCGCGCTGCCCCTCCCTCAGACGACAGTGGCGCGGACACAGGTCGCACTCGACCCGACCGTCGCCCGTGACCTGCCAGAATCGCGCCACGCCCGGCGGCGTCGCGACGGCAACGCCCTTGGGGACACCGCCGTCCGGAGCCAGGCCCGCGACGCTCCGGCCAGCCCCCAGAGCCAGCGCGCTCATTCGGCAGTCGGCTTCCCCGGGGAGGTTTCCGTGAACGCGGTCACGCGGTAGCGCCAGAGCCGGACGTCGTCGCCCCAGTAGTCCGCCGCCAGACCCGCCTTGCGCTTCAACTGGGCCACGAAGACGCGGCGGTCGGGCAAGTCGTCCCAGACTTGCGGCAGGAAAGTCGCGCGCCGCCCGCGGGCGGCGAAGATCAGTCCGTCGGTCCCGGGATGAAGGCCATCGAGAAGGTCGGCCTCGGTCGCGACCTCGAAGGGTTCGGGCACCGACAGGACCGACACCTCAATGGCCACGTGCTCGAACTCGGCCACCGCCAGCGGGGGGAAACGCGGGTCCTCGAAGGCCGCCGCCTGGGCGTTCCTGACCACGTCCTGGCCAAGTGGCCGGTAGGCCTCGAGCGAGCCGATGCACCCGCGCAAGGCTCCACCCGAGGTCAGCGTCACGAAACAGGCGCCATCGGCCCGCATCCAGCCTGCGGGTGGCCCGACCGCCGGGAACCCCGCCACCTTGAGCCGATGGCCGATGGCTTGCCGGGCCAGACTCGTCAGCTCGGGTCCAGCGGTGGGTGGGAAGGCGTGAGACATGGGGGCGCTCCCTTCTAGCCGCGCCCAGTCTACGAGCAGCGCTCAGGGAAAACGACGCCCGCGCGGGGACCGGAGTGACCCAGATCGTCGACCGCTCCGCGCGGGCGCAGGAGTGACTGACGGCGATCTCCAAGCAGACCGGCGAGACGAGACCGCTCCGCGCGGGCACAGGAGTGACCTTTCATGCCGGACGGTTGGGCGCTATTCAACGGCGACGCCCGCACGCAGGAGTGATTCATGTCGTGTGACCATTCACGCACGCGTGACAAGCCACGCCCGCGCGGCCGCAGGAGTGACTTCGAGCCACCGGACCTCGAAGACGCTAACACCGCGACGCCCGCGGGGGCGCAGGAGTGACGGACATCTCACAGCCCGCCCGGCAGGGCGGACACCATCATCGGGCGGATCGCGGCATTGGCATCGGGAATACGCCGGGGAGGTCGAGCGTTGACGTCCGTGAAGCCCATGGTCCTAACCGGCTGGAGTGCGTTTCCACACTTGCACTCAGAAGCGCTCCAGTCAGTGCTGGCTTCACCCGCTGGCCACCCCTTGGTCTCATGCGAGCCACAGGGGTTCGACAGCGATCACCTAGGCGGCCGAGAGGCTGCTCACCGCACTCTCAGGGAGTGCGACGTGGCGCCGGCCTGACAGAGGTCCTCCGCTGTCGGGCCGGCGCCGTGTTCTGCGACCCGCGCTCGCAGGCGGTGAGACACCGCAGACACTGGGAGGGTCGCCACCCGCCGATTCAGCCCTGGGGCTCCCTCTCGGCCACTTCCGGCCCGGGGTCGAAAGCCACCGCCGCGTAGCCCACCACTCGACGGCGATCACCCGCCGTGTCCCCCGAATTGCAGGCCGCCAGCAGGCGAGGCGCCAAGCCGTGCCGCCGGGCGGCCACGAGCAAGCCGTTGACGGGCGTGGCGCCGCAGGCCTGCTCATGGTCGAGCGGCCCCGCCAAGTCCAGGATCTGGTCGATTGTGGCCCGGTCGATCCGGCGCGCCTCGGCGTACTCGTGGTAATGGCTCAAGTCGGAACTCACAACGATCAGAGTGTCGGGGCCGCCCCACAGGACCTCCAGGACTTCGGCCACCTGCTCCGGCGTCACCCGGCCTACCGCCAGCGGCACGACGGGCACTCCGGGCAAGACCCGCTGCAGGAACGGCAGATGGACTTCCAGGGAGTGCTCCTCGGCGTGGACCCGGGCCGACACCACGACCTGCGGCAGTGCGGCCGCCGCCGCCACGCCCTCGGCCCACACCGGCACCTCGCCCAGCGGCGTCGCCAGGGCAGCCACGCCCGGCAGGGCCAGGGCGTCGATGCCGACTCGGTGGGTCGGGCCGAGCAGGACGACCCGGCGCACCTGATCCGCGTCCCTCAGCGCGGCGTAGGCGCTGGCGGCAGTCGACCCGGAATAGACGTAGCCGGCGTGTGGCGCCACCACCGCCTTCGGCGCCGCTCCCGGTCCGGCGGCAACCTGAGCCAGCAGCCCGTCCACGTCCCGGCGCAGGACCGCCGGATCTCCGGGATAGAACAACCCCGCCACGGCGGGAGGCCGCACCGACATCGTCGCCCTCCTTCGAGAATCACTCGTCCCAGTATGATCGCCCGCCACGACGCGCGCGCCCGGCGCACACCCGTCGTCACGTCGCGCCCCCCAAGACACGCAGAACCCACGAGCGAGGCCGGCCTCGGCTCGGACCGCGGCCAGGAGCCTGGGTCAGAACGCTGTTCCGTGACACGGGCCCCAGGCGGGATGAGTGGCGGATACCAGATGTTGTGGTCGTATTCGACATGCGGCGCAACATATGGGATTCGCCAATCGCCCGCCTGGCGCCCGTGGCGCGGGACATGGTTCTGACCGAGGCTCCTCGACTTCACCGCCCGCCGACGGAACCTCCCGGGGCCACCTCGGCGTGGATGGCCAGCATTGAGGCCACGGTTTTCGACCAGGGGAAGCGTTCGGCCTGCGCCCGGGCCGCGCGTTGCAGGCCCGCCGGATCCGCCTGTCGGCGCGCTGCCAACCGCTCGACGGCGTCGGCCAGGAAGACGGGGTCCGGGTCGGCCCATTCCGCGCAACCGCTGGCGACCAGTTCGAAGGCCCCACCCTGGTCGGCCGTCACCACCGGGGTGCCGCAGGCGAGGCCCTCGAGCACGGCCAAGCCGAAGGTTTCCGCCGGGCAGACCGACAGACAGATGTCGGCCCGCCGGTAGGCCGTGGCGATGACCGCCCGGTCGTCGGAGTACCCGTGGAAGAAGACCGGGGAGCCGTCGGCGATGCTGTGAAGATCGTCGATCTGCGGCCCGGCGCCGTGGACGTCGAGGCGGACGGAGCGGCCTCGGTGGTCCAGTTCGACGGCGGTCGCCACGGCCAGGCTGGGACTCTTTTCCCTCGACAGGCGGCCGACGTGGACGAGTCGCAGGGTGTCGACCGGCGGTGGCGGTTCGGACAGGGGGCGGAAGGTCTCCAGATCGACGCCCAGAGGCACGCGCACCACGCGGGCCCCAGTCCCCTCCCACTCCCGCGCGCTGTAGTTCGTCGTCACGACCACCCGGTCATAGCGCCGAGCCAGCCAGGCGTTGAGCCAGTGGACCGATCGCGTCACGTCCCGGCGCAGGAAGAGCGACGCCATGTCGTCCAGCCGCTCGTGGGAGAACAGGACCGAGCCGACGCCGTTCTGCTTGGCCCATCGCGCCGCCACCGTCAGCGTCCACTTGTCGGAGACCTCGACGCTGGTCGGACGGAAGCGGTCCAGGACATCCGTCACCCGGCGCAAGCCCAGCACGAGCCGATAGCCGCCAGACACGACGGGCGAGGCAATCGTCACCGTGACGCCCGCCGAGTCTTCGGCGATGCCGTCACGCGGCCCCGGCAGGATCAGCAACCGCTCGCAGCCCGCCGCCACGTACCCCCGCCCCAGCTTGTCGACCGCGCGCCTGAGGCCACCGGAGGTCGGGCCGATGAAGTTCGCCAACTGAGCTATGCGCAGATTGCTCACCTCGTCAGCGCCCCCGGTCGTTCGCGGCGCGGAGCATCGCCGTACCCGTCTACGAGTCCTCGGCCCGACTGGCCGGCGAATCCGCGCCCTCCGCGCCCTCAGCGTTGTCGACCGGGGTGACCGACAAGTCCGCGTCGTCGGAGCTGTCCGCCGACTCCACCTCGCCCGGCTCGTCCGCGTCCTCGACCGGACTGTCCGCCGAGGCGCCCAGCGCCTCCTCGGCCCCGCCAGCCGCAGCCGCCTCTTCCGCCGCGCTGGCCGGAGAAACCTGCGCAGACTCCCGCTCGGCCTCACCGCCCGCGCCCGCCTCCGCGGTCTCGGGCGCCACGGCGGCGGGCTTGCTGGCCGGCCGGGCAGCCCGGGCCTTTCTGCCGGCGATCCCAGCAGCCCGAGCCCTCGCCGCCTGGGTTTCCCCGACCGATTCGCGCACGACCTCGATCACGGCCATGGGCGCGTTGTCGCCCTTGCGGGGCCCGATCTTCGTGATCCGGGTGCAACCGCCGTCACGCTCAGCCAGCGCCGGCGCCAGTTCCGTGAACAGGTAGTGGACGACCGACCGGTCCGGCACGGTCTTGAACACGAGTCGGCGCGAGTGCAGGTCTCCCCGCTTCGCCTTCGCGATGAGTTTCTCGGCCAGAGGCTGGAGACGCTTGGCGCGGCGTTCCGTCGTCGTGATCCGACCGTGCTCGAACAACTGGCTGGCCAAATTGGCCAAGATGATGCGCTCGTGGGCCGGACTACCGCCGAGACGCGGTCCCTTGCTGGGCTTGGGCATGTTGATTCAACTCCAAAAAAAGTCAGTACTGTTCGGTTTCCGTGTAATCGGTCTCGTCTTCGCCCTCTGTGCCGAAACGCTCGAACGCCCCGTACGGGTTGACGTTCGAGATGGCGTCCTTGAGCGTCAAACCCAATTCAGCCAGTTTCTCCGTCACTTCGTCGATCGACTTCTGACCGAAATTACGGATGTCCATCAAGTCCTGCTCGGAACGCGAGACCAGTTCGGACACCGTGTGGATTCCCTCGCGCTTGAGGCAGTTGTAGGACCGCACCGTCAGATGAAGATCCTCGATCGGTAAAGCCAGATCCTCGGCCAGCTTCTCGTCGATCGGAGAAGGACCGAGCTCAATGCCCTCAGCCTCGATGTTGAGTTCACGCGCCAAGGAGAACAACTCGACCAGAGTGTGCCCGGCCGAGGCCACGGCGTCGCGCGGCAGAATCGAGGGCTTGGTCTCGACGTCCAGGATCAGGCGGTCGAAGTCAGTTCGCTGCTCAACCCGGGTGGCCTCCACGCGATACGTCACCTTCAAGACCGGCGAGTAGATCGAATCGACCGGAATACGACCGATCTCGGCGTCGAAGTCCTTATTCTGGGTGGCCGAGACGTAACCCCGACCGCGCTCGACCACGAACTCGATGTCGATCATGCTGTCGCTACTGAGCGTCGCCAGATGGAGTTCGGGGTTGTAAATCGTGACACCGGCCGGCGGCGCGATGTCCGCCGCCGTGACGGCGCCGGCGCCGGCCTTCTTGAGGTACATCGTGACAGGCTCGTCCTCGTCGGAACTGAGAACCAGCGACTTGATGTTGAGGATGATCTCCGTGACGTCCTCGACCACTCCGGGGATTGTCGAGAACTCGTGGGAGACCCCCTGCACCTTGATGCTGGTGACGGCCGCCCCGGGAATGGCGCTGAGCAGCGTCCGCCGCAACGAGTTGCCGATGGTGTAGCCGAAACCTGGCTCCAACGGCTCAATGATGAAGCGTGACCGGTAGTCGCCGGCTGGCTCCTCGGTCAGTACGGGCCGCTTCGTGATTTCCATGTGGTGTGTGGTCCTTCCGGCCGCCCACTATTTGACGGCCACGTTGGGGGCGGACATTCCTGTCCACATTCAATTGTCAGCCCGGGGACTCGGTGGTGCCCGGTGGGTGGCCCGACTCCCCGACAGCGCCGGGGGCGGGCCAGGGCGCGCTCCAAGACCGCTTATCGTGAATAAAGCTCAACGATCAGTTGTTCTTGCAGATCGATGACGATCTGCTCACGAGTCGGCAGTTGATGGATCAAGATTCTCATGGGCTTCGTGGTCGAAGTCATCCAGGCCGGAACGTCACGCCCGTCGTGCAGCTCACGAGCGATCACGAACGGGTGCAGGTCGACCGACTTCGGCCTGACCTCGACAATGTCATGCGGCGTCACGCGATAGCTCGGGATGTTGACCCGGTGGCCGTTGACGAGGAAATGTCCGTGGGAGACCAGCTGCCGGGCTTGACGTCGGGTGTTGGCGAAACCCGCCCGGTACACCACGTTGTCGAGACGCGATTCCAGGATCTGCAGCAGGATGTCGCCCGTCTTGGACGTCGACCGCGTGGCCTCTTCGTAGTACCCCCGGAACTGCTTCTCCAAGACGCCGTAGGCGTACCGCGCCTTCTGCTTCTCCTTCAATTGCTGGGAGTACTCGGAGTCCTTCGTCCGACCGCGGCCGTGCATGCCGGGCGGGTAGGGGCGACGGTCGAAGGCCTTGTCGTTGCCGACCAAGTCGGTCCCCAAGCGGCGGGACTTCCGGGTCATCGGACCGGTGTAGCGGGCCATGGTTGTTGTTGTCCTTTCGACTTCGGGGCGGCTAGACGCGACGCCGCTTCGGCGGACGGCAACCGTTGTGGGGGACGGGCGTGATGTCTTGGATCGTCCCGACCTCGAGGCCGGCGGCGGTCAACGACCGGATGGCCGTCTCCCGGCCCGAGCCCGGCCCCTTGACGAAAACGTCCACTCGTTTCATGCCGTGCTCCATGGCTCGACGACCGGCGGCCTCGGCCGCCATTTGAGCGGCGTACGGGGTGGATTTCCGGGAGCCCTTGAAACCGACGGTCCCCGCCGAGGCCCACGAGATCACAGCCCCCTGGGGATCTGTGATCGAGATGATCGTGTTGTTGAAAGTCGACTTGATGTGGGCCTGGCCCACGAGGATGTTCTTCTTCTCCCTGCGCCGCACCTTGGTCTTGGGGGCGCCCTTCCGGCCTGCTGTAGCCATCAGTTCTCAGTTCTCCAGTCTTCTGCTTGCGTGGGACGGCGGCTCAGCGAGCCTTCTTCTTGCCGGCGACAGCCTTCTTCTTGCCCTTGCGCGTCCGCGCGTTGGTGCGCGTCCGCTGGCCTCGCACGGGCAGGCCCTGGCGGTGACGACGGCCTTGGTAGTTGCCGATCTCGATCTTGCGGCGGATGTCTGCCGCGATCGACCGGCGCAGGTCGCCCTCTGTCTCGTAGTGGGCTTCGATGTGGTCGCGGAGCGCGACGATCTGCTCGTCGGTCAACTGGTGGACCCGGATATCGCCGCTGATACCGGTGGCCTTGAGAGTCTCGGCCGCCCGGGTGCGACCGATGCCGAAGATGTAGGTGAGTGCGACCTCGATGCGCTTGTCACGCGGGAGATCGACACCGATGAGGCGGGCCATGAGGGCACGGAACCTTTCCGGTGGTCAGACGGAACCCCGCGGGGTTCCGCCAGTCGAAGGTGTGGGACGCGACGCGTTCCTTGTCGAACAAGGCCCCGGCCTTCGCCCGGGGGTGAGCCCGCTCCAGGAGCGGGCGTGCGGCACGCTGTGTGACTGTTCAGTTGTGTCAGTTGTTGTGCGGTGCGGTGGCGTCGGGCCGCTGGCCCCACTCCCCCGCGAGGAGTTCCCCAGCGTTGACGACCGGGGACCTCGATCAACCCTGGCGCTGCTTGTGGCGCGGGTTCTCGCAGATCACCATGACACGACCGTGCCGGCGGATGATCTTGCACTTATCGCAAATCCGCTTGACGCTCGGCTGGACTTTCATCGGACCTCCTTCAGCTCAGTCGTGTCTTCGGGGCTACTTGTGCCGATAAACGATGCGACCGCGTGTCAGGTCGTAGGCGGACAGTTCGACCACGACCCGGTCACTCGGCAGAATCCGGATGTAGTGCTGGCGCATCTTGCCACTGATCGTGGCCAAGACGTTGTGACCATTCGTCAACTGCACGCGGAACATGGCGTTGGGCAAAGCCTCCACAACGGTTCCCTCGAGTTCGAGAGCGCCCTCTTTCTTCGCCATAACCTCGTCAATCTCAGCACGAAACGATCTGCTGGCAGCCTGCGGGCAGGCACAGCCAAGCGAGAATGATACGCGGCGGCGGGCTCCGAACCCAAATCGGTCATCGGACAGCGCTGGCACAACGTGACGCCGGCCGCCCCTCCGAAGAGGGACGACCGGCGTCTGTGGGGGGATGGGCCCCACAAGAGGTCCTCCTGGACACAGGCGGCGCGTGTCCAAGAGGCCCCCTTGTGCCCTCACAAGGAGGGCTGTAGGGCGAACCGCATAAAGGACCTCCAAGCTTTATACGGGCCCGCCAAACGTCTTGCGGCGACGATCCTCAACATCTTGGACTCGGATCGTCAGGGGGACTGGGGGTATCCGGGGGGTGTTCTCTTGTGTTGTCATCCGATTGAGAAGGTCTGATCAAACCACCGGGTGTGGTTCGCTCAATGGATGATTATGCTCCAATCACGCGCCCACCGCAACACCAGACACACCCAAACCCAGTCAAGTCTTGGTCAAGCCGCCCCAGCGCCGCCCGGCGGCCCAGCCGGACCAGCAGATCATCCATCCTTCCAAGTGGCCCGGGGGAGAGCCGGCCCCGGGGCGAAGGCGGAGCTCCAAGGGTTGGTGCCCAGCCTCAGGCTCGCCCGCGGAGCACCTGGAAGAGCTTCAGAGGCTTACCCGTCTGCAGCAACGACCGGGAGTACACGCGGGCCCCCAGCAGGATCGCGCCGAGGGTGACCACCACCAGGATCGCCAAAGACACCCCGGCCTCCCACCACCGTCCTTGTCCCACGATCATGCGGACGGGCATGGCCACCGTGGAGACGATCGGGATGTAGGAGAGGACCCGCATGGCCCCCTCGTTCGAGTTCAGGATGAGACAGATGACGTAGGGGATCATGACGATCAGCGTGATCGGCATCACGGCGTTGCCGACGTCTTCGATCCGGGAGACGAGCGAGGCGAAACCGGCGTAGAGCGAAGCCAGGAGGATGAAACCGACGACGAAGAAAACGACGTACCACAACAGGGGCGTCGTCAGCATCGCGAAGACCGTGTCATTGCCGACCGCCTTGAGCGTCAGCAGGGCGACCAGCGCGATCAGCACTGTCTCGGCCAAGGCCAGCAGGGAACTGCCGAGGACCTTCCCGCTCAGGAGCACCCGGTCGGGCACGGCGGCCAACAGGATCTCGACGACCCGGGTCTGCTTCTCCACCACCGTGTTCATGGCGATGGTCTGGCCGAAGATCATCGCCACCATCATGAACAGGACGCCGAAGGCGAGCGACATCAGATACCCAACCGGCAGGGGGCCGAACGGCGAGGGGTCGAGCAACGAGACCGGCGGCACCTGGCTCAAAGCGTCGACCACGTCGGTCGGGGCCTCAGTCTTGGCCACGACCACCAGGGGAGGCCCGCCGGCCGGACCGGCCACGAGCGCGGCGGCCACCGTGCCGGCGCGGACCAGGTCGGCGGCCTCGTCGGCGCTGGCCACGTGGTTCAGGGCGAACCGCGTCGGATCGGACAGGGCTTCCAGGCCAGTCACGCCGGGCCCGACCGCCACGGCCGTCGGGTCGTTGGCGGCCGACCCGCTGTCCGTGCTGCCGGCCGCCAGGGATGAGACGACGATGCCGGCCACGACCAGGATGAGGAAGACCGCTGTGGAGACGATGAAGGCGCGTGACCGGACCTGGGCCTTGATCTCGCGCTGGGCCACCAGCCAGGCCAGGCTCAATCCGGTCTGGTGCCGCCGCTCGGCGGCCGGGGCGACGGTGACGCTCACGACAGTTCCTGCCTCGGCGCCTCGTCCACGATGACTTCGCGGAAAACCTCGACCAGGCTGGGCCGCCAGGGGGCGAACAGCCGCACGGGGCCGGCGGCCAACGCGGCCTGCAAGACCGCTTGGGCTCGGGCCTCGGCGGCCGAGTCCGACTCGGCGGCGATGCCGAAGCGCACGGCCCCGGCGGACCCCTGAGCGCCGGCCGCGACCTCGTGAACGCCCGGCTGGCGCGCCAGCCAGTCCGGCGGCGGCCCGGCGATCTCCCAACGGCGCCCGGCGTGGGCCCGGAGCAATTCGTCGCGCGAGCCCGTGGCCTTGATCTGACCGCCGGCGATGATCACGAGGTGGTCGCACAATCGCTCGACCAAGTCGAGCTGGTGGCTGGAGAAGATCAGGGGGACTCCCCGGTTGACCTCTTCGCGTAGGACCTCGCCGACCGTGTCGACGGCCAGGGGGTCGAGACCAGAGAACGGCTCGTCCAGCACGAGCACGCTGGGGTGGCCGGCCAGGGCGGCCGCGATCTGGGCCCGCTGCTGATTGCCCAAGGACAGTTTCTCGACCGAGTCGCCCAGGCGTTGGCCCAGGCCCAGTCGCGTCAGCAGCGCCGTCGCCCGAGCGTTGGCCTCCCGGGCGGTCAGGCCGTGCAGAGTCGCCAGGTAGGCGATCTGCTCCCCCACCTTCATCTTCGGATACAGCCCGCGTTCTTCCGGCATGTAGCCGAAGTCGCGGCTGACTTGCCGCGTGACAGGCCGACCGTCGAGCAAGACCTGCCCGGCGTCGGGGGTCAGCACGCCCAGGATCATGCGCATCGTCGTGGTCTTGCCGGCGCCGTTGCCGCCGATGAACCCCGTGATGCCGCCGTCGCGGACGGCGAAGGAAACGTTGTCGACCGCGCGGCGGGCGCCGAAAGAACGGCTCAGACCGGAGACTTCAATCACCGCTTCAGCCTAGCTGCCTGACCTCGGGCGGCAACGCGAAACTGAGGGTCTCCTCGGCCCACGCTTCCTCGACGACCTCGCCGAACCCGGCAGCCCGCAGCCGGTCCACGACCGCGCCGACCAGGCTGTCGGGGACCGACGCGCCCGAGGTGACACCGACGCTGGTGACGCCGTCGAGCCACGCCGGATCGATCTCGCCCGCGGCGTCGACCCTTTCGGCGCGGCCGGCCCCGGCGGCGCGGGCCACCTCGACCAAGCGGACAGAGTTGGACGAGTTGCGCGAACCGACGACGATGACCAGTTGGCAGCGCCGGGCGATCGCCCGGACGGCCGCCTGGCGATTCTGCGTGGCGTAGCAGATGTCGTCGCTCGGCGGGTCGGTCAAGTCGGGAAAGCGGCGGCGCAGCGCCGCCACGATGCCGCGGGTCTCGTCCACCGACAGGGTCGTCTGCGAGGCCCAGGCCACGCGGGCCGGGTCGGGCACGTCGACCCGGGCGGCGTCGCCGCGGTGCTCGACCAGCCGGATGGCTCCGGGAGCCTCGCCCATCGTGCCCTCGACTTCCTCGTGACCGGCGTGGCCGATCAACAGGACCGAATGACCCGCCTGGGCCAAGCGGGCCACCTCGCGGTGGACCTTCGTCACCAGCGGGCACGTGGCGTCGATCGTCCTCAGCCCCCGGTCGGCGGCCTGCCGCCGCACCGCCGGCGAGACCCCGTGGGCGGAGAACACGACCGTGGCGCCGCGGGGGACTTCGGCCAGGTCGTCGACGAACGTGACGCCGCGGGCGCGCAGCCCGGCGACCACGTGCTGATTGTGGACGATCTCCTGGCGCACGTAGAGCGGCGGGCCCCATGCGGCCAGCGCCCGCTCGACGGTGGTGACGGCCCGGTCGACGCCGGCGCAGTAACCGCGTGGTGTCGCCAGCAAGATACGCTTGGTGGGCGGCGCGGACCCTTCAGGCATACCGCCAGCCTACGACTGCGGAGGACTCGTCTAGGCGACGGCCTCCACGGGCGACGCGCCGGCAAGGAGCGAAGCGCCCATTGAGGAGCACCCATGATTGTGACCGGTCGGATCATCCAAGGCACGGCGGCGGTCCTGTTGGCCAGCGGCGCCATCAAGATCGTGACCCGGGGCTTGGGCCGGGTCAGGGACAAAGTCGGCGAGGCCTCCGACCGGCGGGCGACGGCGCCCGTGGCGGGCGAAGACATCGAGGTCAGTTCGGGCCACCGCGGGCTGCGCTTCGCCACCGTCGGGGAACTGCCGAAGAGTGTCACGATGCGGACGGGCGATCTGGGGTGCGACTTAGGCGCCGTGCCCGTGACGGCCGACGCGGCGGTGGCCCTGGAGTTGGGGACGGGCACCCTGCGCCTGGCGCTGCCCAAGAATCAGAACTGGGTCGTGGCCTGGTCGATCGGCCGGGGCACCTTCGTGTCCGGCCAAGAACGGCGGGCCGGCTCCGCCCTGGTCGGCCGCAACGCCCACACCCCGCTGCCCGGCGAGCCGACCTTGACTGTCACGGCCGTCGTGACCACAGGTCTGCTGTCGCTCCGCTGACCCGCACCACCCCGGACGTGCGACCGCCGCCAGCCCCCTCGTCGGGCACCGGCGGCGGCCAGGAAGGCGGGGCGTCACTCGGTGACGTCGTCGTCCATCCAATTGAAGGTCTTGGTCACGGCCTTCTTCCAGTTGCGGTAGAGGCGGTCACGCTCGCCGGCCACCATGGCCGGGACCCAGCGCTTGGCCTCGGCCCAGTTGGCGATGACGTCTTCCTCGCCCTTCCAATAGCCGACCGCGATGCCGGCGGCGTAGGCCGCGCCCAGCGCCGTCGTCTCGGCCACCACGGGCAGCACCACCGGCACTCCCACCTGGTCGGCCTGGAACTGCATGAGGGTTTGGTTGGCCGTCATACCGCCATCGACCTTGAGGCTGGCCAGCTTGGCGCCGGAGTCGGCCTCCATCGCGTCCAGCACCTCGCGGGTCTGGTAGGCCGTGGCCTCCAACGCCGCCCGGGCCAGGTGGCCCCGGTTGACGTAGCGGGTCAGGCCGACGATGGCGCCGCGGGCGTCGCCCCGCCAGTAGGGGGCGAACAGGCCCGAGAAGGCGGGCACGAAGTACGCCCCGCCGTTGTCGCTGACCGACTGGGCCAGCGCCTCGACGTCGGGCGACGTCTCGATGATCTTGAGGTTGTCGCGCAGCCACTGGATGAGTGAGCCCGTGACCGCGATGGAGCCTTCCAAGGCGTAGACGGCGGGCTGGTCGCCGATCTTGTAGCACAGCGTGGTGAGCAAACCATTCTTGCTGAGCACCGGCTCCGTGCCTGTGTTCATCAGCATGAAGCAGCCCGTGCCGTAAGTGTTCTTGGCCATGCCGACCTCGAAGCAGGCCTGGCCGAACGTGGCCGCCTGCTGGTCGCCCAGGTCGCCGGCGATCGGGACGCCGGCTAACACGGGAACCTTGGCTTCGCCGTAGATGGCCGAACTGGCCACGATCTTGGGCAGCATGGCCGACGGGATCGTCATCTCCTGGGCGATGTTGAGGTCCCAGCCGAGCGTCTTGAGGTCCATCAGCATGGTGCGCGAGGCGTTGGTCACATCCGTGATGTGCCGGCCGCCGTCGACTCCGCCGGTCAGGTTCCAGATCAGCCACGAGTCGATCGTGCCCATGTAGAGGTCGCCGGCCTCGGCCCTGGCCCTCGTCCCGGCCACGTTGTCGAGGATCCACTTGACCTTGGGGCCGCAGAAATAGGTGGCCAGCGGCAGGCCGACGCGCGACTGGTAGCGGTTCTGATCGCCTTGGCCCAGCTCATCGACGATCTTCTGGGTCCGGGTGTCCTGCCAGACGATGGCGTTGTAGACCGGCTCGCCGGTGTGCCGGTCCCAGACGACCGTGGTCTCGCGCTGGTTGGTGATGCCGATGGCGGCGATGTCCTCCTTGACGACCCGCGCCGCCTTGAGCGCCCCCTCGACGACTTCGAGCGTCCGGGTCCAGATCTCCCTGGGGTTGTGCTCGACCCAGCCGGCCTGGGGAAAGATCTGCTCGTGCTCCAATTGGTGCGAGCCCACGGGCAGGCCGGCCCGGTTGAAAACGATAGCCCGGGAACTAGTTGTCCCGGAATCGATGGCCAAAATGTACTGATCTGACATTAATTTTCTCCACGTTGTTGAATGAGGAATCGGGTTGGGGGAATAAGGTGAACTGGGCTGGCCGGACAGCCGGTCGAGCCAGGCGGTCGGAACCCGTCGGCGGCAGGCCCGCTGTCTGGTCGACCGGGCCGGCCGGCCAGGCAGCGGCCAGTGCTACGCGGGCAGCAACACACCGGCCAGCAGGCCGGCGAGGACGCCGCCGATGATGGGGCCGACCACGGGCACCCAGGCGTAAGCCCAGTCCGGCTTGTCGTGCCCGTTCTTCATCAGCGGCGAGGCGAGAGCGTAGAAGATGCGGGGGCCCAAGTCCCTGGCAGGGTTGATGGCGTAACCGGTCGGGCCACCCAGGGAGGCACCGATGCCGACGATCAGCAGGGCGACGCCGAGCGCTCCCAGCCAACCGAGGCCCGCCGGGGTCATAGTCTTGGAATCGCCCCAGTGGCCGGCGGCCAGCACCACGAAGACCAGCACGAACGTGGCGATCGCTTCGGTGACGACGTTCCAGCCGTAGTTACGAATGGCGGGCCCGGTCGAGAAGACGCCGAGCTTGAGGCCGGGGTCGGCGGTCTCGTCGAAGTGCTTCTTGTAGACGAGCCAGGCGAGCAAGGCGCCGACGAAGGCGCCGCACATCTGGGCCAGGATGTAGACGCTGATCGAGCCAGCGCTGACCGGCAGTTGGCAGGCGGTCGCGCCGTTGATGAAACAGGCCACGTCGCCGGCCCCGGAAGGGTGGAGCCCCTGATTCATGGCCAAGCCGAGCGTGACCGCAGGATTCAGGTGTCCACCCGACTTGTAGGAGACAAGGACGCCGGAGAACACGGCGAGGCCCCACCCCCAGTTGATCATCAGATTGCCGCCGCTACTGCCCTTGACCTTCGGCAGAATGGCGTTGGCCACGACGCCCGCGCCCAGCAGCAACAGCATGGCTGTGCCGACGAACTCGGACAAGAAGATCGTGCCGAGCGACGTTTCAAGAGGCATGTTTCCTCACTTTCCGACGTCAATAATGACGTCTGTGGGCGACGCCGCAACTGACGCCGCCGAACGATGGTCCGGGCCGGGGCCCAAATGGCCGACGCCGCAGTCCCGACCCGACCCGACGGTGCGAGCGCCGTCCGACCCGGTCGCCCGGCGCCCATGCAGATGTGAGGATAGCGGTCCTAGATGGTGATCCGATGGAGGGCATGCCCGAAGGCCGCGTGGCACCTCCCACAACCGGCTCCGCTCCCCCCTGTCAGGCTGTCGTGGTGCCGCCGACGGAGACCCGGTTCCCGGATCCCGGTCTGGCACCGCCGCTTGACCCACCGGCTCCGGGCGGACCGCCCAGCCCGGCAGCCTGGCCCAGCCCAACGGCGCTCGCCCACGGGCCGCGGCCAGACCGCGCTGGGCGGGTGGTTCCCCAAACCGGCGGGCAAACGTGCACAATGAGGCAATGACCATGCGCGCGCGGTACGAGGACATGCACGAGGCGGCCGTCCGCTACTACGTCCACAACGAGACGATGGAGTCGATCGCCCGTCAGCTCAAGGTCTCCCGGTCGTCGGTCTCGCGCCTGCTGGCGGAGGCGCGGCGCACCGGCATCGTCCGCATCTCGCTGGCCTCCGAACTCGGGTCGCGCTCGCCCAGCGCCCGCGCCCTGGCCCAGGCCTTCGACATCACGGTCCACATCGCCACGGTCGGCGACGCCGCCACGAACCCCGTCCGCCTCGAGCGCGTCTGCCGCCTGGCCGCCGCCCTGCTGTCCGAGTCTGTCCACGACGGCGCCCTGATCGGCGCCGCCTGGGGCGTGACCATGGCCGACACGGTCCGCTACCTGGAACGGCGCCCTCTGCGGGACGCCGCCATCGTCCAGCTCAACGGCGGCAACAACCCCCAGGACACGGCCGCTTTCTACGTCGGCTCGATCCTGACGCCGCTGGGCGAGGCCTTCGACGCCCGCGTCATCCCCTTCCCCGTGCCGGCCTTCTTCGACTACCGCGCCACCAAGGAAGCGATGTGGCGCGAGCGGTCGGTCCGCGCCGTCATCGACTATCACCACCGCCTCGACCTGGCGATCTTCGGGGTCGGCGCCATCCACGGCCGCGTCCCCAGCCACGTCTACTCGTCGGGCTACCTGGACGCCGACGACATCGCCTCGCTCGAGGCCGAGGGCGTCGTCGGCGACGTCAACACCATCCTGCTGCGCGAGGACGGCTCGTACGCCGACATCGAGCTCAACGCTCGCGCCACGGGCGTGACCCCGGCCGAGATGCAGCGCATCCCACGGCGCCTGGGCGTCGTCGCCGACCCCAGCCGGGCGTCCGCGCTGCTCGGGGCCCTGCGGGCCAAGACGATGACCGACCTGGTCTGCGACGACGCCACCGCCCACGCGGTGCTGGCCCGGCTGGGGTAATGGCTCCGCCAGCCTTCACGCGGTGGCCGGGGCGGAGGGCCCGACCGGCTGGTCGACCCACGGGCCGCGGCGGCGAGTCGGCGCGACGAGCGTGGGTCGGCCCGGGCCGTCAGCACGGGCACGGGCCGCGCGGCGTCGTGTCGGTCAGGAGCGTGGGCCAGCGGACTCAGTGGAAGAAGTGGCGCGTGCCCGTGAAGTAGAGCGTGACACCGGCGGCGGCGCAGGCCGCGATCGTCTCCTCGTCGCGGATCGACCCCCCCGGCTCGACGATGGCGGCGACGCCGGCCTCGATCAAGATGCCGGGGCCGTCGGCGAAGGGGAAGAAGGCGTCGGAGGCCGCCGCCGAGCCGGCCGCCCGGTCCCCCGCCCGCGTGACCGCCAACCGGCACGAATCGACCCGGTTGACCTGGCCCATGCCGACGCCGACCGAGGCGCCGTCGTGGGCCAACAGGATGGCGTTCGACTTGACCGAGCGGACGGCCCGCCAGGCGAAAACGAGATCGGCCAGGGTCTTCGGGTCGGCCGGCTGCCCGGCGCGCAGCTCCCAGGCGGCGGGATTATCGCCGGGAGCGTCGATCCGGTCGGGCTCTTGGACGAGCAGGCCGCCGCTGACGGCCCGCCGCTCCCAGCGGGCGAACTCGTGGGGGGCCGCCAGAAGCAGGCGCAGATTCTTCTTGGCCCGCAACACCTCGAGAGCGTCCGGCTCGTAGTCCGGGGCAACGACGACCTCCGTGAAGACGGGGGCGAGCTGGTGGGCCAGCGCCTGCGTGACGGGCCGGTTGGCCGCCAAGACGCCGCCGTAGGCCGACATCGGGTCGCAGGCGTGGGCCTTGCGGTGGGCCTCCTCGATGGTGACGCCAACTGCGATGCCGCAGGGGTTGGCGTGCTTCATGATGGCCACGGCAGGCTCGTCGAACTGGTAGCAAGCGCGGTAGGCGGCGTCGGCGTCGGTGTAGTTGTTGTAGCTCATGGCCTTGCCGCCGAGCTGGCGGGCGTTCGCCAGCCCTCCGCCGCGGGGCCTGACGTAGAGGGCGGCGCCTTGGTGGGCGTTCTCGCCGTAACGCAGGTCGCGGGCCTTGGTCCACGCCCCGCCGACCCAGACCGGCGGCGTCCCCGACGCCTCCGGGAAGGCCTGCTGGCCGAACCACGACGCCACCTCGACGTCGTAGCTGGCGGTGTGGGCGAAAGCCGCGGCCGCCAGGCGTTGCCGCTGGGCCAGGCTGAAGCCCCCGGCGGCCAGCGCCTCGATGACCGAGGGGTACTGGTCGGGCGAGGTGACGACGGCGACGCTGGGATGGTTCTTGGCGGCGGCCCGCACCATGGCCGGCCCGCCGATGTCGATCTGCTCGACGCAGTCGTCGACCGACGCCCCGGAGGCGACCGTGTCGGCGAAGGGGTACAGGTTCGACACCACGAGGTCGAAGGGCTCGATGCCGAGTCGGTCGAGCTGCTCGACGTGGGAGGCAAGCCGGCGGTCGGCCAAGAGGCCCGCGTGAATCACGGGATGGAGCGTCTTGACCCGCCCGTCCAGGCATTCCGGGAAGCCGGTCAGGTCGGCCACCTCCTGGACCGGGCAGCCGGCGCGGCGCAGGGCGTCCGCCGTGGCGCCCGTCGAGACGACCGCGACCCGAGCCCGGGCCAAGGCCGAGCCGAGGTCGTCGAGGCCGGTCTTGTCGTGGACGGAGACGAGGGCGCGGCGGATGGGCAGGCGGTCGGTCATGGCTCTCCTCAGGGCTGATAGAACGGGGCCATGGTACGCCGGCGAGGCCCGGACCGCAGGGTGGCCAAGCCTGTTGACAACGGGACGATGTCACATCGTCCACCTCGTCCCTCTCAGCGTCCATCGCCCACCCTCGTGGCGACGGGCGCTGTGATACATTGACGCGCTGACCCGTCGCGCCGGTCTGCTTCCGATCACTTGCCCTCTATACTGTTCATGCTATGGAACATTCGCACCATGGCGGACCTCTCCCCTCCGAAAGGAAGACAATGCGTTCTCCGACCTTCATGAATTCGAAGTGGCGTCTCGCCGCCGTGTCCGTGGCCGTGGCCCTGACCGCCGGCGGCGCCGCTCTGGCCACCACGGGCGCGGTCCAGGCGGCCACCGACGCCGCCAACACTGCGACCGCGGTGCAGCCCGTCGTGGCGGTGGCGCCGCCCGACGTTGGCGTCGCCGCAGACGCCGTCGCCAACGAGGTGACGGCCGCTCCAACAGATGCCGACACCCTCACGGCGACCGACGACCTCGCAGCTGCCGGCGAGCCGGTTCCCGTCGTCGCCGCGCCCGCCGCTGACGCGGCTGCGGCCGACACGGTCACGCTGGGGGCCACCCTGAAATGCGCCGGACCGGCGCCTGCCGGCCAAGAACGGGCCTACCAATGGCTCCGCGACGACGCTGCCATCCCCGGTGCCACCAACTGCGATTACACCGTGGTGCTCGACGACATCGGGCATCAGGTCGCCCTGAAGACCACGATCACCCCAACGGGCGCCGACCCTTACACCACGACATCGACGCCCTTCACCGTGGTGAAGGCGGATTTCGTGCTGCAGCTCGGCACCCTGACGGGCACGGCGACCGTGGGTGAGATGGTGCAGCTTGACGCCGCCGCCAAGGCCTGCTCTTACTACGGGTCGATCCCCCCGACCGTGGTCTACACCTGGCTGCGCGACGGCGCCGCGATTCCCGATGCCAGCACGATCAACTACCAGCTCACCCCGGATGATGCTGGCCACCAGGTCGCGTTGCAGGTGTCCTGCACCGCGCCGGGGCACAATGACGCCAGCGCCACCACGCCGCCCACCGCGACCGTGGCCAAGGCGGATCTCACCATCATCAGCCTGACCATCTCGTCCCAGCTGACCGTCGGCCAGGCCGGCATCAAAGCCGGCTACCAGATCGACAGCTACTACGGCTTCGGCAACACGCCCACGTTCGCCTGGCAATGGCTCCGCGACGGCCAGGCGATTCCCGGCGCCACCGGCGTCTCCTACACCGTCGTCGGCGCCGACCTGGGCCACGCCCTCAGCGTTCGCATGACGGTGTCCCTGCCCGGCTACAACGACGCCGTCAAGGTCTCGAACGCCACGGTCGTCGACGACTCGTCGGGGCCGCGCCTGGCCAACGTGCGGATCATCGGCACGCCGGTCTACACCGCGACGATCGCCGCCACCTGGGACACGGCCGTCGGGGCGGTGTCGTATCAGTGGCTGCGCGACGGCGCGCCCATCGCCGGCGCCACCTTGGGGAACTACAAGCTGACGCTGGACGACATCGACCACCAGGTCGCCGTGCGCGTGACGGCGACGGTCGACGGTTACGACCCGGTGACCCAGACGTCGGCGGCTGTGACCGCGCAACCGGGCACCTTGACGATCACCTCGGTCACCATCCCGTCGCCGATCAAGGTGGGTGACCAGCTCCACGCCGGCTCGGCGGGCGTGCCCCAAGGGGCGACGCTGACGTGGCAGTGGTTCCGCAACGGGCAGCCCATCGCGGGGGCGACCAGCGCCGACTACACCGTCGTCTCCCTCGACTCGGGGGCCAGCCTGATGGCGCAGCTCACCGCCGCCATCCCCGGTTACACGTCAGCGGTCAAGCTGTCCAACGCGGTCCCCGTGGGCGCCAATCCGGTCCTGCTGACCGACATCCAGGTGACCGGCACGCTCAAGGTGGGCCAGCGGATCCAAGTCGAGTTCACCGGCCAGCAAGGGGCCACCTACACCTACCAGTGGCTGCGCGACGGCCAGCCGATCCTCGGGGAGACCAACCAGGCCTACATGGTCACCAGCGACGACCAAAACCACAACCTGTCCGTCACAGTGACGGGCACGGCCCCGGGCTATGACCCCGCGACCGTGACCACCACCCCGGTCCTGATGTGGGATCTCCAGGCCCTGCTGCAGCCGCTCCTGGACATGCTGAGGAAGTGGCTGGCCCAGCTGATGCTGCTCTTCGGCCAGTGACCCTTGGGTAGCACAGCAACGACACACGCCGCGGGCCTCCCCGGACTTGGTTCCGAGGAGGCCCGCGGCGTGGCGGTAGGACGGTCGGGCAGGTCGAACTCATGGGCCCGCCGCCCCGGCCTACTCCCCCTCTCCCCTACTCCGCGGCACGCCTCGGCGCTGCCGGTTCGGTGAAGTCCAAGGGCGCCTGGCTCGCCCCGGGGGCCTCGGGGTCGAACGGGTTGCCCATGGCGACGGTGGGCACCGACGCCACCGCGTCGGCCGAGGCGGCCCGGTCGACGCGGGCGGCCAGCGTCAGACGGGCCCGCGCCAGCGCCTCCGACTGGTCGTCCGGCGGGGCGACCACAGTGCCGACCTCCGCGCTGACGGGCGGCTCGACCGACCTCTCCGGCCGCGTGACCGCCGGGGCCTCCGGGCTCGCGGGCGCCGCCCCCTGAGACTCAGCCGCCGGCCGCGTGACCGCCCGCGGCTCCGGGCTCGCCGGGGCCGTCCCTTGAGACTCTGTCGGCAACTCCGCCGACCGGCGCAACAACTGCGTGGCCTCGGCGTCGAACGGCTCGGCCCCGCCGGACTCACGGTCGCCCGCCTCCTCGCCCGTCCACAGCCTGACGGTCCGCGCCACTTGCTCCGTCACCGCCGGCGTCCGGTCGCCCGCCGCGCCGGGCGCGCGCAACAGCCCGGCCACCAGCCCCGTGGTCAACCCGGCCAGGCCCAGCAGCGTGGGCGCCAGGACGAGCGTGGCCAGGGGCAACGGCCCCAGGCCGACCAACCGGGTGACGCCCAGACCGCCGCGCGTGGCCATGGCCAGCAGCCAGAAGACGAAGCCCGCCGCGATCCCGGCCACTCCTCCCACGACGGCCGTCTCGTCGAACCGGGCCCGGGGCCGCGAGCGCAGGACGATCCAGGCCGCCACCACCCCGGCGGCCACGCCCCAGCCCAGCCACACCAGATTCCACCACGACGCCACCGACGCCCCCGGCAGGGCGGCGACGACCGGGAAGGCGGGCACGGCGTCGACGGTCTGGCCGAGCAAGACGACCACCGAGTCGCCGCCCAGGCCGAAACCGGCGCCGATCGTCCAGCAGGCCGCCCAGACCACGAAGTCGGGCAGGTACGCCGCCTGGAGCAGGCCCAGCAGGATCGACCCGGACACCCCCGGCTGGAGCTGGCCGAAGAGGGCCGCGACGGCCTCGCGGTGGGCCACCAACCCGCTGGCCAGCGCCACCACGCCGCCCAGCAGCAGGACCGCCACGGCCGCGCCGACCGCCCGGGGAACCGCCCGGGCCCAGGCCGGCCAGGCCTCCCACGGCCGCCAGGCAGTTTCCCCGCCCGCCCCCCACAGGCCCGCCAGCGCCCCCGTGACGACCGCGCCCAGGCCGGCCCTGACGGCCGACCCGCCGGGGTCGACCAGCACGGCCGCGACCGTGACGATGACGGCGTAACCGCCGGCCACAGCCCCGCCGACCACGAGCGCCCAGCGCCGGCGCTGGGGTTCGGGCACCGCGCCGGCGGTGGCCCAGCCCCGGGCCAGACAGGCCTGGCGGGCGGCGAAGCCGGCGACCCCGTGGAGGAGGAAGACGGCCAGGGCCGTCAAGAGCCCGGGGACCAGCGTTAGGCGCAGCCCGTCGACGACGGCCGGGCCGCCGTGGGCCAAGAGCCAGAACTGGGTGGCCCAGACGACGCCGGCGCGGTTGACGCGGCCGGTGGCGGCCAGCTCGCCCCAGACCACGAGACAGGCCACGATGGCCCAGCCGCCCAGGGCCGCCAGGAAGGCCCCGCCCAAGGCCGCCACCGGCCACGGCAGCGACGGCCGGGGCGGGGCGGTGGCCGCCGTCACCGTCTCGACCTGGACCAAGGCGGGGCGGGCGGTGCGCGACGTGCGGCTGGGAGTCCTCATGGATGACGGCCCGTCAGAGCAGCGGTCGCAGCGGCGACAGGATGGCCTCCGACAGGCGCGCGTACCACGGGCGCCGACGCCAGTCGTCCAGGCTCAAAGGACGGCAGTTGCCCAAGTCGACCCGGAAAGCCTCCTCCATGACGGCGGCGAACTCTTCGGACAAGATCTCGACGTTGACCTCGTAGCAGCCCAACAGCGAGATCGTGTCCAGGTTGGCCGTGCCGATGGTCGACCAGGTGTGGTCGATGGTGGCCGTCTTGGAGTGGATCATGGCCCCCTGGTAGAGGAACAGCTTGACCCCGGCCAGCAGCAAGGTCTCGTAGCGGTCGCGGGCCAGCCAGTCGGCCAGGACGTGGTTGGACTGGTCGGGGATGATGATCGAGACGTCGACGCCGCGGCAGGCGGCCTGGGCCAGGGCGCGCAAGAGGTCGTCGTCGGGGATGAGATAGGCGTGGGTCAGCCAGATGTGCTGCTCGGCCTTCTTGATGGCGTCGAGGTAAAGGTTGCGGATCGGGTAGACAAACAGCCGGGGCGTGTTGCGGTACAGCCGCAACTCGGGCACCCACGTGCGCTGGGCCGGCGCCGGCAACTGGCGGCGAGGGGCCCCGGGACTGGAGTTCCACTGGTCGACGAAGGTCTCCTCCAGCTCGGCGGCGAAACTGCCCTCCACCCTGAGGTGGGTGTCGCGCCAGCCGTTCTCGTAGAGAGAACCGAGGTTGAAGCCGCCCGTGAAAGCGATCCGGCCGTCCACCACGAGGATCTTGCGGTGGTCGCGGCCCGAGTTGCGCGGGTGGAAGAACAGCAGCCCGCCGCCGAACAACGGGTACGGGTGGACCATGACGTGCGGCGGGAAGCGGAAGAAGGCCGAGGGCACGACCAGGTTGGCGAAGACGTCGTAGATCGTGGCCACCGTCACGCCGCGGTCGGCTGCCCGCGTGATGGCGTCGAGGAAACGCCGACCGACCGCGTCCGATTTCCAGATGAACGTCTCCAGGTAGACGTAGTCGCGGGCCTGGTCGATGGCCTCGATCATGGCGTCGTAGAGGCCGGCGCCGTGGGTGTAGATCGTCAAGCGGTTCTCGGCCACGTCGACCGAGACGGATTTCAGGTAGGGGAAGCCGCCCAGCTTGCGCCGGCGGCGCCGCCGGCCGGCGATGACGGTGACCGCGGCGGCCGTGACGAGCTCAACCCCGACGGCCGCGGCGGCACCAAGGGCGACCGCCTTGCCGAGGGTCGAAGGAAGAGCCATGGGCCTAACAGTAGTGGCCCCAGCGCCGCAACTGGCCCGGCCGACGCGCCGCCGGGCCGGACTCGCCGCCCGCTACAGTTGCCCCCGATGACCACACCGCCCGTCGGCATCCACAGCCTCGCCGCCGTCGACCTGTTGGACGACCTCAACGCACCTCAACGCCAGGCCGTCGGCCACGCCGGCGGACCGCTGCTGGTCGTGGCCGGGGCCGGTTCCGGCAAGACCCGGGTGCTGACCCGCCGCATCGCGTACCTCGTGGCCGAGCGCGGAGTCCACCCCGGCGCCATCCTCGCCATCACCTTCACCAACAAGGCGGCCGCCGAGATGCGCGGCCGCGTCGAAGAACTGGTCGGCCGGCGCGCCCGGCTGATGTGGGTCTCGACCTTCCACTCGGCCTGCGTCCGCCTGCTGCGGGCCGACATCGACCAGCTGGGCTGGGCCAAGTCCTTCGTCATCTACGACGAGACCGACTCGCGGCGCCTCATGGCCCAGGTGCTGCACGACCTCAACCTCGACCCGAAGCGCTTCGCGCCCCGGGCCGTCCGCCATTGGGTGTCCCACCACAAGAACCAGTTGGTCGACGTCGACGAAGCCCGGGCCGAGGCCGGCGACCACCCCCTGCACGCCCACTACGCCGACGCCTACGCCGACTACCAGCAGCGCCTGCGCCGGGCCAACGCGCTCGACTTCGACGACCTGCTGATGACAACCGTCCGCCTCCTGCGGGCCTGCCCGACCGTGCGCGAGCGCTACCGGCGGCGCTTCCGCCACGTCTTGGTCGACGAGTACCAAGACACCAACCACGCGCAGTACGCCCTCATCCACGAGCTCTGCTCGCCCCAAGTGCCGTGGCCCCCGGGCGACGCCCAGCAGCACATCGACCCGCTCGAACTGATGGTGGTGGGCGACTCCGACCAGTCGATCTACGGTTTCCGGGGCGCCAACATCCGCAACATCTTGGACTTCGAACGGGATTTCCCGGGCGCGGTGACGATCACGCTGGAGCAGAACTACCGCTCGACCCAGAACGTGCTGGCGGCGGCCAACGCCGTGATCGCCCACAACCGGGGCCGCCCGCCCAAGAACCTTTGGTCCGCCGCCGGGCCGGGCGAACCGCTCCGGGGCCACCTGGCCGACAGCGAGCACGACGAGGCGAAGTTCATCGCCGACGAAGTGGCGCGGCTCGTCGCCGACCACGGGGTCCACCACCGGGACGTGGCGGTGTTCTACCGCACCAACGCCCAGTCCCGAGCCCTCGAAGAGGTGTTCGTCCGGGCCGGCCTGCCCTACAAGATCGTGGGCGGGGTCCGCTTCTACGAGCGGCGGGAAATCCGCGACGTCCTGGCTTACCTCCGGACGCTGGCCAACCCGGCCGACGACGTCTCGTTGCGGCGGATCATCAACGTGCCCAAGCGCGGCATCGGCGACACGTCGGTGGCGGCCCTGGAACAGTTCGCGGCCCATCAAGGGATTCCGCTGGCGGACGTCTTGGACCGGCTGGACGAGGTCCCCGGCCTGACCGGCCGCGCGCTCAAGCCGCTGACCGCCTTCGCCCAGGTCCTGGCGGACCACCGCGCGCTCGTGGCCGACGGGCTGCCGGCCGACCAGTTGCTGGCGTCCATCCTCGACGCCACCGGCTACGTCCGGGAGCTGGAGGCCTCCCAGGACACCCAGGACCACAGTCGGCTGGAGAACGTGGCCGAGCTCGTGGCGGTGGCCAGCGAATTCGTCCTGGCCGCCGGCGCGGAACGGGACGACGACGCCGACGAGCCTGTGCCCGAGGCCGGCCCGAGCGCTGGCTCAGCCCTCGACGCCCCCCGCCTGGCCGCAGGGGACCCGGGCCTGGGCGCCGCCAGCCCCACCGCCGAGAACCCGCTCCTGGGCGCCCCGGAGCCGGACGACTCGCTGGCGGCTTTCTTGGAGCGCGTCGCCCTCGTGGCCGATTCGGACCAGCTGCCCGACCCGGACAACCCGGCCGACCACGTGACGCTGATGACCCTGCACACGGCCAAGGGCCTGGAATTCGACACCGTCTTCCTGACCGGCTTCGAGGACGGGGTGTTCCCCCACCAGCGCGCCCTGGAGGACCCCGACGGCCTGGAGGAGGAGCGCCGGCTGGCCTATGTCGGCATCACGCGGGCGCGGTCTCGGCTGTACCTGACGCAGGCCTCGACCCGGACCCTGTGGGGCTCGCCGACCTACAACCCGCCCAGCCGCTTCCTCGACGAGATCCCCGACCAGCTGATCGAGTGGGACGACGAGGAGTCGACCGGGCGGCCTGGGCGCCCCGCGGGGCGGCCGCCGGCCGCGAACGGCTCCTGGAGGCCCGGCCTGGTCGACCGCGACGCCCCGCGCCCGCGTGACCGGGAGTGGGACGACCGGCGAGCCACCGGGCGCGGCCAGCGGGAGCGTGGGGGCGGGCCGGGCCCAGGCGACCGGGCCGAGCGGCGCCCGGACGGGCGGTCCGGCGCCCCGCTGGGGATGGGCACTACCAGCCGCCTGATCGAGCGGACGAAGCAGCGCAGCGGCTCCCGCGTGGCCGACCTGGCGGTGGGCGAGCGGGTGCTGCACACGAAATTCGGCCTGGGCAAGGTCGTCGAGGTCACCGGCGAGAAGGACAAGACGGCGAGGATTGACTTCGGCTCGCACGGGGTCAAGCTGCTCAGCCTGGCCCACGCCCCCCTGGAGCGCCTCGACGACTAGGCTGTCCCCCTCCGCGGTGATGGGTTCGCCGCGAGCGAAGCGAAGCGGGGGCGGGGAGAGCCGTCCCGCCACGTCAGATCAGCTTGCGGTCGCTGGCCCACTGGGCCAACTGGTGGCGGTTCGACAACTGAAGTTTGCGCAGGACGCTGGAGACGTGGGTCTCCACGGTCTTGGCCGAGATGAACAGCTCCCGGGCGATCTCCCGGTAGGAGTAGCCGCGGGCGATCAGGCGGAGGACCTCGCGCTCGCGAACCGACAGCCGGTCCAAGTCCTCGTCGACGCTGGCCACGTCGATCGAGTCGGAGAAGGCGTCCAAGACGAATCCGGCCAGCCGGGGCGAGAACACGGCGTCGCCGGTCGCCACGCGGTCGATCGCCTCGATCAGTTCCGGGCCGCTGATCGACTTGGTGACGTAGCCCCTGGCACCCGCCCGGATGACGCCGATGACGTCCTCCGCCACGTCCGAGACGGACAGGGCCAGGAAACGGACTTGGGGCGCCGACAGGTGGACCCGGCGGATGACCTCGCCGCCGCCCCCGCCCGGCAGGTGGACGTCGAGCAGGACCAGATCGGGCCGCGTGGCCATGATGACGGCGACAGCCGCGTCGACGTCGCCGGCTTCCCCGACGATGTCCGTGGCCGGGCCGATCTCGTGCTTGACGCCGGTCCGGAACATCTCGTGGTCGTCGACCACGACGACGCGGTGGCGGCGAGGCTTCGCGCTCGGTTCCGACATGATCCCCCTTGGTCTCTTCAACCTTGTCCGGGCCAGGTCACGGGCTTGTCCCAGCCCGCGCCACGAGCCACTACTCCAGCGTCATCTCCAGGCGCACCTCGGTCCCCTGGCCGACGGTCGAGCGCAGCCCGACCTGGCCCCCGTGGCGGTGCATCCGGTCCAGGATGGACATGCGGATGCCCAGGCGGTCCTCCCCCACCGACGCCGCGTCGAAGCCCTGCCCCCGGTCTCGGACGAAGACCTCGGCGCTGTGGTCGGTGACCTCGGCGTAGACGTCGACGTGCGGCGCCCCGGAATGCTTGGCCGCGTTGAGGATCGCCTCGCGGGCGGCCCGCACGAGCGTGTCCAAGGCCGGCGTCAGCTCGGCGTCGCCCACCGTGACGACGTCGACCGGCACCCCGAAGGCGTCCTCGATCTCGGCCGCCGTCTCCTTGAGGGCCGCGATCAGGGAACCCTCGTCGGGGGCCTCGCCGTACAGCCACGTGCGCAGCTCGCGTTCCTGGCGGCGGGCCAGCCGGGCGACGGTCTTGGGGTCGTCGGGAGAGCGCTGGATCAGGGCCAGCGTCTGGAGGACGGAGTCGTGCAGGTGGGCGGCCAGGTCCGCCTTGGCCTGCTCGCGGATTCGTTCCTCACGCGCGGCGCGGCCGCTCTGCGGGTGGCCGAGCCACGGGGCCAGCAGGAGACCCGCCACGACGAGGGTCGCGCCGCCGGTCCCGACCTCGCGGAAGGCGGTGCCCCAACCGCTTTCCCAGCCGGCGGACAGCACGACCGACAGCGCCGCCACCAGCAGCCCCAGCAGCGTCTTGCCCCCGGCTGCCCAGCGAGCGGCCGAGGACGTCCAGTCGGTTTGGTCCCACTGGCGCCAGCTCAGCGCCCCGCCCAGGCTCACCCCGAGGACGGCGAAGCTGTGGCGAGGCAGCCATTCGAGCCCCGGCGGCGCCCAGTCGCCGCCCACGAAGTACATCAACGAGGCAACGCCGACGCCGTACAGCACCAGGGCCGCGCCCACCCCGAAGGCGGTTCGGCGGGCGTCGGTCGACGCCGTCCGGTAGCCCGTGCGCGAGGCGGCCGCGACGCCGACCGGCTGGTCCGACCGCGCGGGGGGCAACAGGAGCCACAAGACGCCGTAGACCGCCACGCCGACGAACAGCCACAGGCTCGACGCCAGGAAGACGACGCGCGTGGCGACGGTCGGCCAGCCCAGCCGGTCCTCCAACCCCTGGCAGACGCCGCCCAGCCAGGCGCCGGCGACGGGACGGGCGACCGCTCCGCCGCCGAGATCGCTGGCCGCGGCCGCTTCCAGGGAAGCGGCGACATCGGTCAGGGGGCGGGCCGCGCCCACGGGGACGGCGGGCGGCGACGGCGAGACAGCGGGAGGTGACGCCGGGCCGGGCGCGGCCGACTCGACGGTGGGGCCGGCTCGGCCCACTGGGTTCGGGCTACCCGGCCCCGGCGCGTGGTCCACCGCACAAGCGTCTCACAGGCCGCCGGCCTCTCAGGGATCGGCGGGGGACGGTTCAGGGGGAACCCCGATGGCCGCCGGCCCCCAGCACTGCCAACATGGCAGTCATGAGACCACAACCGTTCCGCCGGAGCACGACCGACCGCCGCGTGGCGGGAATCTGCGGGGCGCTGGCCCAGCGGCTCGGGCTCAACGCCGACTTGGTCCGACTCGGGGTCCTTTTCCTCATCCTGGTCACCCGCGGCGGGGCTTTGCTGGCCTACGTGCTGGCCTGGCTCTTCATCCCCGACGCCCCCGACGGTTGGGGCCTTCAGCAGCGCCGGGCCACACGGTCCGCCCGGTCGGCCCGCTCCCGGGGCGGAATCGGCCGCACTGTTCTCCTGGTGGTCCTCGCCTTGGTGGTGCTCCGCGCCGCCAGCCCCGCCGTCTGGCTCCTCCTCCTCGTGGCCCTGGTCGTGTGGCTGGTGGTCCGGACTCGGCAGCGCCCCAATCGGCGCCCAGCCGGCCAGTCGGGCGAATTGGCCCGCGCCATGGCCGCTTGGCAAGACCGTCTGGCCAAGCTGCGAGCCACGACCGACCAGCCCTCTGCCGCGCCGGCGCTGCCCAGTTCGCTGGCCGAGGCCTTGGCCCTCGACCCGGACGCCGCCGGATTCATCCCGGGCGACCGCGTCGAGCCCGCGCCGGGCTGGGCGCCGGCGGCGGGCCCGGTCGCCCCACCGTCGCCCCAGCCCGGCCGCCTGGCGATGACGGAGGCGACGGGCCGGGCCGACCCGTCGCGCCTCAGCGCCGACGCCTTGGCTCATCTCCCCGACGCGGCCCGCGGTCCCGGGTCCGACCGCCTAGCCCCGCAGGGCGCCGCCGCTGGCCCCGCCGCGACCTGCCGCCAGGGGCCCGGCCCTTTGACCGTCGAAGCCTTCCTCCCGGCCGAATCGGCCACAGAGCCGCTGGCCGGGGCGGCCACGACTGTGGCGGTGCGGCGTCCCGGCGCCGCCCTGATGGGCTGGCTCGTGATCATCCTGTCCGCTGGTTCCGTGCTCGGGCTGGCGGGCATCCTGGGCGACCGCTACTGGACCGATCCGCTCCAGGTCGCCGGCACGATCAGCGCCGTGCTCGGCGCGGGTCTCGTGGCCTCGCCGTGGGCCGGCCGGCCCCGTTGGCTGGCACCCGCCGCCGGCGTCTTGTTGGCCGGCGGCGCCGGCGCCCTGCTGCTCCTGAGCGTCTTCCACTACCTCTGATCCGAAAGGTCCCGCCATGCCCAGGCTCGTTCGCTCGCTGACAGCGAGCATCCTCACCACGCTGGTCGTGGCCGCCGCCTCCAAGGCCATCACCGCCGCGCTCAAGGTGGCGCTGAACCGGAACCCGAAGGCGGCGGTCCGATGAGGCTCCGCCGGTCGGTCTGGCGTCGCCTGCGACCACGCGACAGGGCGGCCTTCCTGCTCGGCCTCCTCTGCCTCGCCGCCGCCGCCGGCGTGCTGGTCGACGCTCTGGTCGGCCTCGCCGTCACCTTCATCCCGATTCTCGTCCCCGTCGTCCTCATCTCCGTGGCGGTCCTCGCCCTCATGGGCTTGCGCCGCTGAACCCGAAAGAAACACACAGGTAAGGAAACATCATGGCTTCAGGCACTCTCACCCGCTCCCGCACCAACAAGGTCCTGGCCGGCGTTTGCGGCGGGATCGCCGACTACGCCGGCTGGGATGCCGGCGTCGTCCGTGCGATTTTCGGCATCGTCAGCCTGCTCACCGCCGTCGGCCTCGGCGTGGCGATCTACATCATCTTGTGGATCGTGCTGCCGGAAGAGGGCTCGTCGACAACGGGTCTCGACTCGATCGTCGGCTCGTTCCGCCGGAAGTCGCCCGACGAGCCCGACCTCCGCTGACCGACGACCCGCGCGCCCTGCTCAGGAGCCTGATCGTTGTCGCCGTCCTGGACGAGGGGCCTGGACGACACGACGATCTGACTCGCCCGGCCCGGGGCCCCGAATTCACGGGACCCCGGGCCGACGGGCGCCGCCCCCGAATCCCTCCGACCGGTGACGGGATCGACGGAGAAACGCCTCCTGACGGGGGTGGAGACGAAGCCCTGCCGGCCTAGGTGACGCGCGGGGTTTCTGGTGCGAGCGAGCTAGGCTGTCCGCTGTGACTGAGCCTCGACCTCCTGCCGACGACCGCCCGGAGCGACCCGTCCCACCCCGCACTTCCCCGACGCCTCGACCGACAGGCCCGGCCGGACAGGCTCCGTCAGCACCCCGGTCCGCCGCTGCGCCTCGACCCGAGCCCGGGGCAGCCCGACCGCAGCCCGGCGCGCCCCGCCCCCAACCCGGGACACCTCGACAACAGCCCGGCGCCCCCCGGACGGCGCCCCCGCCCG
>JGI20166J26741_10255559_pt1 | contig 33226 bp, 31 predicted proteins | sample TergutCu122P5_FD_26741 | JGI IMG/M metagenome (IMG submission 26741)
ATTTCTTGTACTTCATATTTCGGCGTTTTCTTGTTTGCTAAGTCTTGGGTTTTCAGTTCGGCCAAATACGCAGGATCATTTTTTTGTTTCTGATATTCGGCAACCTTCTCCTTAGCCTGTTCATTTGTGAACCCTGTCATATACAGATTGTATGTAGCCGGTGTGCCCACTTCTACTCCGACATATACAAAAATAGCAATAGCTCCTAATATGAAGTGACGGAATTTCAATGCTCCTCGCATAAGATTTCCAAGAGGTTCGGAAGACCGCACAATGCCGGGTTCCGGAATAGAAACAGCTAATAAAACAAAAAAGACAAGAGCAAAAACACCCATAGCAATGTACATTACGGGAAATACCTTAGAGATTTCTGCCTGGGCAATTGCACCTCCAATCAAAATTCCAACAAATACAGGAGTAAAAGTTGCTAACAGAGAATTGAAAGAGCCGCCAATCTGAATCAATTGATTACCTTCATTTTCAGCATCTTTATCACTTTTACCTTTAGCTTTTGCCTGAGAAATACCAAGTGTATTAAGCATTGGATTAACAACTGTATTCAGCAAACACATTGAAAATCCGGCAACGAAAGCCCCTAAAAGATAAATGACAAAAGCAGATGTTGCGCTTGCATGTCCGGAAAGGAACTGAATAAAGACGCCCACAAATCCGACAGCTATAGCTATCAGCGCTGTTTTCTTGTATCCTACTCTTTGTAGCAGTAAACCACTCGGAATTCCCATTACAGCGTATGCAATAAAGTTCGCCATATTCCCAAGCATCCCCATAGCATTGGATACGCCAAACTGGTTCTTCAATACTATTCCCATTGGCGCTGCCAAATTGGTAACGAACGAAATCATCCCGAAAAGGATAATCATCATGATGATGGCAACCAGATTGCCATTTTGTTTTTGTTGTGACTGTGTCATAAGACTAAATTTATTAAGTTAATATTTATTGAATAATAGAATCGACTGAAAAATGATAGGTGGTTTTTGAGTGAAATGTATCTTCCGGTTTCAACACAATCGTAGGGAAATCGGGATGGTGAATACTGTCCGGGAAATGTTGCGTTTCCAAGCAAAATGCCGATCGTTTCGGGTATCTGTGTCCGTTTTTTCCTACAAAACTTCCGTTCAAATAGTTTCCTGTATAAAGCTGTACACCCGGTTCGGTCGTGTATATTTCCATCACAATCCCTGTTTTGGGAGAGATCGCTTTTGCACAGAAATTCAAATCCTTTCCCGTTGGATTCAGTATAAAATTATGGTCGTAACCGTTTCCATAGATCAATTGGGTAAATTCTTCTTCAATCCGTTCGCCAATGGTATGCATGGAACGAAAATCGAAAGGGGTATCTTCCACTTCTTCCGGTTTACCCAAAGGAATTGCCACATCGTTGGTAGGCAGAAAATAATCGGAATTAATGATCAGCGAATGATCGCCGATATAAGGATCGCCTTCGCCCGAAAGATTGAAGTAAGAATGATTGGTCAGATTAATAATGGTTGTCTGATCGGTCGTTGCTTTGTAAGTGATTTCAAGCGTATTGTCATCGGTTAGATGATAAATAACGTTGACATGCAAGTTCCCGGGGAATCCTTCTTCACCGTCTTTTGACAGGTAGGATAATTCCACCGATTGTTTATCCGGTTGTCGTGCATCCCAAACAACTGAGTTAAAACCCTTGATTCCTCCATGCAAATTATTAGGCCCATTATTTACCGCTAAACGATATTCATGACCTTCCAAAAAAAACCTGCCGTCGGCGATCCGGTTGGCGGTTCGACCGCAGATAGCGCCAAAATAAGCTTCCTGATTATTCATATAATCGTCGATATTACTTTTTCCTAATACGACGTCTACCGGCTTTCCGTTTTTATCCGGTACATGCAAAGAAACGATTTTAGCCCCGTAATTGATAACAGAAACTTCTGCCCCTTTTGAATTAGTTAGAAAGAAAAGCTCAATGTTTTTCCCCGCTATTGTTTTTTGAAAGTCTTCTTTATTCAGTCTTTCGTGTTTACTAATTTTGTCCATGGTATACCTGTTAATATAAAAATGCAAATATAAAATAATTATTTCACAAAAATTCGATCATCCAAATTGTTTTTTTCGATGTCTTTATAATAGCGATAGGTTCCGACTTTTAGTTCATCAACAGCAGCTTCGTCACAGACGATTATTCCTTTCGGATGCAATTGAAGGGCGGTGATGGTCCATTTTTGAGAAACAGCTCCTTCCACCGCTTCGGCTAAAGCACGCGCTTTAGCGGCCCCGTTCGCCAAAATCAGAACTTCTTTGGCACGCATAACTGTTCCGACACCAACAGTTAACGCTGTTTTCGGAACTTTATTCACATCGTTATCGAAAAAACGCGAATTAGCGAGAATTGTATCGGAAGTTAATGTTTTTATCCGGGTATCCGAATTTAAGGACGAGCCCGGTTCATTGAACGCAATATGTCCGTCAACTCCCATACCGCCGATGAATAAATCAACACCGCCTGCTTGCTTAATTTCTTGTTCGTATTGAAAGCATTCCGTTTCTAAATCTTGAGCATTTCCGTTAAGGATATGAATATTTTCAGGTCGGATATCTATGTTTTTAAAAAAGTTTTTCCACATGAATGAGTGATAACTTTCGGGATGATCTTCCGGAAGACCTACATATTCATCCATATTAAATGTAATGACATGTTTGAATGAAACAAATCCTTTTCGGTTTAATTCCGCTAAATTTTGATACATACCTAAAGGAGAAGAACCGGTAGGCAACCCCAAAACAAAAGGTTTATCTTCTGACGGACTAGCCTTAACTATTTTTGTTGCAACATAATATGCTGCCCATTTTGATAATGCGTTATAATCGGGTTGAATAATTAATCGCATATATTTAGGTATTAAGTTTACGCAAAAATAGAAAGAAATTTTGAATGTATCGTTAGATTTCTTAATTTTGTAACAAATTATTCATATTAAAAATAAGTATCTATGGATAGACCGTATGTTATTGGAGTTGACTTGGGCGGTACAAATACCGCTTTGGGGATTGTTGATCGGAGGGGAAATATTTTATTTCGAAGCTCCATCAGTACATTAGGTTATACCAAGGGAAAAGATTATGTCAACGATTTAGGAAATACAATCAATGATTTAATCGAAAAAAATGATCTAAATGATAAGATTAAGGGAATTGGTATGGGTGTTCCCAATGGAAATATGAACGACGGGACCATAGAGAATGCTGCTAATATACCTTGGACCAAAGGAACGCTTGTTCCTTTATCTGCTTTGATGACAGAAAAAACGGGTTTACCCTGTAAATTAACAAACGATGCAAATGCAGCCGCAATGGGTGAGATGGCTTACGGAGCAGCTAAAGGAATGAAAGATTTTATTGTAATTACGCTGGGTACCGGGGTTGGAAGCGGTATTGTTTCCAACGGACAATTAGTGGTCGGACACGATGGATTTGCCGGTGAATTGGGTCATGTCAGAATCGTACGTGAAAACGGGCGTCTATGCGGCTGCGGTCGCACCGGGTGTTTGGAAACGTATGCATCGGCAACTGGTGTTGCTCGTACAGCGCAAGAGTATTTAGCTGCGCAGCCCGAAAGAGAATCTTTACTACGGGATATTCGACAAAGACCGATTACCTCCAAAGATGTTTATGAAGCTGCTATAAAAGGAGATCAATTATCGATGGATGTCTTTAATTTAACCGGGAAGATATTAGGAGAGGCATTCTGTGATTTCATTGCTTTTTCAAGTCCGAAAGCAATCATTCTTTTCGGAGGTTTAGCCAAATCTGAAAATCTTTTACTTGACCCTTTAAAAAAAGCAATCGACGAAAATGTATGTTTTGTATATAAAGGAAAGACCGAAGTGTTTATCTCCAAACTGAACGATGCGGAAGCTGCAATTTTAGGTGCAAGCGCTTTGGCATGGGAATAGTAAATTTTGGAAATATTACAAATACAATGTTTGATTTCACTTATCTTAAAAAGAACTTAAAAAAATCGGTCGAAGGCTTTAAAACCGTTCGGCTAGCCTTATTAGGTGATAGCGCAACGCAATTTATCGTTCAAGCCATCAAAGGGTTGGGCGTAGAATACAAGCTGAATTTAGATATTTTTGAAGCAGAGTTTAATCAAATCGACCGCCAAATTCTTGATCCCTCTTCAGAACTTTATCATTTCAACGCTGAAGTGATTCTGATCTATCAATCCGGTCATAAATTATTACAGAAGTATAATAAAACAACTGCCGATCAACGGCATCGTTTTGCCGGCGATAATCGAGATCATATAAACCAATTATTATCTGTATTACAGTCAAAATCCAATGCTAAAATTATTTTTTGTAATTATACCGAAGAAGACGATCGGGTTTTTGGACAGTTTGCCAACAAAGTAGAAGCATCTTTTATTTTTCAGCTCCGAAAATTGAATTATATGCTTCAGGAGCTTGCCGTTCAAATAAGTAATTTGTATATCTGTGATTTAAGCACTGTTCAAAATACCATCGGGAGAGAAAAATTTTGGTCTCCTGCCATATATACCAACTCCGAAATGGTGATAAGCATTGATGCTTTACCTTATTTTGCACAGGCTGTTGTACAAATTATTTCGGCTTTTCAGGGAAGTTTCAAAAAATGTATCATTCTTGACTTGGATCATACAACCTGGGGAGGTATCATTGGAGATGACGGTTTAGAAAATATTCAAATAGGGTTGTTGGGTATTGGAAAAGTATTTACCGAATTTCAGCATTGGGTAAAGAAATTGCAACAACGCGGCATCATTGTCTGTGTTTGCAGTAAAAATACTGAATCCATTGCCAAGGAACCGTTTGAAAAGCATCCTGATATGGTGCTTCGTCTGTCGGACATTGCTGTTTTCGTAGCTAATTGGGATAATAAGCCCGACAATATTCGCAAAATACAGCGAATACTCAATATCGGTTTCGATTCAATGGTTTTTGTGGACGACAATCCGTTTGAACGCAATATTGTAAGAGAAAATATACCACTGATTACCGTTCCCGAATTGCCGGAAGATCCTGCGCTATATCTCGATTATTTGTACGAATTGAATTTGTTTGAGACCGTTTCTTATTCTTCTGCCGACGCTCAACGAACAGAACAATATCAAAAAGAAGCAGAGCGGGTAGTATTTCAAGAATCTTTTACCAATGAAGATGATTTTCTGAAAAGCTTAGCGATGATTTCGGACACTAAACCTTTTGATGATTTTTCCGTTCCCCGTATCGCTCAACTTTCTCAACGATCCAATCAATTTAATTTGAGAACAATACGATATACTGAAGACGATATAAAACGCATAGCTCAATCCGATCAATATTTTACGCTTTCGTTTACATTAGAAGATAAATTCGGCGACAATGGATTGATAAGCGCCATTATCTTAGAAAAAAAGGAAAACAAAACTTTGTTTATTGATACCTGGTTTATGAGTTGTAGGGTGTTGAAACGCGGGATGGAAACTTATACACTGAATTCTATCGTAGAATTAGCAAGAATGAATGGATTTAACCGAATCGTAGGCGAGTATATTCCTACACCTAAAAATGAAATGGTACGCGACCATTATAAAAATTTGGGATTTAAACCCATTAATACAGAAAATGTATGGCAATTAGACATAACAAACTATGAAATGAAAAGCAATTTTATAGTAAAAAAATAGAAAGCAATAAAAAATATGAACAAAACAGAAATTTTACAACAAGTTGAAGTCATTTTCAAAGATGTTCTTGACGAAGAAAACATCACATTAACCGAGTCATCCTCTGCAGACGATGTGGAAGGCTGGGATTCTCTCACTCATATTCAATTGATTGTAGCAATAGAAAAGCATTTTAAGATCAAATTCAGTTCCAAAGAGATTCTTTCGTGGAAAAATGTAGGAGAAATGTTGGATGCTATTTATTCAAGATTAAGCTAATAGATCAAATTTAGTTTAATTGCATCATTGTTATAGTAGAAATGATTTTTAACTCTATCCCATTTTTATTTTTTTTCATTATTGTTTTTTCTCTTTATTATTTCGTACTGAAAGAAAAAACAAAGTGGCAAAATATTCTGCTTTTGATTGCAAGTTATATGTTTTATGCTTGGGCAGATTATAAGATTTTGCCTTTGCTTATAATTTCTACTCTATGCTTTTATGGCTTGGGAATTGCCATTGATGAAACAAAAAGCGATAAACGCAAGCAACTGTACACAGCGACAGGAGTAATTATCGGCATAGGCACGTTATTGTATTTCAAATACTTTAATTTTTTTATCACTTCATTCAAGGATTTATTCGACAGTTTGGGATTACAAACTCATTTGCATACTTTTAAAATAATCCTGCCTATTGGCATTAGCTTCTATACATTTCGTTTGTTAAGTTACATAATTGATATTCAAAGAAATAAAATTAAACCTACACGCGATTTAACCGCTTTTTCTACTTATATAGCTTTTTTTCCATGCATTCTTTCAGGACCTATAGACCGACCTTCAACTTTGATTCCTCAACTACAAAGCCAAAGAATATTCAATTATTCACTTGCTGTTGATGGTATGCGACAAATCTTGTGGGGGCTGTTCAAAAAAGTGGTTGTAGCCGATAATTGTGCTGTTTTTGTAAACCAAGTGTTTGGAAGCGAATATTATACTCAAACAAGCGGTACATTAATAATAGGCGCGGTTTTTTATTCGTTTCAAATGTACGCCGATTTTTCGGGATATTCCGATATAGCGATTGGTGTGTCAAAATTATTGGGATTTAGGGTGACTAATAATTTCGATTTTCCTTTTTTTGCGCAAAATATTGCGGAGTATTGGCGTAAATGGCATATATCTTTAACTTCATGGTTGACTGATTATGTATTTATGCCGTTGAATATTCAATGGCGGAATTGGGGAAACAAAGGTACAATTGCCGCTATCCTGATTACCTTTATACTCATCGGCTTGTGGCATGGCGATAATTGGAAATTTGCATGCTTCGGCCTGTACCATGGTTTGTTGTATATTCCGTTGATTTTATCGGGTGTCCTATTTAAAAAGAACAAATTAACAACTTACGGATGGGGCTTTCCAACAATTAAAGTGTTGATTAATATTATGATAACCTTCGGTATAGTCACTTTAGGAAATATTCTTTTTCGTGCCGATGACCTCATTCATGCATTTGATTATTTGAAAGGGATATTACACTTTAATACACTTTTTTTCATGCCGGGCGATAAGATACTTATAATAAAAGGGTTGTTTCCAATAGCTTGCATGCTGTTTGTAGAGTGGCTTGAAAGAAAAAATCAATTTGGACTCGAAAAATTAGGCGCAACTTGGAAACCCGGTTTCAGATATGCAATGTATTACGCAATCCTTTTCCTCATATTTTTTTCTATGGGGAAAGAACAAATATTCATTTATTTTCAATTTTGATTGATGAAACGGTTTATCTTCAAAACATTTTTATTATTGTTACCTGTAGTTTTTTTGGCTTTATCAGCAGAAATTCTGTTGAGATTTATTCCTAATGAATACAAGTATAAGAAAGCCTATTTGGATAATCATGCCGGAAAAATACAACTTTTAATTTTAGGAAGTTCTGAAACTTATTTCGGAATTGATCCGGTATATTTTTCTCAAAATACATTCAATGCCTGTCACGTATCTCAATCATTGGACTTGGATTTTGAGATATTTAATAAGTATCGAGACAAATTCAATGATTTAAAAACTATCGTTTTACCAATTTCATATCATACGCTATGGCGTCAATTAAAATCCGGAGAAGAATCTTGGCGGATAAAAAATTACGCTATTTATTACGGAATAAAAACAGAGTCGCTTACTGATCATTCTGAATTGTTAAACGGCAAATTGGGAATCAATCTTCAGCGAATTTACAACTACTATTTAATGAAAAAAGATGAAATTTCTTGTTCAACCTTAGGTTGGGGAACCTCTTTTAATTCAAAAAACGCTAATGACTTGGAAGAAACCGGAAAAGAGACGGCATTGAGACATACCTATAAAGATTTGAACTCGCCCAAATATGAAAAACTGCTTCTTGAAAACAGGGAAATATTGGATTCTTTGGCAAATATATGTAATAAAAAGAATATAACCATCCTATTTTTGACTACGCCCATTTATCGCTCCTATCGCGAAGCCGCGAATAAAGAACAGTTGTCTAAAATGGTTGAAACAATGGATGATTTTGTATCTCATCATAATAATTGTAAGTATATCAATTGGTTTGATAATAATGATTTTATAGCTGAAGATTTTTTTAACGCGGATCATTTAAATGAAAAGGGAGCTATGAAACTTTCCAAAAAACTTGCTCAGTATATTGATACTCAATAAATTTCAATTCATTCTATAATTTAAACATTACCGGCATTATGTATTTGATTTTGATGGGTTTTCCTTCTTTCATTGCCGGATTCCAAGCAGGCATTGAACGAATCACCCGCAGAACTTCATCATCCAAAAAACTGTAAACGCCTTGAACTAAGGTAATATCCGAAATCGATCCGTCTTCATTAATAATAAAAGAATAAACAACTCTCCCGTTGATTCGTTGTTTGAGCGCTGCTGAAGGATAATGAATGTTTTGATAGATATAGCGTAACATTGCTATTTGTCCATCGGGAAATTCGGCATTTCTGTTTTTATCATCTGCTACTGTAGAATCGGACATTGCTTTTGGATTGACTTGAGTAAGTTCACGATTGGATAAGATTGCATGTTCATCCTCTTCTGAAAAAGTCTTTATTGAATCTTCCGCAAGATTTGTTTCCCGTAATTCTTCCTTAAGCTCTTCTATACTATCATCTTCAGCAACGATTGGCGGCATTAATCGGGTTAATTCTTCCAATAAAGGTTTTTCTTCTGTTTTTAATGGATTACTTTTTTTTCCGTCTTCCAAAGCAATTAAGTCGGATAATTCAATCGACTTCAACTCATATTCCCGTGCTTGTTGAGTTTGACTTATATTTATAAGAATCAGTTTTGATAAAAATAAGAAGATAATAATTCCCGCAATTACAACGAGTAACGCGAAAAGATGTCGCTTAGAGGAGGTTTTTCGTAAATAATACGCTCCAAATTCTCGATTCTTACCTTCAAATACCAGTTCACACCATGCTTCCGAATTTAAATCGACATCTTTTACTATCATTTTATATGTTTTATACACTTGTATTGCAAGGATATATCCTCACAATGAAAATAAATCATCGGAAGCTAATAAATCTACTTTGTTTTCAGCTAAAACCATCAAGGTTTTCTCTAAATTATCGGGACGAATAACAACCACCGCTCCTTTTCCGGAAGAAAAAGCATACATGTATTCAATGGAAATATCCGCTTTTGTAAATATTCTCATTACTTTCGACAACGCACCCGGATCATCGGACATTTGCAGGCAGATGACATCTGTAACGCTCACAGCGTATTTGTTTTCTCGCAGAACATTTTTCGCTTTTTCCGGATCGGAAACAAGTAAACGAACAATTCCAAAATCGGAGTTTTCTGCTACTGTAAAAGCGGTCATATTAATACCGGCATCTCCTAAAAGGGTTGTTACCTCTGTAAAACGTCCTTTTTTGTTTTCTAAAAAAATAGATAACTGTTTGATTAGCATATAAAATAAAAAAATTATTTAAAGTTTCTTTTATCAATTACACGTTTGGCTTTGCCTTGACTTCGTTCGATGGTACGTGGTTCAACCAAACGAACTTCCGGTGAAATAGTCAACACGCTTTGCATACGATGTACAATTTGTTTCCGTAAATCAAGCATTTTGTTCATTTCGTCGGAAAAAAATTCTTCTTTAACTTCAACTTGTATTTCCAAGGAATCCAAATTATTAACTCGATCTATCAACAATAAATAGTGCGGTTCCAATTGCGGCATCTCGCAAATGACACTTTCCACTTGGGATGGAAACACATTAACTCCGCGAATAATAAGCATATCGTCGCTGCGTCCTAAAATTCGGTTCATCCGAACGGAAGTGCGACCGCAAGCGCAAGGTTCATAATTCAAACTCGTTAAATCCCGTGTTCGGAATCGTAATAAAGGCATACCTTCTTTGGTAATGGTCGAAAATACCAGTTCACCGGTTGTACCCGGTGGAAGAGGTTCACCGGTTTCAGGATCAACTATTTCAGGAAAGAAATGATCTTCGCATAAATGAGTACCGTTTTGGTATTCGCATTCGTAACCGACTCCCGGTCCGATGATTTCGGTTAATCCATAAATGTCATAGGCTCTAATGCCTAATTTTTCTTCTAATTCTTTTCGCATTCCTTCTGTCCAGGGTTCTGCCCCGAAGGCGCCTACTTTCAATTGAAACTCATTGCGTGGAATTCCGGAGTCGAGTAGGGCGTCTGCCAAAAATAAAGCGTAGGAAGGAGTACAAGCTAAACCGACAGCACCTAAATCGTGCATTAACAAGATTTGTTTTTCCGTATTTCCACTCGACATGGGAATAACAGTACCTCCGATGGTTTCAACAGCTCCGTGAGCGCCCAACCCGCCTGTAAATAAGCCGTAACCGTAAGAAACCTGCACAACATCGTTCTTTCCTAATCCGTACGCCGTGAAGCAGCGCGCTCCGACTTCTCCCCAAATATTCAGATCATTGCGAGTATATCCTACCACAATCGGTTTTCCGGTTGTGCCTGAAGATGCATGCATGCGAACAATTTCCGATAAAGGAACGCTTAATAATTGAAACGGATAATAATCGCGCAAATCCTTTTTAGAAGTGAAGGGCAGATTGACAATATCATCGATGCTTTGAATGTCGGCAGGTGTAATTCCTTTTTCCTGCATTCTTTTCCGATAAGGTTCACAATTATAATAAACTCGTTCGACTGTTCTTTTCAATCGAATTCCCTGAAGTTTCCGCATATCCTTTTTGGACATGCATTCCATTGTTTCGTTCCAAATCATAGGTTATTATTAATTATTTAGTAAGTTTAACTCGTTAAATATTAAATTGTTTATATGCTTTGGATTAAGAAATTGTTTATTTTTATCACAGCAATTGATAGAAATAAAATTAGTTTGTTCTCTGAGCATTTTCAAATATTCTTCATGAACTTTTTTTTGTAAAGTTAAGGATTCTTCATGAATATCCTGCTTTCCATTTAAATATTCTCTCTCGCTTCCGGATCTTGCATTCGAAAGCGACTTGTTTATAATTTCAAGAGAAACATTTAAAAAGAACGAAACAGAAGGTAACGGCAATTGATTGTAATTAAATTCAAAATCTAAAATCCAGCGCTTAAGTTTTTCTTTTTCAGAATTATCCTCTATTTTTGCACATTGAAAAGCGATATTCGAATTAACGTATCGATCCATTAATACGAGATAACCTTCACGCAACCATTGATTGACTTTTTCTATATGCTCTTTTCTATCGTTAGCAAATAATACGGCAACCAATTTAGGATGAACATCATTAAGCGCTCCGTATTCGCCGCGTAAAAATTCGGCGATAAGATTTCCATAAATTCCCTGATTAAGCATTGGAAAATGAATGTATTTATAATTGAGCCCGATTGTTTCAAATTTTGATTTTAACAATTCGATCTGAGTGGATTTTCCTGCTCCGTCAAGTCCTTCTATTACGATTATTTTGCCTTGCATTTTATTTCACCTTGACTTCAATAATCGAATCAATATCATCCAAAGCGCCTTTGAACGTGAAAGTGACCTCTCCGGTCTTTTTGTTTTTAGAAATTACCGGTTGTTCGATATTGAGCGCTTTCGCCGACAAGAATCCGGGAATATTTAAAGTAAGCGTTGATAATTTATTATCTAAAATATGGATATAATGAATTTTATCAATACAGGTTGTTACTCCCCAAATTTGTGGAGAAGTAAAACCTTGCTTCGTTTTATACAAAGTATGTCCGTATTGATTCATCCATTTACCGACTACCCGGAGGCGTTCGACAAATTCCGGCTGGATTTTTCCGTTCGGCATGGGACCTACGTTTAACAACAAGTTAGCTCCGGTTCCAACTGTACTAACCAGTAAATGAATAACCTCTTTAGGCGATTTAAAATTATCGTCGGTGATAGAGAATCCCCAGTTATTATTCAATGTTTCACAAGTTTCCAACGGAAGACGAGAAACTTCCTGACCGCTTAATCCGGATTTGTTCTGTCCCGGAATGTCCCGCTCAAAAATCTGATAATCTTCGCCGGGGAAGGGGGGAAGATGATGATTATTGGCTATCAGGCATTCGGGTTGCAGGCGGTGAATCAATCCGTAAATTTCCGGGTAATGCCAATCAACGGGAGTTTCTTGCGAAGTTCGGTTTTCATGGGCTGTTTGGTCCCAATGCCCGTCGAACCAAATGCCGGCGATTGGGCCATAGTTGGTAAGCAATTCAGTCAGTTGGGCTTTCATAAAGCGAATGTATGAATTCCAATCGCTTTTTCCGGTTCTTCCTGCTTTTTGTCCCGTGCGTCCGGTTTCGTACTGATAATCGGGGCGCATCCAATCCAAGAGTGAATAATACAATACGAGCTTGATGTCTTGTTTATGACATTCGTCAGCTAACTGTTTTATCAAATCTTTTCCGTAAGGCGTATTCATGATGTTCCAGTCCGATTGTTTTGTATCCCAGTTGCTGAATCCATCATGATGTCGAGAAGTCAGAGTGATGTATTTCATCCCGGCATCTTTGGCTATCTGAACCCATTCTTTTGCATCAAATGCCTGCGGATTGAAAATGTTTTGTAAGCGTCTGTAATCAGAACCTTTTATCGGACGATTGTTCATTACCCATTCACCATCTCCTAAAACGCTGTACACGCCGAAGTGGATAAACATCCCGAAACGAGCGTCTTCAAACCATTGGGTGCTTGGCTTGTTTTGAGCGGATAAATTCGATGCTAAAAGCATGCAAGATAATAGATAAATAATATTCTTCATGATATTTAATAAATTATGAATTATGAGTTATGAATTATTAACTCTCAACTCTCTTTTGTCCAGTACATTGTTTTTCCCAATGCGGGAATTCCTATATAGCCGCGAACTTTTAATTTCGTGGAGGACTCAAAATTCAACTTGCATTTGTAGGTTTTTCCTTCTTCCGGATCATAAATTTCACCTCCAATCCATTGCTTGTTTTTTTCGTCGAATGTAAAATTTTTTAACAAAACAATTTGGTCGGATTTTACTTTACGCAATTCGGGATTCGGATTTTTTTCGTCGTACTTTGGTGTACCATCAGGATGATTGGGTTGCTTTAGCCAAATAATTTTTCCTTCATATTTTCCGTTGGAAGTTTTATATATCTGAACGCGGGATTCGGATTTAGTATCTTCCTTAATAACATAATATTTACCGATGAGTTGGTCGCCACCGGATTGCGAAAACAGTTGAGCGCTTACGAACAGGCTCAAAAGCAGAATAAATGCTTTCTTCATATTGATTTAATTATGAGTTATGAATTTATTAATATCCTCTTATCGCTTTAATTCCGGGCAACACTTTTCCTTCTATAAATTCAAGTAAAGCGCCGCCACCGGTTGAAACGTAGGAGACTTTTTCGGCAATACCGAATTTATTGACGCAAGCAACGGAATCTCCTCCGCCTACTAACGAAAACGCTCCTTTTAGGGTTGCTTTGACGATTGCTTCGCCAACAGCTCGAGAACCATGAGAGAAATTTTCAAATTCAAAAACACCCGTAGGACCGTTCCAAAGAATTGTCTTTGAACTTTCAATTACTTTTGCAAATGATTTTTCTGTTTCGGGGCCGATATCTAATCCCGACCATCCATCCGGAATGGAGTCGACCGGAACAATTTGTGTTTTGGCATCATTGCTGAAATTGTCGGCAGCTTTGGCATCGGTAGCTAATACCAAATTAACCTTGTTGTCTTTAGCTTTTTGAATTAAGCTTAAAGCTAAATCTAATTTATCGTTCTCACAAAGAGAATTTCCGATTTTCCCTCCTGTCGCTTTTGTAAATGTAAACGCCATTCCGCCGGTGATTATTAAATTATCTACTTTAGTCAGAAGATTTTCTATAATATTGATTTTATCGGAAACTTTTGATCCGCCCATGATTGCTGTAAAAGGACGCGCAGTATCTTTCAGAACTTTTTCGACTGCGTCGATTTCATTTTGCATCAGATATCCGAACAATTTATGGTCACTGTCGAAATAGTCGGCAATAATGGCGGTAGAAGCATGCGCCCGGTGAGCCGTTCCAAAGGCATCGTTCACATAAACCGTTGCATAAGAAGCCAATTGCTTAGCCATTTCTTTTTGGTTGGCTTTTTCGACTTTTTTAGCAGCAGCAATCGTTTCTTCGCTTGCATCTTCGGCTAAGTCGCGGGGTTTACCTTCTTCTGCGGCATAATAACGTAGATTTTCCAGCAATAAAGCTTGTCCGGGTTTCAAAGCAGCTGATTTTTCAATCGCTTCCTGTCCGAGACAATCGTTGGCAAAATCAACAGGAATGCTTAGTAATTCGGAGATTCGACCTAAAATATGTTTTAATGAATATTTTGCGTTCACACCGGTAGGACGTCCCAAATGAGATCCAATAATAACAGATCCTCTGTCGGAAAGAATTTTCTTTAAGGTAGGAATAGCGGCGCGAATACGCGTATCGTCCGTGATGTTGAAATTAGCATCCAAGGGGACGTTGAAATCCACGCGAATAAAGACTTTTTGTCCTGAAAAATTAAAATGGTCTATTGTTTGCATAAGAATAGAATTATAAATTATGAGTTATGAATTATGAGTTATAAAGTTTAAATCGTAAACTTAAAAAATGTAAATTATCAATGCGCTTTTTCAAATTCCTGCATGGTTTCGACTAACGCAGCCACTGCTTCTTTAGGCAATGCATTGTAGGTGGACGCCCGGAAACCGCCAACGGAGCGATGTCCCTTTATTCCTACCATTCCTCGGGATACGGCGAATTGATAAAATTCGGATTCCAAATCGCGATATTCATCATTCATCACGAAGCAAATATTCATTAATGATCGATCTTCTACTGCCGCTGTTCCTTTGAATATTCTATTCCGGTCGATTTCTGAATAAAGTAAATCTGCTTTTTCACGATTTCGTTTGTGCATTTCTTTAACACCGCCTAATGCTTTTAACCATTTCAGGGTTTGTAAAGATGCATAAATAGGTAGGACGGGAGGAGTATTATACAAAGAATTTTCCTTAATGAAAGTACGGTAATCGAGCATGGAAGGAATCGGTCGGCTTACTTTCCCCAATATTTCGTCTTTTATGATAACAAAAGTTAGCCCTGCCGGACCCAAATTTTTTTGAGCGCCTCCATAAATCAAACCATACTTGCTTACATCAATCGGTCTTGAGAAAATATCCGATGACATATCGGCGACAAGTGGTATAGGAGAATCGATGTCACCGTGTAGTTCTGTTCCGAAAATCGTATTATTCGTAGTAATATGGAAATAATCCGAATCTAACGGAACATGGTAGTTTTTAGGAATATACACATAGTTAGCGTCTTTTGAAGAAGCTACTTCAACCACTTCGCCGAATAGCTTAGCTTCTTTCAATGCTTTACTTGCCCATGTTCCCGTGTTCAGATAAGCTGCTTTTTTTTCTAATAAATTAAATGGCACCATGCAGAATTGCAAACTGGCTCCTCCACCAAGGAAAATGATGGAATAGCCATCGGGAATATTCAAAAGTTCTTTAAATAATGCAACAGTTTCGTTAACAACTGCTTCAAAATCTTTGGAACGATGGCTGACTTCTAACAGTCCGATACCGGTACCTGCAAAATCTTCAACTGCTTTAATCGTATTTTCCACTGTTTCTTTGGGTAAAATGGAAGGACCCGGATTAAAATTATACTTTTTCATATAGATGTAATTATAAAAATACTTCGCTTTTGAAGGGACGAAGTTACATTTTATTTTTTATTTGGGCAAATGATTTTTCATAGCGGTTTTTGGTGGAAGTATAGTAAATCAACGAATTTAATATTTATAATCCTTTGATTGTATTAGTAATTGCTTTTAGATCTTCAACCGATGATTTATATTTTGAAGCTAATGTCCAAGCAAGAATTTGAGCAAAATGATTTTCACCGTCTACATACGTTGCTAACAGCGTTAATTTTACACGTTTGTGCAGAAGATTTGCTTCAAATTGCTTCGCCGGTTGGTGGTCAATGAGAATATCTTCGCCGTCGGATAGCGAAGAATCATCAAAAGTATCAAAAAACTTATCACTAACAGTTTTTATCCATTCATCAAAGGTGTAGTCTAAATCTTCTTTATTTTCTATTAATACTACAATATACTGACTGCTCAGGGGTTTTTCTGCTTGCAATTCCGCCGCATCATTTAAGGAATAATCAGTTACTTGTACCCAAGTTTTCGGAATAGTAATCGAAAAAAGGCTATCTTCCGAGTAGATGATTTGTTCGCCGGTAATATGCTTATTTTGATTATTATTTCCATAACCACATCCGGCTAAAAGGGAGAAAAAAGACACTACAAATGGAATTGTAAAAAAATAATAGGTTCTCATGTCAAAATGATTTATGTTAATACAAGTAATATCGACAAAGTTAGCATTTTATTCCGATATAATAAAATTTGGGACTTCATTTATTTCCGAATTTGCATGATTTTCAATTCATAGTCATAACATTAATTATCGAAAATGAAAGTGAAAATTTTGATATGATAAAAGAATTAACAAAATATTGAAAATATAATAAGAATAAATCTATGTTTCGTGAAAAATTTTCTGTAATTTTGTCGTACTCTTATTAGAAAAAATAATGTTGCAACTAATTACTTATAAATAAATTGTATAAAATTATGGAGCCCGTATTGAATATCATTATGAATCCCTTTAAGGCATTCAAACAACTGAAGGGAGAGGAAAAATTTCCATTGATAGCGCTGATTATCTTATTGGCATTTGAGTTAATCAATGTCATTTTAAATGTACCGGTAAGCATCAAAATCAGCGATTTGGTTATGTCTAACATGTCATTGCCTGAAAAACAGATGGATATGGCTATTCAAATGACACATAAGTTAAGATATTTGACCATGTTGGGAGGATTTGTAATGTACGCCATTATGCTGTTTTTGCATGCATTACTATTGTTTGTGTTAGCGCTCTTGTTCAAAGCAAAATTAAATTATATGAAAGCGCTGCGATTGATTATCTATTGTTTTATTATCTTAATAATAGGAGAGTTGGTAAACACGGCGCTGGTATATTCCGGAGGTATCGACCAGATAGAAAATGTGTATGATGTGATGCGGATTGGAGCCAATAGGTTCACCTCTGTTGAAAAGGTCGGAGCGCCTTTGTTTGTATTCCTTTATGCAATCAATCCGTTTCAGTTGTGGTTTATCATATTATTATCCATTGGAATTAAAGTGTTTACAGATTCGAATTGGTCGAAATCGGCAATTATCTGTTTTGTCTATTGGCTGATAGTAACGCTTTTCCCCGTTGTCACCACTTATTTTTCGCAAATGGCAATGGCGAGCAAGGGGATTAATATTTATTAACGCGTGATTTTTTTCTCCAATCTTTCGGAGTTGTTAAAAGAAGTGTATTCTTCCATTAAGCAGCATAAAGTCCGTTCGTTTCTGACCGGCTTTAGCGTTTCGTGGGGAATATTCATACTGATTCTTCTACTTGGGGCAGGCAACGGATTTCGCTACGGAATGCTGAACCTGTTCAGCGGATATGCTTCAAACAGTATATGGGTAATTGGAAGCCAAACTACAAAACCGGGAAAAGGTTCAATGCAAGCCGGATCTCGAGTGTTGTTCGACGATGAGCTTCTTAATAAACTGAAAAGAAGGTTCGGAGAAATCCGGTTTATCGCTTCCGAATCGAGTTTGCCTGTCAATAATCCTATCCATTACAAAGATAAAACCGGCTTATTTAATATTAAAGGAATAAGTGAAAATTATTTACGGATTAAATCGCTTGAAATTGACAGTGGAAGGTTTTTCAATCGTTTGGATTTCAGTGAAAAACGACAGGTCGTAATCATTGGGCGTAAAGTAAAAGAAGTTTTCTTTGAAAAAGAAAATCCGATAGGGAAATATATTAATGTAGAAGGAGTACTATTTACTGTTGTTGGAACCTTGAAAGGAGGTACCTTATTCAGTATTATGGAACAAAACAGTATCTATAGTCCTGACGTTACGTTGCGAAGCGCTTATAATCTTGCTTCAGAGTACAGTACTTTTGGCGCTTTACTTAGTGAAAAAACGGCAATAGAAACGTTTGAAAAACGATTAAGGGATTTTTTATCGGAAACGCTCGGAATAGATAAAGAAGACCGCAGCGCTCTGTATATCGAGAATATACAAATGCAGGTAAAAGCGTTTGGCATGTTGTTCGATGGAATAAATACATTCCTTTGGGTATTGGGATTATGTTTTGTCCTGACAGGAGCGCTTGGAATAATGAATATCATGTTTGTGGTTGTCAATGAGAGAACAGAAGAAATCGGCATACGAAAAGCGATTGGAGCAACACCCGTTTCAATACTTCAATTAATAATCTCGGAAGCTTTGGTAATAACGGTAGGTTTCGGTTTATTAGGTACTGTGTTCGGGTTTGGAGCCATGCAAATCTATAATTGGATTGTTTCAAGCCTGCAAACCGGGCAGGAACAAATATTTTCAAAAGCGACAATCGGTCTGCCGGTTGTTGCTGCAGCCTTTGTAATATTAGTTGTATCAGGTATATTAGCCGGAATTTTACCGGCTCGCAAAGCGTCGAAAATAATGCCAATAGAAACATTAAGTAAAGTGGTTTGAAAGTAGGGGGGTTAGTCACAGTAGTTATTTTATATGAAAAGTTTGAAATACATATTTTTAGCAATAGCGTTGATAGCCATAATTGTAGGCGCTATATTGATTTCTGAAAAGCAATCAGGTAAACAGGTATTGCTTTCGCAAACCGTTTCGCCGCAAAAAGGGACGATAACCGTAAAAAAGATGATTTCGGGAAATCTGTATCCGATAAAGGAAATAGAAGTTAAATCAGCAATTCCGGGCGCTTTGGAAACATATTATGTGTCGATTGGAGAAAAAGTTAAAAAGGGAGATAAAATTGCTAAAATCAAAATTCTATCGGAACCTTCTCAGATAGAAAGCGCAAAGATGAACATGAAGACTGCGGAAATTGCTTTCGAGCGGGATAAACTCAATTACGAGCGTGAAAAGAAGCTTTTTGATAAGGGAGTGATTGCTGCCGATGAATTTGAAGAAGCGACTAAAACCTTTAATGTCAGCCGGGAGCAATACGACTATATGAAGAATCAACTGCACTTGTTAGTTGAGGGCTATATTCCTTCGAGTAATGTGTCGAATGTTGTAACAGCAACGGCAGACGGCACAGTTACCGATCTGCCGCCTGAAGAAGGCTCTACAATCATCGAACGAAACATGTTCAGCGATGGAACCACTATTGCGGTTATCGCCCGCTTGGATTCTTTTCTTTTCAAAGGGAAAATCATTGAAAATGATGTTTTAGCGCTGAAGAATGGAATGAAGCTGAAAGTGATGCCTTCGTCGATAGAAGGTTTCACGACAGAAGCCGTTGTTAAGAAAATTTCACCCAAAGGGCATCTCGAGCAAGGTATTATGAAATACGATGTTGAAGCCGTTTTCACGCTTCCCGACAGTATCCGTATTTATTCGGGATTCAATGCAACCGCAGAACTTGTCTTGAACGAAAAAAAAGATATTTTGTTCATTCCGGAATCCTGTCTTACCTTTCGTAATGATTCGGTTTTTGTCGATGTTGTCAAGCACGGGAAACCGGAGTCCAAACAAATAGAAACGGGGATTTCAGATAATGTGAATATTGAAATTATCAGTGGAATCAATGAAAGTGATAAAATTTTAAAGAAAAACTAAGCAAACGGATATTTCATTGTTGTACCGAAGATTTTGGATTTTCACCGGAGAACAACCATGAATTATATTCCGAAAGTATAATCTCTACAACGTTTTCAGGAGAAAGAAATGATGTATCAATCACAAGATCAAAATTGGATAAATCGGAACAGTCTGCACCATACATTTCCAAATATCTTTTATTTTCACTTGCTTTTCTTGCGATTATTTCCTTAGCAGCATCTTCCTTTGATGAATACTTTTCATTTTCTCGTTGATTATCATCCAATATTCTACTTACGGATATTTTAATATCCGTTTTTAGATAGACTTTGAAAGAATCCGGAATAAAAAACCATGCCAAACGTGAATCAACGATTAAATATTTTGCCCCGTTTAGAGCCTTGAAGGTAGAATCGATTTCATCATCTATTTCAGGATGTGTTTCAGCGTATTTATTCAATGCTAAGGTGGTCATGTTATATTTCTTTGCTATCTCACGTTGAATTTTCCCGGTATAAATATATTCGTAATTCAATCGTTTAGATAAGATGTTTGAAACAGTGGATTTACCGCTTCCTAAATCTCCGGTAATTGAAATAATCGTTGCCATTATAATTCTATTAAAAAAAATAAATTCTTCAGGTTCTTTTGATTAGAATCGTTTCGATATTCATTTTCATTGCAATAAATCTTTACTAATCATCAGATATACGTCAATACGTAATCATCATGAACGAAATATTTTATTTTGAAAGAGACTTGATTTTCAGTCCGCGTTTCGTCTGCATCAAAAGCTCCCCATTCACCAACAACCGGTTTAAAAGGATGAATGTGCAAGTGCTTTTTAAAATCAACATCATCTATACCTAATCGCTTAAATAACGATTCCTTAGCTGACCAAAGTAAAAGTAAATGTATAAATTTTTCGGAAGAAGATAAAGCTTTTTCTTCTTCTTCGCTCACAAAGCGTTTCCTGACATTCTCCACTTTGGTTGATATTTTTTCTATATCGATTGCCACTTCGTTTTCTTTATTCAGAATTAGAGCGGCATATCCTTTGGTATGACTGATACCTATATAAAAAGAATTATCTGATAAATAAGGTTTTCCGGAAGAATTATAAAGTATCTCTTTTTCTTCTCCCAACAATTCTTTGATTAAAACTCGGATCGAGAGCCATTCCCGTTTTCGATTTTCCGTCATTTTTTCGATATACGGTAAATATTTATCTTTTAAGGATAAACGAGATAATAGCGTTTCGGAATCTTCGTTAAGCGGTACTACAAATAGAATATTCCGGTTTTGATAAAAGGTTTGTGCCAACGATTTTAATTCTCTGTTTTTCATAATTTTATCATTGATCGCATCGTACCAAAGCAGGACATTGTCTTCGTATGTCATTCTTATTTCCTCAGTTGTGAGATTAAAGGGATCATCTTTTTTGCGCCTGAATTCCATATACAAACTTTTTATCTGTAAATTGATAACCGATTGAGCCGATGGCTAACAAATCGCTTAGAATAATTTTGGCCGTTCGGAAACTTATTCTTGCTATTTTTCTATATTCACTAACTGTAATATAAGGATTTACATCCAAATAGTTCAATAGTTTTTCAACCGGACGGCTGATGGTTAAGTGAGTGCCTTTTATGTCGGAAATTTTCGACCAAGCCATTTCGAGAATTTCCGGAGCAACAATATTTTCATCATCAATCCGGATGTATGTCTTGTAATTGTTATTTTTATCCGGTGATTGATGTGGTTTTGTATGACTTATTTGAACTTTTACTTCAAGTATAACTTTTCCTTCGATGTTCCATTCTTTTGCTTCAAACGGAACTTTCGGGCGGCAATACATATCCGAAGCAGCTTCAATCATATAGTATTCTTCGTCACTTCGTATGCCGGTAATATGTCCGTTGTCTTTTACTCCTATCAGCAAAGTTCCGCCATCGGTATTTGCAAAAGCGCTAAGCGTTCTTGCAATTTTTTTGCTATCGCTGACCTCAAATTTAAAATCCAATTGTTGGTGTTCGCCTTGATTGATTAAGTCTGTAATATATCGGTTTTTATTCATACTTTGTTAATTGTAGCACCAAGATTAATAATCAAAAAATGTAGCCAATCTATAAGCCGGATTCTGTACTTGCAAAAACAAGTGTCGGTCATTTATCTGGATTTAATGTTGCCATTAAATTCAAGCGGTCTACCCCTCGGCATCGAACGAGCCATTCTACATGCGCCGATATACTTGACCTTGCAACCCCTCAGTAGTACGGATTCCTATATTTCTATAAGACCCGGTAAGTTCTTACCTTACCTTCTCACCCTTACCTCTTTGGTTTAAAAACTGCAAACTTATTCGCAATTCCTCAAAGGCGGTTATTTTCTTCTACTTAACTCTGCTTTCACAAACAGCTATCCGTTAGATAGCAGGGTGCTCTTCGTTGTCCGGACTTTCCTCTTTTATTATTAAAAGCGACAGACCGATTGGCTACGACGCAAATTTATGATTTTTTTTCGGATAAAAAAAATGTATAATCGAATCTGTAAACGGACTGTAAAAGAAATTCACTTATCGCAATCATTATATGTAAATATTTACATGAATTACTATCATACAAGTAAATTAGATTAATTACAAATGTAAATTATTCATAACATAAAAAAGTAAATCGTAAAAATTTACATAAGAAATATATTAAATATTCTATGTAAAAAATATTCTATATATAATTATTAATCAGTATCATATAGAATATATTTGAATTTACATATTAAGAGATGATTTGTTGATGTAAATCGCGTATTAATAACAACACGTTTACGGCTAATATGTAGCATTTATTACTATAAACCAAATGATTACTTAAACAATTTAAAGTTTAATAAAGTAGTAAACAGCTATTGGTTTATAAAAGTAAATAATTACACCGTTATGTAAATACACTTTTGTAAATAATTGAAATTACATAAGTAATTTGCATAAGTAAATAATAATATCTACATTTGTAAAATAATTAAAATAACGAATTTTTCCGGATATTCCACTTATGAAGGAACGAATAAAACAAATTATTGACAAAGAAGGCTTGCAACCTTCTTCTTTTGCCGATAAAATTCACGTCAGCAGAGGAACAATTTCCCATATTCTAAATGGTCGAATAATCAATGATGTCCGAATATATAACGATCCCAGTAAAGATACAATCGACAAAATTCTAAAAACCTTTCCGGAAATTTCCTCATCATGGTTTTTACGCGGCGAAGGACCCATGTATAATCGTGATCGAATCTATATTCAACCGGATTTATTTGATGCAAAAAAGCCCGTAGAATCATCCGAAAATATGCAAGCGTACGAATATGCGTCAAAAAATGAAGTTAAAAAGCAGGAAAATAAAATTGATTCAACTATTATTCAAGAAATTAACCTGCCTAATATTCCTGCTAAAAAAATTGATAAACTAATGATTTTTTTCAGTGATAAAACTTTTATGACTTTTATACCGGAAGATTAAATAAAGTTTTTTATTTTTGCAGCCGTATTAAAGTGGTAACATTATTTTATTTGATGCATGCGATACATAAACGATTGGATTGTTATACAAAATAAAAGGATTCATGATCAATATTCTCTTTTGAAACTTACTCTCGATAAAGAGATTCCGGAAATGTTGCCCGGACAATTCGTACAAGTGCGTGTGGATAATTCTTCTTCAACTTTTCTGCGACGTCCAATTTCCATTCATTTTATTGATAAACAAGCAAATGAATTATGGTTATTAATTCAAGTTGTTGGCGAAGGAACCCGAAGATTAGCAGAATCCGCATCCAACGATTTAATAAACCTGATTTATCCATTGGGGAACGGCTTCACGATCCCGGAAAATAGTTTTTCTACTACGGATAAAAATAAAAAAATGTTGCTGGTAGGGGGCGGTGTAGGGGTTGCTCCTCTTCTTTATTTAGGCGCCCGGTTGTATTCAGAAGGACATAAACCGTTATTTTTGCTGGGAGCAAAATCACATAAGGATTTACTTCAAATCGATGAATTTAAAAAATACGGTACTGTTTACATAACGACAGAAGATGGCAGTTACGGAGAAAAAGGTTTTGTAACCGATCATTCGATTTTAAAATCAGGGGATTTTGACTTTTTATACATTTGCGGACCGAAGCCGATGATGATTGCTTTAACAAAATATGCACACCTACATTCCATTTCCGGAGAAGTTTCTCTTGATAATCAAATGGCGTGCGGAGTAGGGGTTTGTCTTTGCTGCATTGAAAAAACGATTTATGGGAATTTGTGTGTGTGTACAGAAGGTCCCGTTATGAAAATTAACGCATTAACATGGCTCATTTAAATGTTAGTATCGGTAAATTAGAATTTCGTAACCCTGTTATTACAGCTTCAGGAACTTTCGGCTACGGAATAGAGTTTGAAGATTTTGTTGACTTTTCAAAAATAGGAGGTATTGTTGTCAAAGGAACGACTCTTTTTCCTCGCGAAGGGAACGATTATCCCCGAATGGCAGAAACAGCTTCAGGCATGTTAAATACCGTCGGTCTGCAAAACAAAGGCGTCGATTATTTTATTTCCTGCATTTATCCCATAATTAAAAATATAGAAACTCAAGTTATGGTGAATGTCAGTGGATCGACGATTGAAGAATATGTTGCCTGCGCAGAAAAAATCAATACTTTAGAAAATATTCCGGCAATTGAATTAAATATATCCTGTCCTAATGTGAAACAAGGCGGAATGGCTTTTGGAACTAATTGTGAAAGCGCATCTCAAGTTGTAAAAGCAGTTCGAAAAGTTTATCTGAAGTCTTTAATTGTTAAATTGTCACCGAATGTCACCGATATAACCGAAATTGCTAAAGTCGTTGAAACAGAAGGAGCTGATGCCGTATCTTTAATCAATACTTTATTAGGTATGGCCATTAATGCAGAAACAAGGAAACCTGTATTATCAACCATCACCGGAGGATTATCGGGACCTTGTATAAAGCCGATTGCCTTGCAAATGGTTTACCGAACATCGAAAGCAGTCCGGATTCCGGTAATCGGGATCGGCGGAATTTCAAATTGGAAAGATGCGGTTGAATTCATTTTAGCAGGTGCAACAGCTATTCAAATTGGGACAGCTAATTTCATCGCCCCCACCGTTTCAATCAAGACAGTAGAAGGAATTAACGATTATTTGGATCGGCACGGATTCCGGTCGGTAAAAGAAATAATCGGAGGGCTTGATTAAGAGATAGATACAATTATAATTCTACCCGAATAATTCCCGAAAAGCATCTTCTACTTTTTTTACCGTAACGATTTGAATCGAAGATTTGGCCTTATCAAATCCTTTTAAGTTATTTTGAGGAATAAGAATTTTATTAAATCCCAATTTCTCCGCTTCTAAAATTCTCTGTTCGATACGATTGACCGGTCTGATTTCTCCCGAAAGCCCGACTTCACCCGACAGACAAATTTCCCTATCAATAGCAATATCCAAACTTGAAGATAAAATTGCAGAAATAACCGCTAAATCCAAAGCCGGATCGCTGACACGCAACCCACCTGCAATATTAAGAAAGACATCTTTCTGCATTAACTTGAATCCTGCTCGTTTTTCAAGTACTGCTAACAACATGTTCATCCGTCGAATATCAAATCCGGTTGCTGAACGTTGAGGCATTCCGTATGCTGCTGTACTTACAAGTGATTGCGTTTCAATTAAAAAAGGACGAATTCCTTCAATTGCGGCGGCAATAGCAGCTCCGCTTAACCCTTCATGATTTTGAGTCAGAAGCATTTCAGATGGATTGTTTACTTCTCTCAATCCGGTTTGACGCATTTCGTAAATTCCCAATTCGGATGTCGATCCGAAACGATTTTTAATACTGCGAAGTATCCGATACATATAATGTTGATCTCCTTCAAATTGCAAAACCGTATCAACAATATGCTCCAATACTTTAGGACCGGCAATAGTTCCTTCCTTATTTATATGGCCAATAAGTAGAGTAGGGGTATTGGTCTCTTTTGCAAATTTTAAAAGGGAAACCGAACATTCTCGAACTTGAGAGATGCTTCCCGGACTTGATTCAACTCTCTCTGTATATATAGTTTGAATAGAATCTATTATCAAAATATCCGGTTTTAGATTATTGATAAACATAAAAATTTGTTCCAAATTGGTTTCGCAGACTATGAAGAGATTTTCATTGTTAATTTCTAACCGTTCAGCTCTTAATCTCAGCTGTTTAGCACTTTCTTCACCGGAAACGTATAAAATTTTGTATAAACTCAATTTTAAAACAGTTTGCAATACGAGTGTCGATTTTCCGATCCCCGGCTCGCCACCGATAAGGACCAATGAACCCGGAACTAAACCGCCTCCTAAAACACGATTTAATTCCAAATCATTCATATCCATTCGTATTTCATCTCCGGATTTGATATCTTGCAAAAGAATCGGTTTGGATTGTTGCAGATAATAATTATTTAATTTTGAATTTTCTTTCGATGAATGTTGTTTTGAAACAATCTCTTCAACATACGAATTCCATTCGCCGCAGATCGGACATTTACCAAGCCACTTGGGTGAATCGTTTCCACACTGCGAACAAACAAAAACGCTTTTTAATTTTCCGTTCATAGAATTTCAATATAGAATACATTCAATATTTCTATTAAACATAATAGTAATTATAATGATTTTAACACTATACAAATGTAAGAATAATTTATAAAATAATTGTTACATATTCTTACCTAAATGACATATATAATATCCGTGTGATCACCTTTGGTGTCACTCAGCTATATAAGAATCAAGTAAAGTATATAGCTTTCAATTATGGCGCCGAAAACTACCTCTTCTCTTCGATCATCGTCCGTCGTTCGACGCTTTTAATATTTCGTTTATTTTAACGTTTCTTAACTTTTAAAGGTGATCACACTTTATTTGTTAATAAATGTGAAAGATACTTAAAGTCTCTCAATAAAAAAGGCCCCTTTTGGGGACCTTTCTAATCACAATTTTTACATATTCCTTGTCTATAAAGATCATCAAACGTCAACTTCAATTGTCGCAGGTTCTTCGCCTTCCTTTGTCTTGGGTTGTACGTTTTTTCTTCTAGAAATTCTTTGTCTTTCTTCATTTTGAATGTTTTCATACAATTCTTGATTTGAAGTTAATAAATCCGGATTATCATCATCAATTACAAGATTTAATGCATCATTATCCGGTAAATAATCCGGTACATCATAAAGCGGTTCTTTACTACTTGTCGGTTGACCAGCTGTAAATTTCCTTATTATTTCCTCAACCGTAAGCGATTGATCAGGTATTGTGAGAGATGGCAATTTCGACCATTCTCCGGTTTCTTGTGCGGCTATATAATTTAGCCATGTTTGAATAATCATTTCTTTAACCATTTAATTATTAAGTAAATACAAAACATAATTATAACAAATATAAGTAATAAAATTAATAAAAAAATTAATATTAAATTATCTTCGAATACCTGTAGATATTGATCGTAAAACAACCCCAAGAGGATTATTGAATTCAGAACCATACGAGCCAATATCCCTTTGAATATCACGATTAAACTTAGTAATATCAGTTTCATACCTTGATTTATTTAAATTAGTATTTTTCAATAAAACGTCTAACGGATACATATTATTGTATCTGTACATTTCCGACATTGTTTGTTGTTGCTGATAAGCCGTTGACGCTCTTAATGATCCTACTTGAGCAGGCTGAACAAATTGATAATTATTTTCCTCACTTTTTGTCTTTGCTCTTGTAAGTTCATTATTATAAATTCTTCCGGCTAACGCCATTGCTTCCATAGCATCAGCATAAGGCAATTTTGCAGCAGCAATTTGATTTAACGTATTACGATACTTAGTATTAGCAATAATTTGATCGTTCATAGATCTAGCATTTGCAGTTTGCTGGTTCGTATAAGCAATATCCGCATTATATTTCGCTTGTTCAGTATCCAATAAAGAATTTTGCTTAATCAAATTAGCAGTTTGAGCATTAGTATTTGTAATGTTTGCACCTTTAACCTTTAGATCCTGAAAAGTAGATAGTACATTCATCGCTCCGGCAATACCTTTACCTAAATCAACGTCCGGTGTAGGACTACTGTAATTAGCAGATGCCATATTACCAGCGTTACCTTGACTATAGATAAGCGCAGGATTCAACCCCGCTTGTCTAAACCTTTGCATTTGAGCTTCAGGTGAATTATACTCATTCTGCTTATTAACATTTCTATTTTGAATAATAGAATTAACAATAGCTGAACCAGCACTTATTAAACCTGCAGCCACTAACGGTGCAATACTATATGTGATCGGAGAATCCCGGTACACTGAATTTTGGCATTGGCCGAACAGCAGTACAAGTATTATAAATATCGCACCACAAAGTGTCAACAGGTGCTTTTTCTTCATTTTCATCATAATAAGCAAATATACGTTCAGTCGGATCTGCAGTAATAAAATCGGAATTTAGTTTAGGCGCTACAAAGTATGAATCTTCCCCCGGTTGATTGAAATTCCTTTTAAATTTTCTACCCATGTGCCAAAATGATTGTTTTTCTCTGAAATCACCATGTACCAAGCTCGGCATGTATTTATACTCCGCATACCTAGATTGATATCCAAATGTAGCTTTATTCATTGCATCAATAAATCCCGGATGATTAATTGAATCATATAATCCAGCTTCATGAAATAATTCTTGATTCTCTACAGCTTGTTCTCCTAGATTAGCAAATGACGGCCAATAAAACTTAAATTTACTGTCTCTAAGAAAATGTCTCGGTATTCCTTGCTGATAAGCAGTACGGGGCATAACCGACATTAAACCAATTATATAACCATGCTCAAGAGCTTTATATTTAAAACTATTATTAGCAGCTGCAGATATTCCATGACCAGCCATTGTTGCCTGAGGTGTTCCAGCTGACTCACTTGTTTGTAATACTTCTGATATAACTACTGGTGATCTACCACCTCCAATATATTCAGGTCTCTGTAAACGAGAATCAGGCGTTTTAACGCCGAAATGTGCTAATATCTGTTCAATATATCTTGTACCGGCTCGTGCGTTCCTCTCAAGCCATTTCTGTATAGCATAAGCAGTTCTTAAATCATTAATAGTACCTCCTACTCCACCGTTCACAATATCTTGAGCAATCCTATTCACATCAGCTCTTTTATCCAAATCAGCCCAAAGGTTACCGTTAGGATCAATATCTATCGGTCCAACTTGTTGATCACCAAAAGGCGTACGATTAACTGTACCTAAGCGAGTTTGTGACCTATCGTAACCATTAAAACCAGGCTCAACACTTCCTAGAAAATTAAAAGCACCTGATCCCAATTCTACATCTTTGTTTTCAATTGGAAAAATCGACCTACCTTGTAACATAGTGTGACCGTCTCCAATTCCAAAAGGGCCATCATCAGGTGGATTATAAACAACAGGAGCTAAACCTCCAACGGCACCGGTAACAGGTATATTAACCGGTTCACCTTTTTGTGCCCATGGTAAACAAGAAGTAAAATAATCTTTTTCCCAATTACGTTTTCGTAACTCCAATACTTTCAACATTTTCTTATCATGATCAGTTGAAGTCCAATTTTTATAATCAATATCAATTGGCTCTTGTAAATTTTGATCTCTGTAATACTCATTATAAATTAATTGATATGCAAGAAAAGGCAATAAACTTACCTCCATTTTTTGTCTTACACCTAATATCACAGACTTATCATAATCATACGGTGTTGGTAAACCTAGATAATCTGCCAACGAACCATTACCCATTATATTTATCTTTTCCGGATTTACTACAATATTTTCATATTGACCTAAATCAGCAAATGGGATTGCTACACTGGGTTCATTTCCCGTAATAAAATCAGTCCAATCAGGCATTACCAATCTATTGGGTACAAAGAAAAAATGCGTGTAAACATTTACTCTATGCATAATTGGGGCTATCATCGGTGCGAACCTTAAAAATATTTCCGCAGTATTTTTGAAGAAATCACCAGGAACCAGATCAGCTACAAATATTGGTACTAAACGTCCCATCCTACAACTCAACTTATGCTCATGCGGCATATGAAACGTGTTTCTTTTCGGCCTATGTATAGGCACTTTACTAAAAATACTCATAATTTTGATTTTTTGTTTTGTTTATCTAAATTTTCTTCTCTATTAATACACTCAATTTTGTTTCTGTAATAATAATCCTTTTGATCAAGCACTTTTAAATGCTCCTTCTCATCACTTAATCGTTTTGATATAGTTCCAAATTTTTGCCTTTCCCTATCACTATATAATTTTCTTGTAAGATATCTAGGCAAAAATCGTCGAATTCCATCAATATAGGTGTAATACCTTCCAATGTCATCACTGTGCCATTGTTTTTTTTTTCTATATATCCTTCCGCAATACCGGGTTTTCTAGACATTAAACAAAATGGCTTTATAACTTCTAGCCCATTATCTAGACCAATAGTGTGATATTTAGCAACATAAGCACAGGAACCATATGTAACAGTACCAAATTTAACAAAACCTTGTGACCAGCATTTCTCAATATCATCATACTTAATATCTATATCACTAAACATAATTGCATGATAATGTGGTCTTAAAGTTATGCCTCCATACTCTCCTATTAAAAAGTATCTAAATTTATACTTCTTTCTTAACCTTTTCAAAAATAATTGAACGTCCCTTTTACTTAAAGTTTGTAATCCTTCATTATTAACCGGAACACTTTCATCATTATAAGTCAGTGTTAAAAAATAGTTAAACAAATGCTCTTGACTTTCAATCAAGAGCCTTGTTGTCCAATCCTTGACACGTCTACGTCTACATTCGTAGCACTTTCCGCAAGGAACCTCTAATGAAGTAACCATTTTTCCTTCAAAATCAAATTTTGGCTTCTTCAAACTAATTGTGACAGGAGTTTTGCAGCTCATACTCTAAACCTTCTCATCATTCTTAAAGCACTTCTCCTTAGCCTGCTTCTATGGCTTATACCATATCCTCTAGCATAAAATCTTCGCCTTCTCATAATCTAAACCCTCCTCTACCGGCAAAAACTCTTCTAATACGTCGATGACGTTTTAATCTAAATCCTCTTCTTCTGTAACGCATAAAAATTAATTTTATCAAATTGTAAAACAAAAATACGCCACCGGCGACAATTTAACACCAATGACGTACGATTTAACTAATTGAAAATCAGAACTATACATAATAGTAATTATATATAAAACGATATTTCAAATTTTTGTGTAAATATAGCGTTTTTTTCTCATTTTGATTCTGAATATTTAGATTTTAAGAATTAAAAATTTTAAATAATTATGCTTTGACCGGATTTGATTTTTCATTTTTTCGTTTTTTGATCATAAATTCAATAAATAATTCTCATTTTTGATTATACATAGTTTTTTTTTATTTAACTTTGCAAGAAATTTTGCAACTATGAGTGAAAAAAAATACAATTTTAGTGAAATAATCGATAGATCCGGTACTAATTCATTGAAAATAGATGCATTAAAAGAGCGCTATGGGCGAGACGATTTAATCGGCTTATGGGTTGCCGATATGGATTTTAAAACCGGAGATTTTATAACCGATTCAATAACGAAACGTTGTAAGAATGGCATATTAGGATATACCATTCCTCCCGAAAGTTATTACAATTCTATCATTCGATGGGTAGAGAAACAATACGGATGGTTAATTCAAAAAGAATGGCTAAGTTACATTCCGGGAATTGTAAAAGGAATTGCTTATTGCATTCAGTGTTATACTAAACCACATGACAAAGTCATTATACAACCTCCTGTATATCATCCTTTCCGTTTAATCCCATCCAAATATTACCGAAAAGTAGTATGTAACCCTTTGATAGAAGAAAATGGAAAATATCGAATGGATTTAGACGGATTGAGAAAAATAATTGATAAAGATTGTAAAATGTTGATTTTAAGTAATCCTCACAATCCGGTCGGAATCACTTGGGACAAGGAAACTTTAGAAGAATTGGCAGATATTTGCTACAGGAAATACATAATGGTCGTTTCAGATGAGATCCATGCAGATATGTGCATTTTCGGGCATAAGCACATTCCTTTCGCTACCGTATCGCCGAAAGCCGCATTGAACAGCATTACCTTGATGTCTCCAAGCAAAACGTTTAATATGGCAGGTATTATAACCTCCTATTCAATTATCCCCGATCAAGAGATTCGTAAGAGTTTTTATGATTATCTGAATGCAGGCGAACTGAACAACGGATCCATTTTTGCTTATATTGCCACACAAGCCGCTTATGAAAAAGGTTTAAGTTGGAGATCGCAAATGATTAAATATGTTGAAAATAACATTTTATTTGTAGATAAATTTCTTAAAGAAAACATCCCGCAAATTAAAGCAATTATTCCGGAAGCATCTTTCTTACTTTGGTTAGATTGCCGTGAATTAAAATTAAAACAATACGAATTAGTCTTCTTGTTCGTCAATTGGGCGCGATTGGCTCTTAATAACGGGGCTATGTTCGGGCAAGAAGGTGAAGGTTTTATGCGAATGAATGTAGGAACCCCCAGACCCATACTTGAACAAGCCCTCATTCAATTGAAAGAAGCTGTCGATATACATATACATAAATAAAATATGAAAATTTCCGATGAAAAAATGGTATCGTTATCATACGATTTGACTGTATCAAACGAAGATGGTGAAAAAGAATTAATGGAACGCGCAACCCAATTACAGCCTTTAACATTCCTATTCGGTATGGGTATGATGTTGGAAGCGTTCGAAAAAAATGTCGAAGGATTAACCGTCGGCGATAAATTCTCTTTTTCATTGACTCCGGAAGAAGCGTATGGAGATTACCATGAAGAAAACGTAGTCGAATTACCGAAAAAACTCTTTGAAGTGGATGGGAAATTTGATGAAAAGCGAGTTACGGAAGGGCAAACACTCCCAATGATGGACACCCGTGGTAATCGAATGATGGGATCGGTATTGGAAGTAAAACCGGATTTGGTTGTGATGGATTTTAACCATCCATTAGCCGGAGAAATCCTCCATTTCGACGGAGAAGTATTAGATGTTCATGAACCGACAGAAGAAGAAATCAACGCTTTATCGCAAGAAGACGGATGCTGCGGATGCGGTAGTTCCTCAGAAGGTTGCAACG
>JGI20166J26741_10288892_pt1 | contig 33008 bp, 40 predicted proteins | sample TergutCu122P5_FD_26741 | JGI IMG/M metagenome (IMG submission 26741)
GGGGGGGTAAATTTTATTCGGTTCAAATGTTCCATGACGCATATTATTCCTCCATAATTTATTTTTGATATTGACAATATTATATGTATGATATATAATAAATTTTGTCGAAAAAAATTATATAAAAAATATATGGAGGGATTTATGAAAAAAATCGCAGTATTAATTTGTATTGCGGCTATTTTAGGACTTGCAGGGTGTTCAAATAATAATAATTCACAAAATGAAATCAGTCAATTAGCATCTCAAAATGAAGCTTTGCAGAAGCAGATTGACGAATTGAAAAACGGGAACAACAAAACAGCTGAAAATACAGTTGAATCAGAGATACCCGCTGATATAACTGATATAGGAACAACTACAGAAAAATATACTGACCCAATCATGACAGGAAAAACATATACAGACCCGCCAACTACAACAGAAGCTCCAAAAAAGGAATATTCATACGGCGATACTTTCGTTTTTGACAACCTTGAAATCACCTTTTTGCCTGATTATGATTTTGATTTTGTAAACAATAGATACAGTGATTACAATGGCGAAGACGTAATAAAATTTCACGTGACAATAAAAAATATTAAAAATGAATCTTACAAATTAAGTTCTTACAGTTATATATTTTTCGGTCCATCCGGTAATGAGATTGCTGACTTAGGATATTATTTTGATGACGATTATAGAAAAGACGGCGAAATGCGTTCAGGAGCGATACAAGATACGTATATGCACACATTATATGCAGGCGACGGTGATTACTATATTGAATTCACTCAAGGAAAAAAAATTGAAGTAAAACTACCTGTAAAAAAACAATAATTATAATCAGTATATAATAATTCTGTTAGATAAACATATATAAAATTTCCGCAAAAGTACGTTTTTGTGGAATTACACGTATTACCGCCATTATCCGGCGGTATTTTTTAATATTAAGTCAAGGTTTGCATAAATCAGCTGAAAAATATAAGTTTTTGGATATTTATGCACTTTTTTAGGCAGGAAAATAAAAATTTTGTCAAAATCCCCATTGACAAAAAAGAAAAAAGTCTATATAATTTAAGTTACCACACTAAAATTTCTATAAACTTTTTTTCCGCAAAATCTCCCAAAAAATATTTCCAAAAAAAAATATTAAGGACATCATTGCTATATATCACATTAACATTAAGGACGTTAATGAATTGTAACCATTATAATATATAATTTGATATTTGTCAAGAGGAAATTGAAAAATAAATCGGAAGTGCGGGGATAAAAATTTTAATTAATTAAAAAATAGGAGATTTGTATGAAAAACAGAATACGTTATACTGTAGAAAAAGTGTTGAATAATCAATTTTATCAAATGCCGAAATTCTTGTTTGAGTCCGATTGTAAAAATTTATCTAACGATGCACGGGTGTTATATTCGCTCCTGCGAGATCGTCACGACCTAAGCATAAAAAATAGTTGGCATAATGAAAGAGGTGAAGTCTACCTAATAATGACACGCGAAAATATGTGCGAATTAATGGGACTATCCTTGAAAACGGTAATTAAGGCAATTAATGATTTGAAAAAATATAACCTAATAGATGAAGAACGCCGAGGGCAAGGGAATCCAAATATTTTATATTTATTAGAAATAAAAAATTTTTCAACATCTGACAATTTCAGACCTGTAAAATTTACAGGTCAAGAAATGGAAAACAGCATATCAAGACATGGAGATTTTACAGGTCTAAACATGGAGATTTTACAGCCTAATCATACTAATCCTAAAAATCATACTGAATCTAATGAAACTAATCGTATCAATCAGAGACGAAACGAATCGATTGATAATACATACCCGACTAAAAAAGAAATAAAAGATAATATCCAGTTAGAACATCTGCAGAGTAAGTATCCCAACAAACAAAACGAATTGCAGGAACTTTACGAAATAATCGCCGAGGTTCTCCGCTCACGGAAAGAGACCCTGCGTATCGGAAAAGAGGAACTTCCCGCCAGCGATGTCAAAGTGGCTTTTTCCCGCCTCAATTATGCCCATATTGAGTATGTTCTGGATTGCCTTAACAAAAATACCACCAAAGTCACCAACACGAAAGCATACCTGCAAACAACGCTTTATAACGCCTCTAAAACGATTAACAATCACTATTCGCTGGACGCGCAGAATTTTATCAATGAAAAGCTGAATTTATAATCAAAAAAATTTTAGAATTATTTTGTTTTTTACAATTTGTTTACAATTTAGACATTGACATATGTTTATAGGCGTGGTATAATTAATACATAAAAGTTAAAAAATGCCGTGTGATGAAAGGATAAAATTATGACTAAACGCAGAATCCAATCATTAGAACAATCAGAAAATTTCTATACTCGCTACAGAGCGAAAATTGAGCATATCGGATTTAATCTGAATATTGAGCAATCTAACGCCGCACGTGAAAAATATGTGAATACATCTGAAATGAACAGCCGCGCAAAAGAATTGTTCCTTGCAGATATAGAAAAGAGCGTTGGCGAAAAATGAAAACAATCGCGCAAATAGCCTCTGAAATAGGGGTATCAAAACAGGCTGTACAAAAAAAAATAGCGCGTGAGCCATTGTGTACAGAGCTTATCCCATATATATCGACAAACAACGGTACTAAGTATATAGATGACACTGGCGAAGCTATGATTAAATCGGCATATCAAAAGTCAGAGCAGCAACCTATTGCCGACAACGTACATATAGACACACCGACAACTACCGACAACGTATATATAGTTAGTCTACAGGACGAAATCAAATTCCTGCGTGATGAAAATAGTAAATTAACAGATAAACTGATTGAACAATCCGAACACCTGTTGTTACTCACTGAACAAGCCCAAAAAATAGCAGAGAACGCACAAACGCTCCACGCTCTGGAAAACGTGAAGCCGCAGTTGACAGAAGAAAAAAAAGTGGGGTTTTTCAAGCGGATTTTTAATAAACATTAATTATTTATTGCATATTTTTTCGACATTTCCGATAATAAGTCTCCTATAGCAGTTTTCTCCTCAGCTGTGTTCTCCGACTTCCACAGCATAGCAAAAACAGCCTTCAAATCAGCCAGAACGCCACTGAGACTGTCAATCATAATCATCTTATTGCTCTCGTTTTGCCGGACAATATAATCCGTTTTTGCCGATTTATTTCAATATAATTTTCTGTTGCACATTTTTGATAGAATAGTAATGTTTCAATCGCCGCCCAAAGCGACGGATAATTAAATCTGTCATTTATATCATTATGTAACGAGATAAGAGCCTTTCTCCATTCAACATGACTAATCATAGCATTTTTAATATTGACGGGCGCATTTAATAATTCTTCTTTCGATTTTGCAAATGGTAACATAAAAAAATCCTCCCAAGTAAATTATAAATACATAAATACGGCAGGGAGTGTCGGAATCTACGCTTAGGGAGTCCGTGTAAGACTGGTGATTGAACCAGCGTTGGACGTTGAACTAAGAATCATGCGATTTTAATCGTGTGAGTCTTCAATAATGCAGATAATATAACAGCGTCTGATGTTGACGGCTCTTGTCCAAAAATATATTAGATTTCTTTTTTCACAGCAATCTGCCATTCATTCAACAGCATTTTAAATTACCTTGTCAATCAACCCGTATTCAAGCGCACATTTTGACGTCATAAAATTATCTCTGTCCATGTCTTTCAAGACCTCATTAAAATCTCGCCGGCAATTATCGGCAATAATTTTTGTTAATGTATAATTCAATTCATTTACCCGTTCGGCTTGTATATTTATATCGGCGGTTTGTATGCTCCAACCTACGGAACTTTTCACTTGATGTATCATAATTTCTCCGAATTCTGTTGCAAATCTTTTTCCACGCGTCCCTGAACTCAAAATTACTGCCGCCATAGAAGCCGATTGACTAAGACAAATTGTCGAAACATTGCACTTTAGACGTCTCATTGTGCTAATAATAGACAATCCTGCCGTTACTTCGCCGCCGCCGGACGCTATATACAGATTTATATCTGCATCGGAGTTCTGCGACTCAAGATACAGCATTTGCGCAATAATATCAGTTGCTATAAATTGCTCTATCGGCCCGACTAAAAAAACATTGCGTTCCATAAAAAGGCGGCTGTATACGTCTAACATACGGTCGCCGCGGCTGGTTCGCTCCAAAATCATCGGGAGAGTTGACATTGAATCTACCTCTTTTATAATATAATTATGGGATAGCTTCTGCAGAGCGATAAGCGTGGTTTCCTTTCCGCGTTTCCCATTTATAATATAATTACTTTATACCTAAAATTATAGCGGATATGCCGATAAGCAACATCAGGATTAGTGCCAGAAGCAAGATAACAACGAGTAACAAGCCATAATTCGATATAAACACTTCGTCAATATAAACGGCTGGAGTATCATAAATATTTTTAGGTTGCATAGCAAAACCTCTTAAAAAATTACAATTTTTAGTAAAATAATAGAAAATTTAGCAGAAAAAAATTAATCCTAATTTTTTTCTAATACCGATGTTCTTGAATCTGCATCGTGCATTGAGTTATAATGGTGGTATTTTCTACTTTTGCCTAACAATTTTCGGATTAAATATTCATATCTCTCCATATATTCAGGCTGTCCTGCCACAATAGTCGGCATATCCCAATCATGAGCGCAAAGTTCGATAATTTTATCATTTACATAGTCCAGTTCTGTCTTGACTTCTTTAATAATTTCCCCGACAAAATTAAACGCCGAAACTTCTCCGCTATCAAATAGATTCGCGGCAATCTCCTGATATATTTTCAATGTAGTGTCTTCCCATTCACAATATTTATCCCATGACTGCTGTAAAATACTCAATGTTTTTTCATATGGTATTTTTTTTCTATTTAGCCCTTTTGTGAGCGCAACAATAGAACTGTTACTGTCCGGAAGTATTTCAGGTATTGAAATATAATATGTATTAGTAATATACCGTTTTATTTTTCGCTGCATAAGATTTTCGGCTAAATGCTGATACTCATGGAGCATAGCATATCCTGGAAGATATATAAACCACATTAAATCTGCGTTCTCACGGTGAAAGGCAACGGCATTAAGATATCGGTTATTAATTTCCTGCAGTAAATCTGCGCTCATTAAATTCTCCTATCTGCGTAACGGCATATGATTAGTGTCTGTTCTGTCGTCTCCTGTATCAGACCGAGTTTCATTCGTGTCCGTTCGGTCGCTGCGTGTATACCGGTTGTCGCTGCGTCTCTAGCCGCCTGTATCGTTTTTTTCGTCGTTGCGAGGCATTAATGGGATATGCGGGTATATACCGGTATTATCATTGTAACGCGTTGCATCAGCTAATCCGCGCCTGTATGCGTCGTCTAACCGCTGTTCATGGTCTGAGCGGGTATAGTCGTCCATATCACCGTATCTATCGTTATAATCGCCGTACATTTCCATGTTATGTCTTAACCGTCTGTCACGGCGCGTGCCTGGGTTCGGCACACCCTGATAACCTGGTCGCATACGCCGGCTTCTTCTTGCGGCTCTCATTTCTGCACGCATTACCATATCATTAATATCATTATATGCGTCCATATCTGTATAATCGCTGTAATCGTCATCGGCATAATCGTCGTCCGTATTATAGTATGACCTGGCGTTGTAGTCATCAGAATAGCTTGTAAATCTTCCCCTGCTGTCTCTTCTGCGTCTGCCGCCTCTTCTGTCTACTGTTTCATTATAATTTTCAGATATACGCGGCAGTATGCGATTAATAGCATCCATAGTGGCGGTTAACATGCGTCTTGCATAATCGTCGTTATTAGTATTATAGCCTATCCCAGTTGAGCGGTAATCTGCGTCATCATTTCTGTTAATATCGTTGAGAGTTTGTATTGCTGTTCTTCTCGCTTCCATTAACATGTTATGTAACTGCGGATTTGCTCTGTTTTTTTCGTCTGACAAGTGACGGTTTACTTCGGCTAAGTCGCTGTAAGCCTGACGTTTAGCGTTTTCATATTCGGGATTCATATTTATTTCTCCTTTATAATCTTTCTATATTAATCCACAAACGTGGAATTATTTTCTATTCTGACAATTTTTTATTATTTTGGCTAAAAATTAATGTTATAATTAGGTTTAAAATATAATTTTGAGGTTTGCCATGAAAAAATATAAAATTTTTGCAGTTATTTTTACGATAATGTTTATAATTTCAATATGTTTAAGTATTTTTGCTGTAACAGCAGGAAATATTTATGGTATTATTTCGTCTGTGTTATTTCTAATTTGTTCTTTTATCGCGCTCATGCTGACACGATTTTTTAATAATAGAAGCAAATAATTATTTCAAATTTTCAACTATATCCGGCAAAATTTCCAAAAGATAGCATATATAATTTTCTGTGTTATAATCGCTTAATGAAAATCTTACAGTCCCGCGTGCGAGATGTGCATCAACTCCGAGTGCGCAAACTACATAAAACGGTTTCATACAATTTGCAGAACAAACCGACCCGCCTGACGCATATATACCGCGCTCATCGAGAGCCGATAATAGTTTTGCGCTGTCTATTCCGGGGAAGCTGACGTTTATTATATTAGGCAGGCTGTTTTTTTCAGAGCCGTTGAATTTAACATCCGGTATTTTATTTTTTATCTCGTCTATGAGCATATTTTTCAGCGTTAACATTTTCTTCCGGTCTGTTTCCTTTTCTGGATTGCTCAATAATTCAACTGCTTTGCCTAATCCAACAATCCCGGATATATTTTCAGTTCCGCTACGAAGTCCGTACTCTTGGCCTGCTCCGTAAATCAACGGCGATAATTCAATATCGTCGCGTGCATATAATGCGCCAACGCCTTTGGGACCATATATTTTATGCCCTGATATTGGCATCATGGCTATATTTGTCTTCTCAACGTCGATTTCACAGTGTCCGATTGCCGCAACCGCGTCCGTATGAAACGGTATATTATAATATTTTGCTATTTCCCCGATTTCTTGAATTGGCTGGAGCGTTCCGATTTCGTTATTAGCCGTCATTATGCTTATAAGTATAGTATCTCGGCGGATTGCAACTTCAAGTTGTTTCAGGTCGATTATACCGTCGCTGTCTACATCAATATACGTCATATTATAACCGAGATTATATAAGTATCGTAAGCAATTAAGCACGGATATATGTTCAATGCGGCTTGTAATAATATGTCCGCCTAAATGCCGGTTGGCTTCGGCATATCCGATTATTGAGAGGTTGTTTGCCTCGGTTCCCGAGGACGTAAATATAACTTCGTGCGGTTTTGCATTTATATGTTCTGCTATATGTTTGCGTGCATTGTCAATCAATGTCTTAGCCTCAAGTCCTAAGTTATGTTTGCTTGACGGGTTACCGTAATATTCATTTGCGGTTTGCATAGCATCCAAAACCTCAGAGCACGGCTTTGTTGTGCTGGCATTGTCGAGATATACTTCCATTTTTATTCCTTTTATATTTTTATAGGGGATTAGGGGCGGAAGAACCGCCCCAATTTAATTTAATAATCCGTTTTGCGCCAATACGGGCGCACAAGGCTGAATGTACGTCTGTTTGTATAAAACAACTGAATTAATTTCGGATTCCCAAAGCAGTTTTTCACGTAGTTATTACCAAACGCGATATTACCGTGCAGGTCAAGCTCAACCGGTATTAATCTGCTTTCATGTTTTTCACGGTCGTGGTCTCTGTCGCAGAAACAGCCGTCTTTCCTGTCAAAACCGTCTTTTCCGTCAAATCCGTCGCCGTCAACTATGCGGTTTTCAGGGAACGCAGGGTCGCAAGGAATACACCCGTCTGCCATTTTAAGATAATTGAAAGCGTCAACAGCTTCGCCGCCTCTGAAACAAGACATAGGAAATACTGTTTCGGTTTCTATAATCTTAACAGCTTCGGGGAAAACATTGCATTTTTCTACGCGAACAAAAGAGGGGAGTTCCCATATTTTGTCGCCGATAGGGTGATTAAGATAGAGCGTATAGTACATATCCGGCTCAAGGCACTCAGTTTCTGCGTGTATTATAAATGATTTAACTTTTTCCTCAATTTTCACCGGAACCGGTTCACAACATTCATTTTTTACACAAGTTTCACCAACAAATTTGTCAGTATGGACTTCTAATTTTGTTGTACTTAACATTCTCTGATGTCTTTTTAACGGGTTTGGGTAAGCATACCAATTAAAGTTACATCCGCACCCACAGCCGTCGAATTTGCGTCCAATACCGTTACTTGTATAGGGATTATAGATTGTTCTGCTGTCCATAGATTTTCTCCTTAAATATAATAAAATTATACCGAAGGATTACCGCCGCCGACACCGTACCATATGCCCCGGGGAGAGCCAACTAACGGTCGCCCGACGGTTCTATAAACGCACATTTCCGGAATATATGCGATATATACTTGCTTAGAGGGTGGATTATCCTGCCCTTTAAATAATTATGCTATGCAGGGTTTGCCGCACATCAATTGATTTACGACCCCTTGAATTATAGCCGAGTTGTTGCGTTCAATAAGAAGCGTATTAACGCCTTGACTTAACATGCCCAACTGTCCTTTAATTTCGCCGAACTCACGTAGATTATCTTTTTCATTATCTTTTATCTGGTTGCTTAATCCAAATCCGAGTTGCATAAATGATTGTCCTTGAGCGGCAATATCTCTTTGAGTATTTTCAATTTGCCGTCTGTCGTCTGAATGTTCAATCTTCTGCATAATTTCAAATTTGTCAATTTCTCCGCTTTTGTGTCCGTTATCCATACTTTTAGCCGCCGCTATTCCTGCGAGCAGTTCCGCTATGTTATTGTCCTTTTTGCTGTAGTAGTCTGCAGGTATTTCTCTTTTATCATTCCTGAAAGCAAATGCCAAAAATATAATAGCTACGAGAAATATAATTACGAAAAAAATTACCGCCAAAACTACAAGCGTCATAGATTTATCCCTATCGTCTCTGTTTAGCATACTTCCTGCCATGAAACCGTTTAATGCTCCGCCGCCGCCGTATCCGACGTTATCGCCGTCTCCGCGTGTGAATTCCATATGTGTATCTCCTTTTATTTTAAATTTATATATTAACTAATGTTATCAACGTGTTAATAAATTATTGTTTTATAATATCCTTCCAATTCGATAGATTGCTTGCACTTTCGCCAAACTCAACAATTTCCTGAGGCGTTTGTTTTTTCATACCGTCAAGGATATTTGCGAATATACTGCAAATCCCGCCGATGCGCCGTAGGTCGTTAACCATAGTTTGGGTATTTACTTTCTGCCCGAAAACTTCAATTTCTCCTATATTTTCCAAACTTTTTGCAATATCTGGAATATTTGCGCCTTGTTTTACTTCATTTATAGCTGTATCAGCAACTTTTTTAGTGCCGGGACTTATAGTGCTAAGCGCGTCAAGAGCCTCAACTGGGTTAATCTTTCCTGTCGTACTTGCTTTTTTAAATAGATTTGTAAAAGCCGGCAGCATACTTAAAAAATTCCATATCTTTTTTAAAAAATCCATATTTACGCACCTTTTTTCTTGAATTTTCCGCTTGCGTCGCGGTTATCATCTGATTTTACTTCTCTAACTACTTCTTTTATAACTTCAACAGGTACTTGAACTTCTTTTATTATTTCTTTCGGCGGAGCGTTCTTTATAGCCTGTATTTCGGTATTCATGTTTTTTATTTCGTCTAACAGGGCTGTCAAAGCTTTTGTAATCAATCCCATTTCTTCACTGCTATCCTGATTTTTAAACAGGTTTATATTACCCTCGAATATATATTTTTCATAATCCGGTTTTTGAGTAAGATAATTATATTTGGCGACAATTATTGTTTTGTCGTTGTCACACTTTATAATTTGTTCCTGACCTGTATCGTCCGGCTTAATATACGTCAATTCATCTTGATTTCTTATTTCATATACTTTTTTGCCGGAATAATTATTTGCCGGAGAATATGAATTATTTGGTATATTGTCTTGCGTCTGAGGCGGTAAATATTTTTGCAGCTGGCTCCAGAGGTCGTTATTATTATTTTGATTAAACCCGCTAAAGTTAAATCCTGACATATAATCCCCCTTTTTTTCTGTTAATTAGCTTGCTTGTCTTTTTCTTTTTGTTCGAATTCTGCAAGTTTTCGTTTGAGCTCGGCAATCTCGTCCTGACTTCCGTCTTTTTCTTTGCTTTTTTCTTCATGACTTTCTTTTTCTTTACTCTCTACAAGCAGGGGTATTTGCTTAGACGCTTCGCCGCTTGCAAGTTTTTCTAATTCCGTCGCGACATTCGACGTAATTTCATCTACCAATGCGCACGCAATTAAGACTACTCCTACAGTTGTCAAGATGTTTGATGTATCTTTTCCCATAAATCCCCCTACATTCTTAATTTATCTGAAAGTTCAGCTTTTATATTTTTTCATAATTTCATTTTCCGCATAAAAATTATGTATAATAACGATAATTTCATTTTCCGGAATATTGTATTTTTCGCTTGTTTTTTTAATCCGTTCTGTATTCCGCTTATCCGTTCCGCTTTCGCGGAGTATTTTTATAGATTTATTGTCCATTTTAATTCCGCCAAAATTTGTTATTGTAAATATTATAATGCTGTTTTGGATTGATGGAAATAGACAAAAACAAGACAAAATCTGGACAAACAAATAAGAGGCTCGCGCAAAGCGAACCTCTTATTATATAAAAAAATATATTAAATTAAGGAGCGTATAAAACGAGTTCTTTACGTATACGGTATTTCTTTTTTTGTACCGTAGCAAGTTCATACTGATATTTGCACATCAAATCTTTTTCAGTCATATTCAGGCGCAAAGCGTCCCATGCGAAGTTTGTCTTATATTCATTAAATCCGCAAGAATAGCAGATATTTCGAAACTCATTTTCTGTATAATTTAATAACTCAGATTTTTTTATCATCAAGAGACCTCTTTTTTTATTTTTAATAAATGATTTTGCGCCAATTTTCGCACTACAAATCAATTATAATATATAAAAAGAGAAATCCCCACAATGAACTTGTTGAAAAATCAAACATTTTTAATGTTTAGATTTTTCTATCAAGTTCATTATATTACTTCTTTTTACGGCTTTCAAACCAACAGACTATGATTAACTGAACTATACACCCTACAAGGATAAAAAAGCTGAAATTACCTTGCAGGGCTTGTTCAATTATAGTGTTCCACCATACAATCATAGTTTCTGCAAATCCTCCGGTCTGAACGCCGCTGTCACAACGCCGTTAATTCCCACTACGACGCCGCCGTCTGCGCGGATTTGCATAACCTCATATGTGTTGCCGTAAACAAATGCCGCCATTGATTTCCCGCTGAAATCTTTGGCGTTTTGTTTTATTTTGACTTTATCGCCGAATTGTATGGCGGCAGACTGCGCAACCGGCTGAACTGCCGGAACCGCGCCGACAATATTTTTCGCGCCTGACAGATACGGAATAGGGTCGACGTATACCCCGTTATTCCATGCCGTGCTGTTCTCTTTCACGCCGAAATGCAGATGTATACCCGTAGACTGCCCTGTAGTTCCCATTATGCCGAGTTTCTGCCATTTTTTGACCGTATCGCCCCTTTTCACTGCGAGGCTTCCGGCTTTCATGTGGAAATACCGCGTAAGGATTTTCCCCTCATGCGATATATCGGCATAATACCCGACCGAAGAGCCGAAACCTGCGTCAGCGATTTTGCCTTCGGCAAATGCTATTATTGCAACGTCGCCTGCGCTTAGCTGCAGATTGTTTGCGTCTACCAGGTCTACGCCGTCATGGTCAGGTCTCTGCGGCGTCCTGAACGCGCTGTCTGTCCTCGACAGCTTTTCATTTTTTGTCTCAATAACGTGATTTATGTACATAATTTTTTTATCTCCTCTTGTTTTTTTTGTTTCAGCCCGTGTTTCCCCGTTTTTACTTCTGACCTGCAGCAGCATATCTTTTAGTTTATTCGGTATAGGCACGCCGAGCAGGGCGGCGTTTTCGAGGATTGATATGCCCTCGTTCACGGCGAAGAACAATATCACGCTGTCACGGACGATATTGCCGTCGCCGCCTGCAAAACTGAGTATGTTAAGCAGATATTTGTCAACTATGTTAGCCACTCCGACTATCAGATACATAACTGTTTTTCGGGCTATACCCTTGAACCCTATTGAACTTGACAGTCTTTTTCTGACCGTTGCTTTCATCACTCCGGTAATATAGTCGATAACCGTCAGTATGAGCAGAGCTTTGATAAGCCCGTCAAATCCGCCAATGAACCAGCCTATAAATCCGCCGGCAACCGTTGATATTGCTTCGATTAACTTCCACATTGTTTTATACACTTCCCTTTTTTTAGATAATGCGTATAATTACAGCGCATCATCTTTCGAATAATATTGGTCCGGGATTTCCGGCGCATGAAAATCCTGCGCAATATCATGGTCAACATAGGCGGGATTTTCCTTGAATTTGCCGTAGGTGTATAAAAAATACCCCTCTCTGAACATGGGGTCGTCGTTGAACATCCTGATTTCCTCGCCCGTTGCGGGGTCTTTTTCGTATTTATAGAACGGCAGAATGTCGTCGTCAACCTCTTTTATATCATAATACTTTTCAACGTCCTGGATTATCCTCTGACCGTTTATCCCCGAACCCTCGTACACGCCGTTCGATATATTGTACGAGGTCATATAATCATGCACGGTTTTGTCTTTTTTGTAGATTAATATATACATTATTTTTCTCCTTTAATTGTTAATTGTTATCTGTTAATTGTTAATTGTCACGTAGCCTGATAAATATACGTCCATGACGTAGGCGCGTCGGGCGGGTCGAGGACAACATAGCTGTCGCTGTCTACCGCGTTTTTCGGCGTGATTGTCACGTCGATTGTGTTCGTAGCCGCGCCTATCATCGGATTGTCAGATTCTACGCGGAATACAAATACGCTCGACGATATGTTACTGTAACTTAATTTTAGTTTCGCACCGCCGGGTGTAAATACAAATAACGGAGAACTCTCAGCTAATAATGAAGACCCATATCCCGTGACAATATCGATACTTCCTACGCTTATACCCGCATTTCCGCTCCCTTTAAACGTAAACGTATATACGCCAACCGCCGTTATCTTTGCAAACACATGTTCATAGTGCGTTCCGGTGAACGCACCGCTGGACCACTTGTTGTACTGCTGGACTTGGTTATTCAGTACGCCTCCTGTTGTTCTATATACCTGATATGAACAATTCGTAAAGGTATTTGCACCAAATAATCCTACAATAGATTCGGTATATATAGAATATGTACAGTCAGAGAAATCACATGTGTCAATAACACTGTTAGTGCTGACTTGAAATTGAAATCCGTATTTGAAATAATTAATTCTGCAAGCAGCTACTCTTATATTTCCGGGTGTAAAAAATCTGTTTACGAGTATTGCAAAGTAGCTGTTGTCTAATATAGCAGCTCTATTTAAGCCGAAATCGCAATATTGTATAGATATACTGCCTGAAAAATAATTTATATTTACACAATGTTCAGCAGTTCCGCCGGTAAACTCTATATACTGCAATGTTATATTATTTATTTTCTGCCCGTTAAACACAATATTTTTCAGTTTGACAGCTTTTTGCGTCTTTGCCGCAACCGCCGTTTTCGCCTGCACTGTAAAACTGCCCACACAACTGAAATTCGTCGGTATTGTAATTGTCTCCGTCGAATAGTCGCCGTCCTGTATATTGCACGTGACGTTGTTACACGGCGTAAGCGGCAGTTTCGCCAGCTCCGCGTTGATGAAGCTCGCCGTGCCCTCGATTGTCAGCGTGGTTACGCCGGTCGAGACTGTGCCGTCAAGCGTCCACAATGTCCAGGCTGCAATCGAATTTGTGTAGTTTAACCAGCGATAATATACCCGCCGTATTGTTCCGTCGCCGGAAACTGTCGTAAATATCTGCATTCCCGAAAATGTTGTAGCGCTGACGTAACATGGAATCCAATCAAGGAAAAAAGGTGCGTTGGCAACAGGCGTATTGATTTTTGTTGCCGCTCCGCCGGCAGTTTTGCATATCCAGCTATGTTTATTGCCGTCGCTGCTGCTTGCGCCTGTCAGCGTATTAGCATCTACTGCCTGTGCTGTTATATCTACCGGCGCAATGCTGCGCGCCTGTATCGGCTTCCACGTAGCGCCGCTGTCCGTGCTGTACTCGAACACTCCCGCATTATCGCGCACAAGCTGCACCGTCGTCGAGCCGACCGCCGTGTTCACGCCGGATAAATCGGGCGGCAGCGGCAGTATGCTGTTTTCGCCGAATCCGCTCGGAATTACGCTGACCGGCTGCATATTCGCGGTTATGAGCTTCTGCTTGGCCGCGTTCATGCAGTATACGGAAACCCACATTACAGGCGGCTTGATGACCGCCGAGGGGAACGTGCAGCCGTCGCCGGCAAGCGTCACCTCATATGCGGGGTGCAGTGGTCTCCCGCCTGTATCCGTTTTGTAAAAAACCGCGACTTTGCTGTCGGCAATGTCCCATTCTTCGCTGAACGTGAACTTTGCGTACAGGAAATTCACGCTGTCTGCGACAACCTGCCGGCGCTCGTTGAATGATATTGTCTGATTTGTTACGGTAAAGTCTAAAACCATCATGTTGGTTGTATCAATAGCCATGTTTTTAATCTCCTTTTATATATTTTTTTTCAATCAAATTTGTAGAATCGCCCCGCCGAAGAGCATGTCTGTCTGACCGACAGCCATGGCAATAGGCGTACCTGTGCCGGAATATGGCGCAAGCGCGCCGTTCGTACCCGGTATGTACAAACGCCCCGCAACAACCGGTCCAACCCCGAACACGCTGCCGATTCCCGGCAGCAGCTTCTGCGCCGTCTGCGCTTTCACGAACCCGTTTTGTTGCGCGTCCAGAGCGACCCCGATGATGTTGCCTGACACGGGCGAATCGTACTTCCGGCCGAACCACCAGCTCTGCGCGGATATTGCCGAGCCTGTCGCCGACGCATTCTCCGCGAATACGAACTCTCCCGGATTGTTTTTGTTCTCAATCGCCAGCTGCCTCGTGACATAGCCCTGTATCGGGTCGTTGATATTGACGACCTTGAACGGCAGATATTCCGCGACTGATGACAGGTCCGCGCCAACCTCGGCAAACTTGTGCCTGAACGGCGGCAAATAGCCCAATCCCGCGATGTAGTACGACCCGTCTCCTCGTTTTGTGACGAACGTGGACGGCTGCCACCTCGTGATAGGCTGCGTAACGCTGCCGTAGCCGTTGCCGTCCGCCGTGCCCGCGACCACAGGCACCGCCAGTTTTGCGCCGAATGTCGCCGCGCCGTTCGCGTCGATTGCCGCCGTCTGTAACGTCATCATCGTGCCTGCCTGGTGTACCGTCGAAAACAGAAATTTCCCGTCGTTATTGTACGTAACCGGCATACCGCCGCCGTTGTAGCCCTGAGTGCATATGCTCCCCGCCGGTAACGCCGCCGGATTCGCGTCAACCGTCACCGTGTTTCCGCTAACCGTGATTTTGCGCGCGTACAACGTGCCCGCGCCCCCCGCCGCGGACGAATAGAACAGCAGATAATTGCTGTTGCCGCCGTCGCAGCTGACCAGGCTGAGCAGCTGCGAATAGTCCGTTATGCCGCCTACCGCCGCCGACACGTACGACGTGCCCATGCCCGTCCCCGCGTACCGTATGAGCCGCATCGTGCACACGCCGGCAGTCGCCGCCGAAATCGTGGCGAGCAAAACGCCGTCCGTGCCGCACTTCACCGGGCGCGTCGCGTTCGGCACCCCGTACCCGACGTCTGTATTCCCGCCGTAGCTCGACCCCGTGATTATCGTGCCCGAAATTGTGAAAAAGCGCGCGGTCGTGCCGCCGAGCGCAACGCTGCCGTACCCGTTGCCGAACACCATGCACGCCAATGTCGGCGATATGAGCTCGAACCGGTACGATATATATTCCGGCTGAAGCGTGAACTCCGCGCCGAACGTGACAGTATGCGCCGTCCAGTCCACGGTTGTCACCCACATGGTCGCGACCGCAGACGCGCCCACGCCCGCCACGCCCGCCATGAGATACTGCTGAACTGTGCCCGTATCGCTAATCAGATAGTACGGCATACCTACGACCGACGCGTTCGACGTGTACTGGGCGCGCACGGGTCCGTTCGCGGGCACTGCCCACCCGCCGTTGAGCGTCAGCAGCTGTCCCCGCCCTATTGTAACATTGGCGGGCACGGGCAGGTCTGCGACGCCGGACGCGTAGTTCATGTTGGCGGCGTTGAGCGGCGTGCCCTCGTTTCCCGCCTGTATGCTGTTCTTCAGCGCGAGTTTGAAGTCCGGCAGTTTCACCGCTCCCGCGCTGTCCAATGCGTCGAAAAACAGCTGATTCTGTCCGTGTAGGCTGTCCGTTATCCTGTCTTTGAAATATAATGGCGTCAAGTTAATCACCTCCTGAATTTTTACAAAAATTTGTTTATCGGCGCGTCGATATTCGACGCATAGCTTTCACCGGCGTGCAGCGTATTGTCTGCAATCCACTGGTATGCGCTTCCTGTCTCGAATAGTATACGCTCAACGTCGTTCGCTTTCTGATATGACAGCCGGTCTAAATCCGCCGGCACTGAAGTAACACTTCCGAACGGCAAAAAAATCTGTAATACAGCCAGACATGCAAGCGTATTGGCGTTGTCTGCAACTCTCGTAATATCGTACTCCGTCCAATCGTCTTTGGCGTGTATTTGCAATATGTTCATTGCCGCAATCAGCCGGTTGAGCGCATTGCCGACTCTGTTGCGGTCCGATATGTTGTACGCCCCGCGCAGATTCGCGTCCGTATATATGCTGTTATTCTGCAAAGACAGCGCATAATCAACGTCGGATTGTGTGCGGTCTGTTATTAGACTGCTTAATATATCGTTAATTATCATTTTCTAACAACCTCTGTATCTTCACTTGACTTTGTTCCGCTTCAATCCGTTTTACAGCATTGTCAAAATAATCTTTGTCTTTTTCAAAACCTATCCAGTTCCGCCCCGTCCGTATTGCCGCTATAGCCGTTGTACCGCTTCCCATACAGTTGTCAAGTACAATGTCACCATCATTTGTGTATGTTTCTATAAGATATTCGCATAACGGAACCGGCTTTTGCGTAGGGTGAATGGTTGCATTTTCAACTTTCCCGAATAATGCGCCTTCCCAATTTGAAAATTTAATTATATCGGTCGGATAACGCGTTCCGTCCTCAATATATGCCCAATCTTTCATATATTCGTTATATTGTTTGCATTGAGTTCCGTTATATTTTATTCTACCAATATCTTTTTTCTTTATGTGTTTGATAGGATTATAAATTGGTAATTTTTGATAGAACACACAAATGTTTTCATGCGTTCTAAGTGGCATTTTTTTAGCGTTTAAAAATCCAAGCGGCTGTGTTTTTTCCCATATAATTTCATACCTAAACATTTTTCTGTTACTATTAATCAAATCTGTCGTAAACGGTTGTACTGAAAAAAGCAAAATAGCTGCATTTGCTTTTTTAATACGCTCATACTGTTTCCACAGCGGCGCAAACGGAATAACAACATCCCATTTGCATTGTGTCGTCCCATAAGGTAAGTCACATAGTATCATATCGACTGACTTATCTGCAATCTGTTTCATACCTTCTAAACAGTCCATATTATATAATTTGTTAATTACCATGAATAATCCCTCTATTATGACTGAATTTCAACTTCTTTTTTCAGCATTTCAATTGTATTTGCATATGCTTTTTGTAATATTTCTGGCGGAAGCATATCTGCATACACAAATCCGCTTCGTCCCATTCCTGCCATAACAATATCTGCTATACGTTCAAGCACATAAATTAAATTAACATCATCAGGACAATAGTCTTTAAGGTGATGCCGTTCGTCGTGAATATGCCTTTGATACCATTTTGTAGCCTTAAACTCATCATCTTTAAGACCTTTTGAAAAACTATCGTAAAAATCTCTTATACCGTCAGGGTCAACTTTAGTATAATCATGTCTAATACCCGCAGAGGCAAGTTTTCTGGTAAAAAATTCTAATCCTTGCCTCACATCACAAATATGTTGTGCTGAACTTTCATATAATTCTTGCTTGCTAACTTTTCCAGTTGCTGTTCTGCTATCCGCAGATGGTGATTTTTTAATTTTTATCATTATAAATTCTCCTTAAATTAATTGCCACGTATAACACCTCTCGCTTTTATGTTTTCCCAGCCCAGATTGAGCGTGAGCTTTTCTATCTGCCCGACTATATCGTCGTCGTCGAATACCGTCGGCACCTCGACTATATCGCCGATTTTTTCTGTGTTCGGGAACGACGCGACGAAATCGCCGTCGAATACTTCCTGCCGCTGATAATACTCGTACAGCCTTTGCGCAATCGCCTGCGAGTTGCCCGGATTTATGAGAGTGCCCTTGTCGATTTTGATTGTGCGCTCTTCCGTGCCCTGTATCAGCTGCGGAGTGCTGACCGTAACGCTGTTCTGGTTGTCAAGATATGAATATCCCTTGAGCCGCGTTTCGCCTGTCCCGGGGCTGTTGATTATCGCGTAATTCGCGCCGTAATCGACAAGCGTCCCGACCGATGCAGGCGCGGTCTGGTCGAAATATAAATTATAAATCGGCTCGGAAAATTTATATGTTTTCGTGCCGGTAAACGTGTCTTTGACTAAATCTTTCGACGCGCCGCCGGCGACGTAATTGTGTTCGACAACCTCGACGCTCGTATACGGAAACTCTATGTTCACGCTGCTCGCCCGATATACCCGTTCAGGTGCAATAACCTCGGATAATTCTGTAGGTAACGGCTTGACATGAATCTCGTCGGTTCTGGTAGCGTCAATTATTGCGCCGATTGCCAGAGCGACCAGCGCAAGCGCGTCGCGCCGCTTCAGTATCGGAATCCACCCGGTTATAGGAGCGTTCTGCAATGACGGGTCGATTGTAACCGGAAAAAGCCCGTTGACAATATCGTTGATTACCGTCGAAGCGTATACGTTTTTGTATATGCCGCCGAGAAATTCGTCAGTATTGTCGAGCACCCCGATTTTGTCCACTGCTTCGACGTCGAACCGCCTGTTTGCGTGCCTCGTGCTTTTGTCTATGTAGTACCTGCCCATTTCCGCGCCGTTATAGCGTACCACCAACGGCTGGCGCTTGCGGAATAAGTACGGAATCTGGTCGTGCGTGTTAACTGCAAAACTCAGCGAGTTTATATATATGCTCTGTCCGGTCAGGTCAAGCCCCTCGTTGATTGTGAGGTTCTCCAGTTCGCCGTCGCCGAACACGCGCACAAGCCCGAAGTATACCGCTTCGATTTTCAGGAATCTGTACGGCATATTCATGCGCGTGAACGTGATGAACACACGGTTATAATATTCCACGGCGTTGTTGAACGAGTACGCCGGGCTATTTGGATTGAACGTCGCGTCGGATAACAGCGCGCCGTCCTTGTACCACTGCACGCGCACTTCGTCGGCGAAAACGTTGTTCTGCGTGTCGAACGCGAACGATATGCCGTCGCTCGACTGCAATCCCCCGAACACAACGTTCAACGTGACTTCCGCCGGAAGCGTTCTATCGGGGTATGCGCTCTGCTGACTGCTCCACAGCGCAATAACTTCGCCCCGCGCAAACGCGTCGTGCGTGCCGTCGAGTACGGTGTAATTGTGCTCGCACGTCTGTATGCTCCTGAACTCCAGCCCCTCGGCGAACAGATTGCGCACGTCCGAGAACGGCTGTAGGTTGTTCGACGGCACTGCCTGCGCCGACTGCGCCGCAAACGGCGACACGTCGTAGTATGTTACTTCACGTCTGTTCATGTAATATATATATCCTCCTATGTCGCATATCTTTGCGGCTTGACCGGCTCGAATGTGACGCTTAACCCGCCCCACCTGCTCACGCCTTTATTCCGGCGCAATAATGAATCGCTTGTTGACGTTATTCTCGCTTGAAACGCCAGTATTGCCTGTCCAAACGGCAACTCTACAAAGCGTATACTTTTCGGCGTCGTTATGTCATAAAAAAATGCGTCGTACTGATTTTCCTTATCAGTTACGCCGTATTTCGGTTCAACCGTGAAACTGTATGTGTATTTTGTCGCCACTGCATCGGCAAATTCAGAAAAATCAAGCATTGTTCCCTGCGTCAACGGGTCGTATATGATTTCGCTGTTTCTTTGCAGCGTTATTTCGCCGACTTGATATGATGTACCGTCGATTTTTATAAGACTCAAGTTCTCACCCCGTTTAAATTATCTACGCGCCGCAATTCTATTCCCAACGCTGTGAACACGTCTCTCAATGAGCCGCTTGTTTCCAATATATACTGCGGCTGTGATTGCTGAGGCTGTTCTGACTGCCTCTGAATATTACTGCCGGTTTGCGCCGTATTTGCCGCCTGTATAGCGCCTATGGAACTCATAGCGTTTGCAGACGGGCTCAGCCTGTAGTTTTGATTGACCGCGTTTGTCAGTATTGCCATCTGACGTTTTGTGTCGGATATAACGTTCGGCATTTCGTCCGTGATTCCCGCGCCTATTCCGAGCGCGATATTTTTCCCGATTAAATTCCTGAACAGCATCGACGGAGAATGTATCTGCAGCGCAGAAGCGGCAGAAGCGGCAGCCTGAGCCATGCCTGCTGAGATTGTGCTCAACAGCGCCGGCAGCATCTCCATAAATCCCGCGGTTACTCCGGCTGCTATATTGTTGCCTATCGGCACGCCGCCGTCGTACGCGCTTTGTTGGGCGGCTTCAAGCGAGGCTGCCACTCCGTCTATAACCGCCGCCTGGATTTCCGGCGAACGTTCGCTAATTGCAGACGTCACCGTATCAACTATTGTATTCGGTATAGCGGCGGACGCGCCGGTTAATTCGTCCGATTCTGCGAATGTTGTCAGTATTTCGGGTATGCCTTTTATTGCTTCCTGCACTTTTGTCAAATCCGGCGCGAACTCTTCCTCAGCCATTTTCGAGGTGTCGCTCCACAGTTTGTTTATATCCTGGGAAAATTGTTTTAATTGTTCAGGCGTAAATCCGAGTATGGCATTTATAGTGTCAAGCGCGCCGACGCCCTGCTTCTGCAGGAAGTCAACGTAATGTTCGCTCAGGTCCATACCCTGTATTTTTTCCATGCCGGCATTGTAATCGTTGAGCGCAGTCAGCGCGTCTCTCGTATTTTTCAGCAAATCTGTCTGCGGTTTTGACTTTAACGCCTGTTCGTCGGCAAGCCTTTTGTTGTTTATATAATTTTCTAATTCTTCGTTTGTTAAGGAAAGCTTGCCTTTTTCCTCGTCATAGTAATTAAAAAGCTCCGGATATTGTTTAAGTAAATCTTCGGTGGATTTTTTTACGCTGTCTCTGTTTGTTTTAAGGTCTTTCTGAGCGTCCGTATAGTCTTTTGTCGCCGCAGTCAGTTCGTCGCGTACTGTTTTCTCTTCGTTTGCCGAAGCGTTATACGCGTCGGTCAGCGTGCTGAGGTTGTCTGCGTGAGTTGCCTGAGCCGTTGTCATTTCCCGGTATGCGGCTTGAGTGTTCTGCATCAGTTCCGGCAGCCGTCCGTTCAGCTCGCTTATTTTCGCGTGCAGGTCAAGCGATTTCTGCAGGTTCACGTTATACTCCGTCTGAACGTCGTTGAGGTTTTTGCTCGTTTTAAGGCTTGATTCCGTTTTGTCGGCAATTTCTTTAAGCCCCGCAGGAATATCCACCTTAGCGGCGTCTGGGAGCATTTGCTCGAACAACTGCTGAGCGCGCTGCGCCTGCTGTTCTGTGAGCGCGGCTTCCTGCTGTATCAATGACTGTTTGTAGTCGCTCACATACTTTGCGAGTTCCGTCTGAACTGCGGCGTTATTCTTGTATCTTTCGACGATTACATCAAGCTGAGTGAGCTCTATCTGGAAATTGCGGTCTTTCGCGTTACGCAGTTCGTCCATGGCTTTTATGTCGGCGTTATACGCGTCTTTTTGCGCCTGTATATGCGCTTCGTACTGCTGCTTCGTCAGGTCTTTCGACAGCTTTGTGTATTCCTGGTCAAGCGATTCGCGGGCTTTTGTGCCCTCGGCATATTTTTGCCGCTCTGTGTCTATGGCGTTCAGTTTTATTTTGAGCTTCTGCTCCTCTGTGTCCTGCGTCATGGACAGCTGATATTCGAGGTTGTCGAGATAGCTTTTCGCCGCGTCATTGTCCGCCGCTTCGGCCGCCGCCGTCTGCTGTTTACGCAGGTCGAACAGGTTTTTATTAATAGCTGCCATGTAATCGGCGTTATTTGCGTATTTCTTAGCCAGCTTTTCCCACGCGGCTATCTGGTCTTCGACGGACATATTTGTAAAGTACACGCTGTCTGAGATTGCTTTTACTTCCGCGTCGTAGGTCTCTTTAACAAGCTGTTTGCGCAAATCAAATATCTTGCCGTCTATTTCTCTCTTGAAATCTGCATTATCTTTATATTTGACTTTCAGGTCTTCCCACATAGAAATTTGCTGCTGTGTGCTTATATCCTCGAAGTGTACTCTGTCTGAAATCAACTGTTTTTCTGCGTTATACCCGTCCTGAACCGCTTTAAGGCGGTCCTGCTCGGCTTGTTTTGCGGCGTTGGCGGCGTCCTGCGCTATTCTTTTGGCTTCATCGGCATTTTGTTTTGCCGTGTCAGTCGCTTCTTTAGCAAGCTGTTTTTGCAGGCTGTAAACCTGCCTATCTATTTCTGCGCGTTCTTTTGTGCCCTCGGCATATATTTTCTGCATATCCTGCCACTTAGCAAGTTCGCCTGCAGTGTCTATTTGGTCAAAGAACTTCAAATCCGACATTGTCCCCTTAAAGTCCTCAAAAAGTGACGAAGCTTCTTTCTTTAAATTTCCTGTCAGATTTCGCATCGATTGAATTGGTTTGCCGGAATTTTCGTCTATGCCGAGCTGTAATCCTTCTGATACAAATTGCCCTATCAGTTCAAAAACTTTCGACGGCGAACGAACTTCAAGGTCCTCTTTAGGTATGTTTACAATACTGCTTGTCATATTTTTAACAGCATCTATTGCCCATTGTTCGCCGTTTTTTATACCTAAAGATAACCCTGCTGGTATCTGTTCACCCAGCAATTTTGCGGCGTCGTTTAGATTTTTTCTGAACTCCGGGTCGTCGACGGCGGTTATAAGTCGATTGTTGGCGTCTTGTATCTCTTTATCGAATTTATCGGCTATACCGCTTTCGTCTACAGCTTTTTTTGCCTCCGTACCTATTGCTTTGAATTTGTCATTTACAGTCTTAGCCGTTCCGGTCAGTTTCCCTGTTTCGGTATCCATGCCGGAGACCATATCAGTAATAACTCCTCGCGCTTCAGGTCCCATTTGCCGTAATTGTTCCAAGAATCCTTCGTCAATATCTGACTTTGCCAGTGTATTCAGCCCGTCAGACCATTCTTTTGTCGCCGTTGCATTTTCTTCGAGATTGTCTGACATTTCCTGAAGCGATATATCCATAGCGTCAGGAACTTCGCTGAAAGCGTTTGCCGCTGTTTTCATATATTCGTCGTAAAAATCCTTAGTCGCCTTTAGTTTTTCGTCTTCGGCTTTTGACAAATCGTTGTACGCGCTTATTATTTCGTCGACCGCAGGAGATAACGCGTCGCCCAGCGATTTTGCCGCCTGCTGCTGTGATTCTGTAAAGTTCTGCGTATTGCCGGATGTTGTATTCAGCGAATCATTGTATTTATTAAGATTTGACGTGCTTGTAATAATACTGTTATTCCAATATTCCGTTTCGCTGTCCAAATCGGTGAGTTTGTTTTGATAATTTACAACTTCACCGTATGAATCGTTTAATGTCGCTGTTAAATCTTTGAAATTTTTGTCCAAAAACGGCATATAGTTAATCGGGTTCCACATGGATTTACTGTATGCGTCATTTGCTTCCTGATTTGCTTCCAATGCTTTTTGTAACCCGCGTTCCGCCTCAACTCTGTCTAAAACAATCTGCTTCAAACGTTCGTGAGCCGCTTCGAGCGTTATCAAATCCTGCTGATGCGCTATATTTCTCATTATCTCTTCTGAGTTTTTGCTGAGTGCGTTTGTCTGTTCATCCCACGCCAAAGCAAGCCCAGGTACAGCTTCGTTAAGCTGCTGTATTTTATCAAGCAGCAGAGTTTTTGTCGCTTCTGATTTGTCTTCCTGTGCTGCCAGTTCAACTATGCTGTCATACAGCCGCATATTTGCCTCTGCCTGGTCTGTTGCAGACTGGCTTGTATCGGCGGCGGCTTGTTTGCTGCTCTCTAATTTGGAGTTAAGGTTATCAAATTCCTGACTAAGTTCTTTATAGCCCTCGACAACCTGTTTCATACGCTGCGTATCAGGAAGCGCGTCGTTGAGCGCGCCCAAAGCAAAACCAAGACCCGTAACTGCCGCAACAACTCCGGCTACAGCTAAACCTATCGGGTTGGCGGCAACTGTGAGATTGAATATTTTCATTGCCGCAGTCATTCCGCCCATAATGCCGGTTCCTGCCTGCATTGCCGCATTAAATGCCGTTATCGCCGCAATAATTTTAGAAAAAGCCGCCATTGCCGCCATTGCAACGTTATACGCCACTACTGCCGCCGTTACTACAACTATGATTTTGCCGAATATACCAAACTTGTCTATGAGCTCAGGTATCGCAGTAAGCAGCCCGCCGATTAACGCCGCGCCGAGTTTTATGCCGAGTTCAACAAGCTTGGGCAGTATCTTCATTATCGTTTCAACAATATTTACGCCAATCTTAACTGCCGCGTCTCCGGCCTGAGGCGCGCTTTGTATCAAACCGTCTATAAAAGCGACAATTATATTCCCGCCTGCCGCAATAAACTGCGGCGCGCCTTGTACTATTTCAGTTACAATGTCGGATAATACGCCGCCAATGCTCGATACAAGCCCCTCGAACCCGCCGACGTTGAACGCGTCTGACAGTTCGCCGACTTTTGATATAGCAAAATCAATGCCCTGCGCGAAAATCCCGTTCATAGATTCAAATGTCGAGATTCCGAGGTCGCTGACTGCTGCCTGCAGCTTATTGAGTTTACCCTGTATGTTGTCCGTCGCGACAGCCGCCATTCCCGCCGCCTGCCCCAACCCGCCGAACGCCTCGCCGGAAGCTGACAATTCTTTACTCAAATTGCGTATTGTATCAACGCCGTCAGCCGTTATCATATTCCAGCTTGTCATTGAGACTGTGTCAAATATAGCGGCTTGAGCAAACGCTCTCTCTTCGTCTGTAGCCGCCGACAATGCCTTTTGCAAGTCTGTCATAATGTCAAACATCTCGCGCCGCTGACCGCCCTCGAACAGTTTGACGTTTAATTGGTCAAGAGCTGCAGCCGCCTTGTCTGTCGGAGTGGAAAGATTTCGTAATACTCCGTTTAATGCCGTGCCTGCCGCGCCGCCCCTTAATCCGGCGTTTGAGAACGTCACCAAAAGCGCGTTTACATCGTCTATACTCAGCCCCGCGTTTGACGCCGCGCCGCCTACATTTACATAAGATTCGCTTATCTGCCCCAAAGTAATATTCGCCAGAGAAGTAACCTTTGCCAGACTGTCAACAACGCCCTGCGTATCTTCTGTATCAACGCCGAATGTCTTCATTGCGGAGCCTACGAAGTCAAGAGTTGTTGCGAGGTCTGTCTGCGTGGCTGTTGCGAGGGCAGTACCCTGAGCAAGCTGTTCCATCATCAAATTCATGTCGCCGCCTGATTCAGCCACCATTTTTGCGTTATCGGCGAGTTCAATGACAGACCTGCCGGACTGCAATGCAACATTACGTATTCCGGCTTCCATTTTCTGCATTTCGTCAGTAGTCGCGCCTGTTATTGCGGCAAGGTTTGACATACTCGATTCAAAGTCTGAGCCTATTTTAAAAGAAGCTGCACCGAGAGCCGCAAGCCCCGCGCTCACCGCAGCAATTGATTTTAAAACAACGTCAAGCCCTTTTTTAGTCACATCGCCGAGATTTTTCATTGACTTTTCTAATTCTGAACTGTCACCAATAATGTCTATTTGTATTGTTCCGTCGCCTTTTCCTGCCATTTATACACTCCTTTGTCTTGTTTTTGGGCATAAAAAAAGCAGTCAACTTTTTTAGCTGATTGCTTCTTGTATTAAATTGTAACTTTAGCACCACCAAACCACACTTCGCCGTCAATTAAAAATGTTCTTATGTCTCCAAACTCTGAATTTGTAAAAATCTGAGAGTTGTCATAGATTTCTAAATCTTTGCTTTCATTTGTTTCGTCCATAAATAAAAAATTTCCTTTCAAAAATATTAAATATTAGTTGACAGAAAACCTTATCTATGGTATAATATTTATAGATAAAGTTTGTCTGTTGAACACACGCTATTCTCGTCGAAAAGTTGAGCGCGTGTTCTTTATTTTTTTACATTGCTATCTTGACTATCCTCTTTTAAAATTTTTTTGATATGTTCAATTAAAATAGTTTGCATGTCTTTATTTTTATTAATTGAATATATTTTAAAAAGTTTATGAAGGTCATCTTCAAGCCTTATTGTAAGAGTTCTAATTTTCCTCACCTCTCTATCATGTTGACATAGTATCATTCCAGAAGTTCAAAGTCAAGAGGCTTTCGAAAAATTAAATTGTAAATATTCTGTTAATTAAAAATTTTTGTAGATTTTTGTTCCATTTTGCGTTATAATAAAATAAAAAATATTTTATGGAGGGTTATATGAAAAAGTTTCAACTCAAATCATTTATCGCAGGAATACTCATAGCCGTATTGGTTATAACTATGATTAATCCTGTTTTTGCCGCACAGGTCAGTAAAACAATTACGGCGGCATACAATAATATAAAAATCACAATTGATGGTAAACAAATACAGCCAAAAGACGCAAACGGGAATATTATAGAGCCGTTTATATCTGACGGTTCTACATATCTCCCCGTCCGGGCGGTAGCTGATGCAGTCGGTTATGATGTAGCATGGGACGGAAATACTAATACTGTTAATCTTACTAAAAAAGGTACTGTTTCATCTACTCAATATAGTCGAATAAATCCCGCGCCTGTTGGAACAGCGCAAACTATTGTAACAACCGATTATACTTTAACATTGAAAATAAACAGTGTACTCTCAGGAGATGCGGCTTGGAATTTGATATATACAGAAAATAAATACAATAAACCTGCTCCAGACAATAAAATTTATGTTATAGCTAATGTAACTGCGACAGCAGATAAAGTAAATTCGGATAAAGCCGTTAGTTTGAGTTATATTAATTTTACAGCTTTTTCAAATAGTAATGTTCAATATGACTTATCAACAGTAATTACGCCCAAACCTGATTTTACGAATAAAATTTTTGAGGGCGGCACATATACAGGAAACATAGTATTTTTAATAGACAAAGCAGACCCCTCGCCAAAAGCAGTTTATGGAATGAAGTATGACGGTTCGGGCGGCATATGGTTTGCATTGCCTATTACACAAAATGCACCGCCTGCGACAACTCAACAGCCTACTACGCAACCCCAGACAACTACCACTGCTCCTACTACAGTTGTTCCTGATACTTCTGCGCCAACAACTTCCACACCTACTACACAAACTCAAACAAATAAAATAATATATTATAAAGATTATCCTACAATTCCCGATTTTGGAGCATTTACTGGAGCAACCTTTTTAGGCACAACTAAAGACGATAATGACGTTCTCTTTGTTTACGATATGTTTTCATTTACTTCAGAATCTTTTAGTCAATATATGAATTTAATTAAAAAAGATTTCACATATGTTGGCACTTCTGGCGAACATGTTTTTTATAAAAAGGATAATATCACAGTTGGCTTCATGCTTGATGTAGTAAATAAGTATTTCACTGTTTATATAACAACAAAATAACTCATAATCTCCCCCACGAACTTTCGAACAACGCCTGCTCCCGCAATTCCTCCTCGCTGAGTTCTACCGGCAGTTGTACTGACTCTTTCGCTTTCATAGCGTCGGACAATGCCTGACCCTTGAACCCCTTCAAATCCATAAACCGCAGTTCTATTTTGCGCTTGAACGCGCTGTCCGGCGAAAGATTGCTAAGCAGGAGCTTGAACTTATACCAGTGCAGAAACTCAACCTCGACTAAATCAATGCCGTACTCCTCAAGAAAACTCGCGTATATCTCGTCGGCGTCGAAATCGTAATCATACTGCTGTTCATGCGGCTCTTCGTCCGCGTCCTCGCTTTCCTCGCCTGTAATTCTGTGCGGATTAACAAACTCAACAAACGCCTGGTTTATCGCTTCAAACGTAACATTTTCGGGCAGCTCTTCTGCAAAAAACCATTGTATCAGCTTCTCAATACGCTTGTACTCTGGCACGTCTCTGTCATGCAGTACGGCAAAAATACGCAGTATAGTCCGGTAATCAGCGTTTATAATATAATTGTTACCGGCAATATCTTCGGATTCCGCGCAAGCAGGAATCCGAACGGTTGTCGGGAATATTTTATTTTTATTCTGGTAAAGATTATTCATATTTATCGGCTATTTTTTCATCGGCTTGATTATATACCGCCTGAGAAATATCCATAAGCCAATTCAAGGCAGTCGACATGCTAACAGGTCTGCCTTTGCTGATTTTTTTGAACGCGTCTTTGCCGAGTATATCGTCAATTAGACTTCTCGCTTCGTTTACCGCCGACTGTATCTGCTCAATATTTTTTGCGTCTATGTTCTTGTATTTTTTGTGATAATTCGCGCTCTTGTTTACAATATCCGCGTCGGACATAAGAACGTCGAACACTTCGCCGTTTATTTCAATCTGCTCAAGCTCCGGCACCGCCAATTCTAATTTTTTCATATATTCACCTCAATTTTTTTTATTATAACGTGAGTTCGAGGGATAGAGAAGAGAATCACCCGTCACTGCGGTGACACCCTCTTCTGTGGAAGAGGGCTGGGGGAAGGAACGTTCTTTCTCTGCCTCCTTTCGCAAAAGGAGGTGGCTCCGCAGAGCCGGTAGATTCTCCCTATATTCATCTTTCATTTTCATTCGTTAAAGGGGGAAAGCGGCGGAACGCCGCAGGGGGATTATGTACTTAGGGCGGGAAATCCCGCCCTTGCAATAGCTGAACTTTCAGATAAATTCAGGAAATTGAAAATTTCCGAATTTATCGAAAGTATCAGTTTGTTACGTTGACGGAGTAGGCGTAAAAGTAGGCGTATATATAGTCTCGCCGTCTGTGTCAGTGCTTTCTGCAATAGACGCGGTGCCGGCGGTCGGAGTGCCGGACTGCGCGATGTTGAATGTTATAACGCCGGTCGCTATGTTATAGTTGTCTATAGTGATAAGGACGTTTGTCCTCTGCGCAACACGGCTGCCCGTCGTAACCGTGTTCTGAAATACCCTTAATATCTGCGTTGTCGCGTCTGTCTGCTGTTTCTGGTATATATCGAATATGTACGCAAAAATAGGGTCGCCTATAAATGCCGTAAGCGGCATTGACGTTGACGGCTGATAGTTTTCGTTGACGGTAGTCGGAGAACTGTCCTCGATAAAATCATAAGTAGTCTGTTGTACGTTCATTGTGTCCGTCCATTCGACGGATTTACCGATACGCTTCCATGTTTCCGAGCCGGCCGCTAAATTCGGCGTTATATTCATAAACAGAAAATTCAAGTGCTTTTTTATTTTTTGTTTCATTTTTTTAATTTTACTCCTATTCTTTTTGCCTGTCTGAAAGACAGGTTTAATTTTTTAGATAAATCAATCTCGCGGGGAACTGATATTTTCCTTTGCCGTCCTCAAATGTCTGAGCTAAATTCGGCATAACAGCAAGATTTTGAATTTCTTGCATATCGTATCCCGCGCCGAAATCCGGGAAATTGCCGCTTTCGTCCTGCTCCTCAATCCAGTTCTGCCATTTTCGTATGTCTAACATTTTATCTGTGTTGACTGTATCGGTCGTATCGGACAAAGAATATATAAACTGAAGCATAAAATCATAATGTATTAATTTGGATTTGTCGTTGAAATCCGAAACAACTGTTTCTGATATAGGTATAATCGCGCCGGCTCCTTCGTTGTCTATAAGCCAGTTGAGCAGCAGCATATTTGTCATAAGCGGGCATTGCCGCACCCATTCAAGCATTATTTCCTCTTTGTTTACTAAACCTGACATAACTGTTTATTTCCTCCGAATATATTCCTGCAATGCGGCAATGAGCTTCTCTTTCCCGCCTGATTCCATAGAAAATTTATCCCACAATTTTGTCGCGAGAGGGTGTTTTTCTTTCCGTATATTGATAGGTCTGCCTTTGCGCTCGCCGTAATATGTTACGCCGGCGTAAGGTTGCACATAGTGGATGCTTGCCGACGTATCGTCAGCAATAATCTGCGCTGTGTCAGCAAGCGTGCCAGTGTCGAACGGAACGAAAGGCGTCATTAGCCGTTTCGCTTCACTTCCGGCGAACATCATTGTATCTTTGCCGAGAACATTTTGTTTTATTATCTGCTCAATCGGCTTGTTCCATTTTACTGTAAGTCCCATTTTAAACCCCCTCGACAACATAATGTTTAAAACGTGCTGAACGCGTGTTGTCCTGTACAGACTTAACCTGTATAAAATCCTGTCCAAGCAAATTCCTCACATCTGATAACGTATACGGCGAAACGCCTGTAATTTCAACTGTCTGCGGTCCGAGAGCAACGCAGTCCCCGACATTACAATTTAGTTTGTACGCAGGATTGTAAGGGATAAAAACGCGCACCGATTGTGTTATCAGTGCGCCTTTATCCGTCGCCGTCTTAACAGTTATATTGCTCCATTTGCATAAATCCGGCAATATTACCCGTGTAAATTCTTCTTTTTTGCTGTCTGGATTAAATTTTCGCCGCCAGAGCGTTATAATAACATTACAGTCAAACATTTTTCTATACACCTCTGTAAAGTTGTTCGCGGGTAAAATATGTAAGCATTATCGAATATGCGTCTTCGTCGATAGTCGGCATTGTACTGCCTAAGCTTCTCAGCCCGTAAGTCTCGCTGTACCTGTCGTTTGTCGCGCTGATAACCGGCTTCAAGTTGTTGACCTCTTTATAAAAAAGCTCTGCGAGTTCGCACAATCCGAATTTATTGGCTTCCGTCAGGTTCTCCGGCGACAGACGGTCGAATGTAAATCGCTGAGCGGTCTGAACGGCTCTCATTATGTGCCGGCGAAATTCAGGTTTGGGAATCAGCGTATAGCCGAAAATTTTGTAATCTGTATAGCTTATCATAAATTACCCGCCTGCATTTTTTATTTTTTCGATAATAATATCTCTGTCTTTTGTCTGCCCCAATCGTATATTTTTGCTTTTGGCGTATTCGATAAGCTCTTCGTCGGTGAACCTTGTTAATTCAACTTCCGAAACGTCGGCGGGAATATTTGATTGTTCAGTTAAAATTTTAATCTGATTTTGCAATTCCTCGATAATGCTGTTTTTTTCGCTAAGAGCCTTTTCAACTTCCGAAACGTCGGCGGGAATATAATCGTCGTCACTTACAAGTCTCGCAAATCCTTTGCTTATAAGTTCAATGCCTCGTTCTTGCGTTACTTCAAGCTCTCTTTTGGCTTTTATTTTTTCGAGAGTATATTTATCGGTAAAATCCCTTGTTATTTTTACAATCATACAACTTCGTCCTCCAAAGTATGTTTAAGCATAGCCATACCGATACGCTTGTTTTCAACAACATTTTTCCAGTTTACAACGTTCGCTAAATCGGTATTGCTTGGAGTTACGCCGGTAACAGAAGCATTTGTAAATTTTATGCCGAACGGATGCAGGCAGAAAGCGCGCCTGTTTACTAAAATATCGTCGCCTGCCAACGCGTCCCTTGACGTTTCAACAGGAGTAAGGTCAACCGGCAGTCCTTCGCCGCGTCCGAAACAGCCGTTGCTGAATAAGTATGTGTTAAATACTCCGCCGGACATCGTTGTGCCGTCGTCTACAACGATGTTATATCCCAAATATGTAGGGAATTGGATTACGCCCTGCGAATTCGGAATATATTCAATGAGATTTTGTTTCTGAAGTTCTGTAAAAACAGCCGAGTGCATAACTAATGATGTAAGCTGATTTGCGGCGTCGCCTAACAGCTGTTTAGTGTCGAGTATAGCGTATGCCGATATTTTTGAATTTGCAGCCCCGGATATATTATTTACATGAGTTGCCGCAAGCGGTCCGTCAAAAATGCCTTTTAAGATTGATAACAATACTTTTTGTTCCTGAATAACCCACCATTGCGCAACCTGCGTGCCTATGGCTTCCATAGGAGAACTGCCTGCCAAAGCTCCGGCAAGTTCGTTCGCGCTCCACGCTTTACCTCTTAGCAATTCAGCCGCGACGTCTTGTTCCGCGGTAATTTTGCCTGGAGTAAGAGGCGAAGAATCCGAAAGCACTTCATCGTCGCCGGTAATCGGCTGCCAAAACGGCATATTTATAAGTTTACCGCCTTTTGCAACAAGTTCGTCTAACGCGGGATTTGATATGGCTATTCCGCTTTGTATAATATTTGATAATTCTTTTGTTTGCTTGATAACATACGGAGCGAATATCGCCGGTATGATTACGTCTGCTATCATTGTTTTTGCCATTATTTTTTAACTCCTTTAAATCATAATAAATTTTACTTTCTGTTTAGATTAATGTTAAATTTTTGAGAACAAATCTCAAAACGCTTGTATTATACGATAAAATATGATATAATACGTATATGGAATATAAAAGTAATAATAACATAGTCTATTCATGCAAATATCACGTAGTTTGGTGCCCAAAATACCGACGAAAAGTCCTGCGGGACAACATAGCTGAACGGTTAGAGGAGCTGATAAGACAAAAAAGTTCAGATATGAAAGTCGATATAATCGAAATGGAAATCATGCCAGACCATG